>ERZ1027150.357-NODE-357-length-41193-cov-12.311294_pt1 | contig 41193 bp, 37 predicted proteins | sample MGYA00519276_ERZ1027150 | MGnify/ENA primary metagenome ERZ1027150 (study PRJEB26926, sample SAMN06164860) | human gut metagenome | biome: ENVO:00009003; feature: ENVO:2100002; material: ENVO:00002003 | host: Homo sapiens | place: USA | collected 2012 ... | reverse complement strand
AGTCAGATGCCTTTTACTTATTTTGTATTTATGTACAAGTAAATTTATAATAAAGACATATGAAAAAATTTTTTATTACAAAATATGTGTTTATATTATTGTGTCTCATAATATCAACTTTGACTTTTGCACAAGCTCCTATACAAAAACCTATACCTATATTAACACTAGGAACTTTTCATTTTGATTTTCCTAATATGGATAAGATACAATATGAAAAAGATAATATGATAGATGTGCTTGAGCCTAAATTCCAAGCTGAAATTGATAAATTAGTTAATGCTCTTTCCGAGTTTTCTCCAACTATTATCGTAATTGAACGTCCAACAAAAATGCAAGCACAAATAGATTCTTTATATAAATTATATCAAGAAGATAAATATATATTACAACGAGGAGAGTACGAGCAAATAGGTTTCCGATTAGCCAAAAAGTTAGAGCTTAATCGGATTTACTGTGTGGATGAATGGGGTAAACATTATAATAATATTAAAGAATTGTTGAAGAATGAAAGCTCCAAGGATTTCATTCAATTTGAAAACAGTTTCTATAATCATCCAGACTCAACTAAAGAGTATTATCCTAAATCAGTATTTCAAACACAAGGAATAATCCCCGAACTCATCTTACTTAATAACCCAGAAAATATCAAGCGAAGTTTAGGAAACTATTTAATCGGACATTTCAAATACGAAGCCAACAATCACGACTTTATTGGGACCGATTTTGAGACTGGGCGTTGGTTTAATCGGAATTTACGTATATTCAGAAATATACAGAGAATTAAAACAAATTCCAAAGATAGAATTCTTGTAATATTTGGTTCTGGCCATATGAATATATTAAATTTTCTTTTTGAATGTTCTCCTGAATATTGCTTGCATAATGTGTGTAATTATTTGAAGATACAGAACTAAAGGAGTGATAAGTGGAGTCATTTTATGATGGATAAGACATATTTATTCTCGCTCAAGACCTAAAGTTTACTGATAATATTGCTCAGTAATCTGCTTCAAATAACTTAGGGATATTCAATAAATATCTCTAATATTACTGCTATCATAACTTCCAACAAAATCCAACCTTCCATCTTTTAGTTTATAAAACCTGATAATATAATCCTTTAAAGGAACAAGTATAGTGTTATCACTATTTCCATATTTAAAAGAATATGGAATTGGAGATTTGACATGCACAAGCTCTTCTTTTATATATACTTTTGCAACATCATAATCAGAGAATTTCAATGAGTCAAATTTATTCTCTCTTTGATTTATCATCCATTGTGGATAGCCGTGGACATACTCAGTATGCGGAAAAACCACATAAAGGTCTCTTCCGGATGAATTTTTCATGTTCAATGGCTTGTTGTTTGTATCTGTCAGTACAGTAGGAACTTTGATATGATAATAATCTATAAGTTCATTATAATAGTTACTTGATTCTGGTTCTGAATAAACGGTCAGATCAATGGTAAAAGGATTTATCTGAGCTATTTTGTCGAGATAGGAAGCAAGTGATTGAGAGAGGTTTTCATTATTGTGATCAAATCCGCATATGATCAAGAATTTATCCTGAGGATTATCTTGGACAACTTTGTATATATTTTCTGCCGATACAGAATCTCTGTTTTTATATGCATAACCGTCATAAGCATGTAATTTGAAACCTGCCTGAACAGCATTTCTTACAAGGTTTGCCATACATGGTTCATTGGTATAGATACCCATTTCTCTTTCCGGATAAGTGATATCTGTATATTCGGGAGATAAAGCTTCCATAAAAAGATGTCTGTAACCATTGTCATATAAATCCTTCAACAAAGAGTTGATAAAAGTGCGATGTTGCGGATATAGATGCGCTTCATTGAACATGATTATCTTCTCGTCCAAAACATTCTTCAAAATAAAGTCGTTAGCATTTTCCGGATGAATTGCCTCACTCAACATTTCACTTTGCCTGAGTTTTTGTATAGGACTACGAAAAAGAAAATTTGTTCTGTCTTTTTCTAATATTCTGCCATTGAAAGTTTGAACCGTCATTAATGCCTGTCCGTAATAGTCACGAAACTCTGTTTTTACATGAGTACTATCAAATTGTATTTTATGCTCCGTTTCCAAAAAATCCATATTGTTTTTCCATGCTTCGCGCATATAATCAAACGACCATAAAGGGTTATTATAATCAATGATTATTGATTGTGCAGCAATTGTACCGCAATAAAATAATACGATTGACCAAAGCGAAAAAAATTTATTCATAGTTGTATTTTTTATGGCATTAAAACAATAGGCGGCTTATATTCTTCAGCTTTATCTCATAATTTCAGAAAAAGCCATCTCCAAAAGAAGACTTCCTCTGGAAATGGCTTTCAAGCATTTTTACTTCATCTTATTACAAGGAAGCAGCGCCCCCGTTTTACTTCAATTTCAGCACCACGATACGGTCTGTATCCGGAGTAAGTGAAGCTGTATGCAGTACGATACCTCCCTTGACGGTTTCACGGCTTACTTTTTCACCGGAATCGAACAGATAGGCATCGGTTACCTTGTTATTTAAGGGGAGCGTAATCAACTTGGGCATCTTGTCAGAAAGAATATGTACATATAGAGTATTTCCCTTTCGGGTAGTCGTACCCCAATCGGCAGTCATCACATCACCTGCTTCTGTTCCATACACAGTCTCTCCATATTTCTTCATCCATTCTCCCATTCCTTTCAGACGCTCTACAGCTACTGCCGGTAATTCCCCGTTCGGCTGCGGGCCGATATTCATCAAAAGGTTAGCTCCCTTACCAGCCGCACGCACCAGCAAACGAATCAACGTAGGAACAGACTTATAATTCTGGTCTTTTACACGGTATCCCCACATACCATTCATGGTTTCGCATGTTTCCAACGGCAAAGCACCAATTGCCTGCCCGGAAAGTCCCGACTTGTTTTCACCTGGCAAATCGCGCTCGAACATCTGAAAATCTTCACCTTCAAACGGAGTCTGATGATGATTGTTACCTATCAGACAAGCCGGCTGCAGACGGTGAATCAGTGCATACTGCTCGTCCAGTCCCCAATCAAAATCCGGGTGTATATCGTGATCCCACCAACCATCGAACCAGATCGCTCCAATTTCACCGTAATTTGTCAGCAATTCGGTGAGCTGATTATTCATGAACTGATAATATGTTTTCCATTCTCCATGTCCGGTACGTCCGGTACCATGTCCGGTTCTTCCCAGCGGATAATAATCTTCTCTGGTCCAGTCCAGATGCGAATAATACAGATGCAGTTTGATACCCTGCTTGTGGCACTCGTCTGCCAACTCTTTCAGAATATCGCGCTTGAAAGGAGTAGCATCTACAATATCATAATCGGAATAACGGGTATCGAACATCGAGAATCCATCATGATGACGGGTAGTAATACAGATATATTTCGCACCGGCATCCTTGATTGCAGCTACCCAGTCGTGTGCATTAAACTTTGCAGGATAAAATCCGGAAGCAGCCTTGGCATATTCATGACAGTCGATGTTTTCGTTCTGCATATACCATTCGCCCTGACCGAACATACTGTAGATACCCCAATGCAGGAAAATACCGAATTTATTGTCCTTAAAGACTTCGCGCGCCTGCAGATTCTCCGGTGCAGGCTGATATACAGCGCTTTCGTTTTGTGCAAACAGGGAAGAAACGCCCAAGAAAGTACTAAGACACATTCCCCACAAACAACGAGATGTACGTGTTTTCATAGTTTCCATAGAATAAAAAATTGTATATTTTAGAATATTGGACACAAATGTAAAGATTCATACAAAATCTTCCAACAATCAAAGCCACAAGTTTTACTTTTTGTTTTTCACCAACTCCGACCGGATGCGGCTTAACGACTGAGGTGTGACATACAGATAGGAAGCAATGTGCTTCAACGGTACATGCTGAAGAAGCTGGGGATTTCTCTCCAGCAGAGCCAGATAGCGTTCCTTAGCCTGTGTAGCACCGCCATTTATCAACTCCTCCTCAAAAGTCATAAAATCGTGTTCAAAGAGTCGTCTACCCAAATTGGCACACTCTACAGACGAAGAGAAGAAAGCTTCCAACTTTGCCTTTGGAATCCGGTAAATGGTACTTGTGCTCATAGCTTCAATCGTCACTCTGGCAGGACGCCCTGCTACGTATCCCCATGTAGAGAACAACGCTTCCCCCCGAGAAGCAAACCATACGGAAAGGTCGACTCCATCGCGCAGATAATGCCCTCTCCAGATACCTTCGGCTATCAAATGGAAATCGGTATTCAGCTCCCCTTCTCTTACCAGGAACTCACCACGGGTGTATACCACTCTTTCCATTTTTTCCATCAGCATCATTACCGTCTGTACAGGCCACTGATATTTGCGACAAAACAGTGCTACGAAATCTTCCATTGCTTTCCTACTTTATTCGGAACAAAAATAGCCTTATTCAGTGAGTTTTCTGTATACCCCGGCAATAAATTGTCAGGACAAACAGAAAAGTCAGCAACTCCGATACCGGAACCGCCAGCCAGATACCGGGAACTCCCCAACACAGAGGAAGAACTGCAAAGCAAATCAGCACCAGCACAAACCCTCTCAGCAAGGTAACAGCCATTGCCGGACGGTCGCGCTCTACACTCTGAAAGTAACCGATGGATACAATGTTGATTCCAAAGAATACAAAACCGGAAGCAAACAGAGGGAGACCTTCGGCTGCAATATGATGAGCGGGATATTCGGAGGAAATAAACATTTCCGTAATAGGATGTGCGAACAAAAGAGTCAGTATAAAGACCAGCAATCCGCAGGAGACGACTGTAATCAGTGCCAGACGGAAAGCAGCCCGTACTCTGTCACGATGGCCTACTCCGTAATTATAACTGAGAATGGGCTGTGCCGATTGTGCGACAGCATTGTATACCATAAATACGATAGGGAAAAAGTAACAGGCTATGCTGTATGCAGCGACTCCATCTTCGCCCAAATAACGGATGAATACATAGTTTCCGGCAAACATCATCGTAGCAATGGCTGCCTCGCACAAAAAACTGGAAGCACCCAGACGACACATATAACCTACGTTTCGAATCGTAAGTCTGAGGCTTTTCATACTCCATTTTATCTTGCAGAAATGAAGTTCATGACGGGGCTGGAACAGATAAACCAGAATCATCAGCGCACCAACAATGTATCCCAAGCTGGTTGCCAGAGCTGCTCCAAACATCCCCCATCCCAATTCAAAGATAAAATAATAGTCCAGCCCGATATTAATCAGCGCAGGAATCACATTACACACCATGGCATAGTTGGGTGAACCGTCCAGACGCAGGAAGAACATTCCGGAACTCAGCAAGGTACTGAATGCCAGAAAGGGTACAAACCAATGCATATATTCTATGGCCAGAGGGAGAAGACGCGGCGAACTTCCTAACCAAAGAGCTACTTTCTCTGCATTCAGCAATATAAATAATATATAAGCAATCACCAATAAAGAGGATACAACTACAGCCTGTGTCACATTGATGCGCGCAACCTTTACCTTACCGTGCGACAAATGAATGGAGGCCACTACCGATGCACCGATACCAAACATCAGACCAATACCGGTATTGACAAGAAACAAAGGAGCCGTTATGTTGACTGCTGCCAGTGCATCACTGCCGATTCCTTTTCCTACAAAAATTCCATCTGTGATGATGAAGATAGCCGAAAATATCATCCCCAGTACAGTAGGTATCAGCAACTTCCGGAAAAGTGTCGATACTTCCATTGTTCCAAAATCAATTTCATCTTTCATTTTCATAACTCTTTATTTTTGTTTTGTGGCTGCGAAGATACGGCAAAGAGAGGACTTAAAAATTAACATTTGGTAATTTATCTATTTTCATTCTTGCGCGAATTGTGTACCTTTGCATAAATAAACTAAAGAATAGACAACTATGCCAACAGACTTAGAAATGATTAACGAACTTCCTGATCTGTCGGAATCAATGGGTGCTCATCTGGGAATTAAATTTCAGACTGTACAAGAAGGATATGTAAAAGCAACCATGCCGGTTGATGCACGTACCTGCCAGCCTTTCGGTGTTCTGAACGGCGGCGCCTCACTGGCACTTGCCGAGATTGTAGCCGGACATGGTTCGGTACCTCTCTGTAGTCCCGACCAGATGCCATGCGGTATACAGGTCAGTGCCAATCATGTAAGAATGGTCCGTACAGGCAGTTATGTAGAGGCCACAGGACGCCTGATTCACCGGGGACGTACCTCTCATATTTGGAATGTGGATATAACCGACCCTGAAGGAAGATTGGTATCCACTGCCCGTATTGTCAATCAAATTGTAAAGAAGCGATTATGATTTTACCCGAATCTCATATTCAGAAACTGTTCGACCGGCTTGCACAAAGTGCGACAAGTTTTGCATTGTACCGCCTTCCCTGGACAGATGAACCGATTCTTGTACTCCAGAAAGAGGGAGAAGCAGAAGCGTTTGATGACTTAAGCGAACTCAACGGAAAGAAAGGGTTTGTGCTGGCTCCTTTTCATCGGACAGAGAGCCATCCGATTGTCCTGATCCGACCGGATATCGTGGCACACGAATGGGAACAGATTATCCAAGAGGTGTGCCGTATATTTCCACAAGCTTCTGATGTAGCGATACAAAACGGAACGGATTCCGACATTTGCATGGATACACCGGAAGAAAACAAACAGCATTACGAAGAAGCCTTTGCACGGTTCATTGCTCCGTTGCAGCAAAAGACTTTCAAAAAACTGGTGCTGTCACGCCATTGTACACAGCCTGTCCCCGAAGGATTCTCTCCTCTTGCTGCTTTTGTACGTGCCTGCAACAGTTATCCGCGTATGATGATTTCACTCTGCCATACCCCACAGACAGGTACATGGATTGGAAGTACTCCCGAAATCATTCTTAGCGGACAAGAGAAACTGTGGCATACGGTATCATTAGCCGGTACTATGCCTATGCAGGGAGAAAGTATTCCTACTGAATGGAGTACGAAAAATCAGGAAGAACAGGCTTTTGTAAGTGAATATATCCGGAAGTGTGTCAAGCAGTTCGGCTCTCAGGTTACTGAAAAAGGACCTTATACAGCACGCGCCGGACATGTGGTACACCTGAAGACCGATTTCCATTTCAATCTGAAAGAAACCGGTCATCTGGGTGATTTGCTTAAGACCTTGCATCCCACTCCGGCTGTATGCGGACTTCCCAAACAACCTGCCTACGATTTTATTTTGGAAAACGAACATTACGACCGCAGCTATTATTCCGGCATCATCGGATGGCTCGAGCCTGAAGGCCATACAACCCTGTATGTCAATCTGCGTTGCATGAAGATAGAAGACAAACAGATTACATTCTATGCCGGAGGAGGTATCCTCCCCTCATCTGTTGCCGACTCCGAATGGGAGGAAACACAACAGAAGATGAATACCATGCGTCATATTTTATAACCCTGAAATTACTGTTCTTATGTATACAGATAAAAAAAGTATCCTTCAACTGGCAGCTTTGCTGAAAGCGCACGGTGTCCGTAAAATCGTGCTTTGCCCGGGTAGCCGAAATATTCCTATCGTACAGACACTGGCCAATATACCGGACTTTACCTGCTATCCGATGACCGACGAGCGAAGTGCCGGATTCTTTGCACTGGGACTGGCTTTGCACGGGGGAACTCCGGCTGCCGTATGCTGTACTTCGGGAACTGCACTGCTCAATCTTCACCCTGCGGTAGCAGAAGCGTTTTATCAGCAGGTGCCTTTAGTCGTTATCTCAGCCGACCGTCCTGCGGCATGGATCGGACAAATGGACGGACAGACCTTGCCTCAACCCGGGGTATTCGGTTCGTTGGTCAAAAAGTCGGTCGACCTGCCTGAAGTGGATAGCGAAGAGAGCGAATGGTACTGCAACCGTCTGATTAATGAAGCACTGCTGGAACTGAACCATCACGGAAAAGGACCGGTACACGTCAATGTGCCCATCAGCGAACCTTTCTTCAAGCTTCCGGTTACGGAACTGCCGGAGGTAAGAGTCATTACCCGCTATCAGGGACTGAGTGTATACGATAAAGACTACCAGCCACTGATAGACCGTCTGAACCGCTATCAGCGACGCATGGCAGTAGTAGGACAAATGAATCTGATTTATCTGTTCGACAAACGATATACCAAGATGCTGTACAAGCATTTTGCCTGGTTTACGGAAAACATCAGCAACCAGACTGTGCCGGGAGTACCTATCCGCAACATCGAACCGCTGCTTTGCTCCATGAACTTTGAGACACAGCAGAAAATGCGTCCGGAATTGCTTATCACCTACGGAGGACACATCATCTCCAAACGGTTGAAGAAGTTCCTGCGCCGTCATCCGCCGGTAGAACATTGGCACATTGCTCCCGACGGCGAAGTGGTCGATCTCTATGGTTCACTGACCACCGTCATCGAAATGGATCCGTTCGAGTTCCTCGAAAAGATTGCGCCCATGATGGAAAACCGCACACCGGAATATCCGCGCCAGTGGGAGGCACTTTCAAAGGCCATTCCACAGGCACAGTTCGATTATTCGGAAATGAGCGCCATTGGTGCAGTCATCAAAAACCTGTCGGTTCCCTGCAGCCTGCATCTTGCCAATAGTTCTGTAGTGCGCTATGCACAACTGTTCGATATTCCGGCCAACGTGGAAATTCTGTCCAACCGAGGCACCAACGGTATAGAAGGTTCACTTTCTACTGCATTGGGATATGCCACGGCTTCCGACAAAGTGAACTATCTGTTCATCGGCGACCTGAGTTTCTTCTACGACATGAATGCGCTGTGGAATTCCAACTACGGAGCCAACATACGCATCCTCTTGCTGAACAATGAGGGAGGGGAAATCTTCCATGCACTTCCGGGACTGGAACTGCATGAGAATGCCCGCCGCTTCGTGACAGCCACTCACTGTGCCACAGCAAAAGCCTGGGCAGAAGACCAGGGATTCGAATACCTTTCCGCTCGCAACAGCGAAGAACTGAATGCAGCTGTAACCGTCTTTACCCAAGCCTCTGTCACCAACCGTCCGATACTTCTGGAAGTATTTACAGACAAGAATCTGGACATTGAGATGCTGAAGGAATATTATCATAATCTGAAAAAAGAATCATAAAAACCCGATACATATGTCACAACAAAGAGAATGGAAAACCATCAAAGAATACCAGGATATTCTTTTCGAGTTTTATAATGGCATAGCCAAGATTACCATCAATCGTCCCCGCTACCGCAATGCGTTCACTCCAACTACTACGACTGAAATCAGCGATGCGCTGTACTACTGCCGCGAGTGTCAGGACATCAATGTAGTGGTACTGACCGGAGCCGGTGACAAAGCCTTCTGTTCCGGTGGCGACATGCACGTAAAAGGACACGGAGGTTATGTAGGAACCGACGGTGTACCTCGCCTGAATGTGCTGGATGTACAGAAACAAATCCGCTCTATCCCGAAACCGGTTATTGCCATGGTAAACGGATACGCCATTGGTGGCGGACACGTATTGCATGTGGTGTGCGACCTGACTATTGCTTCCGAAAATGCCATCTTCGGACAGACCGGACCGCGTGTAGGTAGTTTCGATGCAGGTTTCGGTTCTTCTTATCTGGCTCGTATCGTAGGACAGAAAAAGGCACGCGAAATCTGGTTCCTCTGCCGTCAGTATTCTGCACAGGAAGCACTCGACATGGGACTGGTAAACAAGGTAGTTCCTTTCGACCAGCTGGAAGACGAAGTGGTAGAATGGGCAGAAACCATGATGCAGCACAGTCCGCTCGCACTGCGTATGATTAAAGCCGGTCTGAATGCCGAACTGGACGGACAGGCCGGAATACAGGAACTGGCCGGCGATGCCACCATGCTGTATTACATGACAGAAGAAGCTCAGGAAGGTGGAAAAGCGTTCCTCGAAAAACGTAAGCCCGACTGGAGCAAATATCCTAAATTCCCCTAATTTACTGATCCGGCACTTGAGCAGACCGTTTTTATCGGTTCGCTTAAGTGCCGAAAATATAATTACGCTCATGTATCAATTGCAAATCATTCCGCGCACCCTGCATTTCAAACAGCCGGCAGGCACTTCGCGCGGCATTTATACAACCCGCCGTGTATGGTATCTGTTGCTGACAGACACCGTCAGCGGACGATATGGAGTAGGCGAATGTGCTCCTCTCCCGGCTCTCAGTTGCGATGACCTTCCGGAATACGAAGAAATCCTGCAGGCCCACTGCCGTGAGGTAGAGCGTAACGGATGCATCGACTACGAAGCGCTGCGCCCTTATCCCTCCATGCTTTTTGGTCTGGAAACAGCCATGCAGCATCTTCATGCAGGAAGTCTGCAGTTATGGGCCACTCCTTTCTCCGAAGGCCGGCAGGGAATTCCCATCAACGGACTGATCTGGATGGGTAACTTCGACGAGATGTACCAGCGGATTGAAGAAAAAATGAAAGCCGGATTCCGATGCATCAAACTGAAAATCGGAGCCATCGACTTTGAACGGGAGCTGGAACTTCTTTCACACATCCGCAAGCATTTTTCTCCCGAACAGATTGAGCTGCGTGTAGATGCCAACGGAGCTTTTTCTCCGGAAGATGCTCCCCGAAAGTTGGAGCAGCTGAATGAATTCCAGTTGCATTCTATCGAACAGCCTATCCGTGCCGGACAATGGCAAGCCATGAAACAGCTTTGTGCCACCACTCCATTCCCCATTGCGCTCGACGAGGAACTGATTGGTATAAACGAAAGAGAACGCAAGATAGAATTGCTGGATACCATCCGCCCGCAATACATCATTCTGAAACCCTCGCTTCACGGAGGTATTCAAGGTTCTCAGGAATGGATTACACTGGCTGCCGAACGCGGCATCGGTTCGTGGGTGACTTCGGCACTGGAGTCGAACATCGGACTCAATGCCATTGCCCAATGGTGTGCTACCTTACAACCCTCACTGCCGCAAGGATTGGGTACCGGACTTCTTTTTACAGATAATGTAGACTATCCGCTACACATCCAGGGAGACTGCCTGTGGTATCATCCGGAAGAAGCAGAACCCGACTTAAAACAATGGTTACAACAATGAATTTCCACACAGATATTTCCCGGCAAAGCATAACCATCGACGGAGTGCGATACACTTGTACCGATGCCACTCCGTCCGACGGGATGCCAAGCCGCTTGCAAAACCATTTTCGCCAGGAATACGGAGCAGACAGTTTTCATGCCCAGATAGCCGACTTCCTTGCCGAATGGTTCGACGGTTCCGACACCCTTCAGGTACATACTTCCGGCTCTACCGGAACTCCCAAACAACTCCGGGTAGAAAAGCAGCGCATGATGAACAGTGCCATGCTTACGCTTTCGTTTCTTCACCTCCGGGAAAAAGATACTGCCATGCTCTGTATGCCCCTGCAGTACATTGCAGGAAAGATGGTTGTCGTCCGTGCTCTGGTAGGAGGACTGAATCTTATCCCCGTTGCTCCCTGCGGACATCCTATGCAGTCGCTCTCGCAGGCTCCGGTCTTCTCGGCCATGATTCCCATGCAGGTATTCAACTCGCTACAAGTGCCCGAAGAAGCAGAAAAACTGTCTCGTATCCGCCATCTTATCATCGGTGGTGGAGCTGTCGACGAGGAACTGGGAAAACAACTGCACTCCTTTCCGCACGCAGTATGGAGCACATACGGCATGACCGAAACCTTGTCGCACATAGCCCTGCGCCGTCTCAATGGTCCGGAAGCATCCGAATGGTACACTCCCTTTTCGAATGTATCTCTCACACTGTCTGCAGACCAGACACTGATTATCGATGCTCCTCCGGTCAGCCCCATCCGGCTCGTGACCAACGACATTGTGGAATTCAACCCGCAGGGACAGTTCCGTATTTTAGGCCGAAAAGACAATACCATCAATACAGGTGGAGTAAAAGTCCAGATTGAGCAGGTAGAAGCCCGGCTGAAGCCTCTGCTGCCTTTCACGTTTCAAATCACGGCTGCCCCCGACAGCAAGTTTGGCGAGCGCATCGTTCTTCTGATACAATCGGAAAATCCGGTGACAGAAGAAAACCTGCACGAAGCCTTCCGACAATTACCTCCCTACTGGAGACCCAAGCAGATTATCTGCCTGCCCCAACTCCCCTTGACGGGAAGCGGAAAACCCGACCGTGCCACAGCCCGCAAAATAGCTTCAGCAATCCAGATTCAGGATTAGACACAACTTGTTCCTCTGCCAGTCCTTTCGGATAAGGAGTACAGTTTTTCCCCGAAAAAAGTAGAGTACTTTCAAGGAAAAACTGTACTCCTTACTTAAAAGGACTGGCAATGATTCATCTATACCAAGATTCTTCCATTAATTTTAGGCACAAATTCAAACATAATTCAATCTTTTTTGTTAATTTTAAATCATTGAAGTTTTCATACCCCTAGTGCCCTGTTTGAATGAGGCAACGAGTTTACCTTTGCCGATATTCCCCCTGTCAACCAGTATACATAACACCAGTGGCACTTGCGAAACTGAAATTAAATTAGTTAGTATAAATTTCAAACAGAACAACTATGGAAGACGTTTCTTTCCTCATTCCACTCCTGCTCACCATTGGCGGGTTGGTTATCGGAGCCTTACTCAAGTCTCTGCTTAAACACAGTCGTATCCCTTATACTGTAGGCCTGTTTGCCATTGGTCTGGCTTTAGGCCTTCTCAACCGTACAGGTGCTTTCGACCTCTGGCCTAATCTGACGGAAGCCGTCGATTCTGTAGCCAATATCCATCCGGACCTTATTTTATACTTGTTTCTTCCCATCCTGATTTTCGATGCAGCCTACGAGCTCAATCTGCATATCTTCAAAAAGACGCTGGCCAATGCCACCTTACTTGCTGTACCCGGCCTCATCATCTGTATGCTGCTTACCGGAGCACTGCTGGTGACAGTCGGACATGTTATACCCGGATTCAGTTCCTGGACCTGGTCCTTTGCCCTGATGTTCGGTGCTTTGATTTGTGCTACCGACCCTGTAGCCGTAGTTGCCCTGCTGCACGAACTGAAAACCAGCAAGCGTTTCTCTACCCTGGTCGATGCAGAATCCCTTCTTAACGACGGTACCGGTATCGTATGCTTCATGTTGTTCTTTGGTGCATATGCCGGAACAGGTGACAGCGCTTCCGCTTCTCCCGTCCTCGAATTTATCCAAGTAGTCAGCATCAGTACCGTGTTAGGCTTCCTCTTGGCACGCATTGTACTCTGGTTCATTACCCGTATCAATTCCGAAGAGATGATACAAAACAGCGTCATCATCCTTTCGGCCTACCTCACCTTTATACTTTCCCAGTACTATTTAGGCGTGTCGGGAGTCATTGCCCTGCTGGTATTCGGCCTTACCATTACCTATGTAGGAAAACCGCGACTCAAGCCACAGGTCAACACATTCATGGAAAGCTTCTGGGAACTGCTTACCTACATTGCCAATACACTGATATTTATCCTCGTAGGTATTGTCATTGCAGAAAAAGTGGACTTCTCCTGGAGCTCGTTTGCCATCCTGCTGCTTATCTATGTCTGCCTCAACCTCTTCCGCTTCGCCATGATTATGTTGCTTTACCCAATCATGAAACGGATGGGTTACGGACTCAGTAAGCGTGAATCAGTCATTCTTACCTGGGGCGGACTACGCGGTGCATTGGGTATGACACTGGCACTGATGGTATCGTATACCCCGGCTATTCCCGAAGACATACGCAGCCAGATTTTGTTCTTTACAGCCGGAATTGTGACCCTGACCCTCTGCGTCAACGCGACCACTACCCGCTGGCTGCTCAACAAGCTGGGCCTCATCCAAGTACCTTCGGCAAGACTGATGATGGATTACGGAATAAAAAGTTCCATCCGTGAAAACTCAGAAAAATATCTGGAACGACTGGAAAAACGGGAAGCATTGGCCGGTTCCAACTGGAAGAAAGTCAGCAAATACCTGACCGAGGTGCCCCAAGAACCTCCACACACTCCCGGAACCCATGCCGTACTGACCGAAATCCGTCTGCGCGTGCTCGACAGAGAAAAGACAACCTGCCGTACCATCTACGACGAAGGCATCATCAAGCCCATGAGTTTCCGCCGTCTGATGAACTCATTGGACGAATTGTACGACCACGACGGAACCTATCCGCTCAACTACCGGAACTCTATCTTCAGATACTGTCATCGTACAGCTATTTTGAATAAGCTACGCAAGCGTTCGTTCCTGCAAAACACCATGAGTTTCTATTTCCGCGAACGGATTGCTTCCATCTACGACTTAGGCCGAGGATTTATCATCATACAAAAAGAAGATTTAAAACTGATCGAAGAGCTGCAGACCTCCGATCTCTTGTCCAAAGAGCAGAAACACGTACTGGATACCTTGCGACAGGAAGTCAGCCACAACATACAGGAGATGGAAAGCCTGATCAATGAATTGGCAGAAAGCTTCCCGAGAGCCTATCGCCATGCCCTCACCCAGAAATCCATCCGTATGCTCCTGAGCAACGAACGCCGCCAGATACGCCAACTGATATCCAACGGTATTTTGTCTGAAAAAGATGCAGAACCTCTGTTCGAAAGTGTCGACGAACGTGCTGACAAACTGAACCGATTCCAGAATACCACGATAGGAACAGTCTTACGGCATTTATTAAAAACATCAAAGCAGAAGCAATGAAAACAGTCCGGCTAATCACCTGCAACGATTCTTTTCAGGCCCATCTTATACAAGGTGCCTTGAAAAACGAAGGAATTGACAGCATCCTGCAAAACGACAACACCTCCGGAGTATTGAGAGGATACATCAGCCCCATATCCGGAGTAGACATTTTTGTAGCCGAAGAGCAGTATGAAGAAGCCTTTGCCCTTCTCGAGAGAAACCAGATGATAGGAGAACAATTAAAGTACTGCCCATACTGTCATTCCGACCAAATCAAGTTTGTACTGAATCAGGCCCACCGCACCCGTGCCATCTTTGCAGTTATTTTAGGCCTGCTCTCCGGAGCACCTCCCGGAACCGAGCATTGGGAATATATCTGCAAAAAGTGCGGAAAGCATTTCGACCGACCTGTATCCAGGAAAAAAGACGACGACAACCGGGAATCTTCTTCCGAATCCTTATAATAATAAAAGCGTTTTAGTCCACTTCTGTAAGGCTAAAACGCTTTTTCTATTCTATACAAAAATCACAAATCAACTACAGCGCGCACGAACCTCCTTCGCAATAGTCCTTTCCTATCTCCCCATTATACTCAGGATGTCTTTGCAGCCATGCTACGGCATACGCACAAGTAGCAACCGGTTTCAATCCATGCTCTTTTGCATAATCGTAAGCAGCTTTCACCAGTGCAGAAGCAATCCCTCTTCCTTCCAGCGGTTTCGGCACAATCGTATGACGGATGTCCAACCCTCCGTTTGTTATCTCATAAGCTACATGAGCCACCAGGCCTTCAGCCTCCATCCGGAACTGATTCCGGCTTTCATCGTGCATAATTTCCATTACAGTCAATATTAAGTTTTACAATCCTATATTATTGAAGTCCTTTTCAATGTCCTGAAATGCCATAACAGCATTATTACCGCCATTATAAAAGCCAGCATATCCGATACCGGCATACTATACCAAACTCCTTCCACACCAAAATAAAGGGGAAACAAGGCCAGTCCCGGCAATAAAAACACCAACTGACGAGATAACGACAAAAGAATTGATATTTTTACTTTTCCGATAGACTGGAAAAACTGAGTAATGACAATCTGAACCCCAACCACAGGAAAAGCCCCCACCCCAATACGCAGTGCCTGTGTAGCCTGTTCGGTCAGCTCATGATTGGTAGTAAACATTCCCACAAATACCGATGGAAACAATTCGCTGACCAGAAATCCGGCAGTCGTAATGCTACATCCGGCTATAATGCCCAATCTCAGCGTCTGCTTTACTCTGTCATAATGCCGTGCTCCGTAATTATATCCCGTAATAGGCTGCATCCCCATTGTAATCCCCATTACAATCATTACAAACAACATCTGTATACGGTTCAATATACCAAAGGCCCCAATCGAAAGGTCACCTCCATACTCCAGCAATCTGTTGTTGATGAAAATGACAATACAACATGCACACACATTCATGATAAACGGCGACATTCCCACTCCCAGAATATTCAGAATAATCGGTTTTCTCAATTTAAAGCTGGAACGTTTGAAACGAATATAGCTGCTCTTGCTCCGGAAATGATACAAAACCCATATCATGCCCACAAACTGGGAAGCAATTGTAGAAAGTGCAGCTCCCCTTATCCCCCATTCCAGTACAAAAATACAAATCGGAGCAAGTATCACATTGCATCCCACAGTCAGCATAGACGAAAGCATCGCCTTTTTAGGATATCCGGTAGCCCGCATGATATTATTCAGTCCCACCATGACATACGAAACAGGACTACCCAACAAAATAACCTGCATAAAGTCGCGGGCATAAGGAATGGTACTCTCACTTGCTCCAAAGAAGTACAGAATATCATCCAGAAAAATCAGCGTAATCCCCCCGTAAAACAAAGCATTGACCACACAAAGTATAGCCACATTCCCCAAAATATCCTCTGCGCCCTTTATATCTCTCTGTCCCAGTTTGATAGAAGAAATGGTTGCCCCACCTACTCCTACCAGTGTACAGAAGGCAATCAGCAGATTCATCAGCGGAAACGTAATCGCCAGTCCCGATATCGCCAGTGCTCCTACACCATGTCCGATAAAAATACTATCAATAATATTATACAAAGAAGTCAGTGTCATTCCTACAATAGCCGGAATAGAATACTCTACAAGCAACTTTCCAATAGGAGCATTCCCCAATACATGTGGATTTTTTTCTGCCATAAAACCTTCCTCTTTTATTTTTCGACTTTAAAGTTAGGAATATGTTGCAATATTTCAGAACTTTGTACCGTTAAATCAAGTAAATCTCAAAAACAAAATGAATCAGACAAAATGCATCGCAGCACTATTCGATTTCGACGGAGTAGTGATGGACACCGAAACACAATACACCTTATTCTGGAATCAGATAAGCAGCAAATATTTCCCCGATGAAAAAGATTTCGGACTCCGTATCAAAGGACAAACGATGACACAAATCTATGCCAAACACTTTGCCGGCATGGAAGACGCACAGCGGGAAATAACCGAAGCCCTCAACCGTTTCGAGCGTGAAATGGCTTTCGAATATGTACCGGGAGTCGTCCGCTTCATGCAAGACCTTCGTGCCCACGGAGTCAAGATAGCCATCGTCACCAGTTCCAACGAACAAAAGATGGCTCATGTCTATGCAGCCCATCCGGAACTGAAAGAAATCACCGACCGTATCCTCACGGCAGAAATGTTTACCCGCTCCAAACCCGCTCCCGACTGTTTTCTTCTCGGTGCAGAAGTCTTTGACACCGTAAAAGAAAACTGTGTGGTATTCGAAGACTCTTTCCACGGACTCGAAGCAGGCAATGCAGCAGGTATGGCCGTAGTAGGCCTCTGCACCACCAATCCGGAAGAAGCCATCCGCGACAAATGCCGCCTGGTAATTCCCGATTTCACCAATTTTTCATTCCTGCAAATGAAAGCCTTGCTCGAGTAAATCCCCTCTTTACACCTTTTTCTGCATCCGGACGACTGACGTACAGAGCTGTCCGATGGTTTCACGATGTGTAATCAGCATCAGTGTCTTATCCTTTATCTCCAACGTCAGTCTTTCCAGGAGCAACTGCTCCGTTTCACTATCCAATGCCGATGAAGGCTCGTCCAGAATCAGAATACGTCCGGGACGGAGCAATCCGCGTGCAATGGCAATACGCTGTGCCTGTCCTTCGCTCAGACCAGCCCCCAGTTCCCCACAAAGCGTATCCAGTCCTTCCGGCAATTCCAGTACAAAATCGGCCACTGCCGTATGGAGTGCAGCACGCAACTCCTCTTCCGTAGCCTTCGGATTTCCCAACAACAGATTGTCACGTATCGTACCGCTGACCAGCGTATTTCCCTGAGGCACATACGAAATATTGCAACGGGTCTGCGGAGAAGCCTCCACTTCCTCCTTCTCATTATACAACACCACACGTCCACTATCCGGTTGCAGCAATGCCAGCATCAATCTTATCAGTGTACTTTTTCCTACTCCGGTCTCTCCCACAATCGCCGTCAGACTTCCCGGAGTAAAATTACAGGAAAACTCATCCATCACCTTTCTTTCCCCATCCGGATAAGCAAAACAAACCTTCTCCAGTCTTACACCCAATTTTCCCTCCATCTTATGCGGCTTACCCTTCTTTTCCACATCCAGGGCAGCCAGTTCCTGCAGCCGTTCCACCGAAGTAAAGACCTGTACAAAAGCCGGAATCTGACGGCTCAAATCCACCATCGGCCGTTGCACCTGCGATACCAGCTGTAAGAAAGCCGTCATCATTCCAAATGTCACCGTGCCCCCATACATTCCATACAGTCCCCACAGAAAAGCCGTCGCATAACCCACTGCAAAACCTGTCTGCACCATCAGCCTCGAGAAAACCGAGAAATTGGTACGCTCCATCACTTTATTCTGCAATCCCTCCTGCAATACAGAAAGCGTCTGATTCGCACACGAAGTATACTCCAGTGTTCTTATCAATACCCGATGCTGCATATTCTCCTGCAAATGACTCTGCACCCTGCTATCCGTAGCCCGGATTTCTTTGGTCAGCCTGCGCATCTTTCTTACATAACTCTTGCTCAGCAGCAATGCCACGGGCATCACCAGCAACAGAATCCAAGCCAGTCTTTTGTCCAGCTGATACAGAAAAAACCAGGCACCCCCAAGCTGCACCACCGTAGTCAACAATGCCGGAATACTCCTGCATACGGCTCCGGTCACCGTGAGCACATCCTCTCCCATCCGGTTGAGCATATCTCCCGTGTGCATCACCTCCTTTCCGGCCCATTTGCTCTCCATTACGCGGCAAAACAGTCTGTATCGCAATTCATTCCGGAAACGGATGTCCAGACTGCTCTCCATTCTTGCCGACACGACAGACAACAGCAGCTGCATCCCCATGCAGACTATCATCGCCCCTACATATCCTGTCAGATTATCAGCCGAATGCCGGGTTACTATATCAATCAGATGCTTACATATATATACAAACAGCAGCGACACTCCCACATGTATCACACCAATGATTCCATTTACGGCAATCGCCCCACGAAATCCTCGTGAAGTCATCCATAACCATTTTATACAGTCTACAATACGCATCTTTTCTGTTTATCTTGCATTAACTCTTCCAAAGATACACGTTCTTTTCCATACCCACAAAAAAACTCCCGCTCTTCCATCCCAACGATGGAAAGAACGGGAGCCAAAAATATTAAATGTATAAAAACAGAGATTCTTTATTCTCCGCGAGTGATTACCGCACGACTCAGACAAGGATCATCATAGAACATGTTCGATACTCCACCCTTATGGTCGATACGCAATTGAGCAGCCGGAACGCCAAGTTCTTCAATCAGATAATCGCGTACTACTTCTGCACGTTTCTTACTTAATTCCTCATTGCGTTTCTTGCTACCTGTACCTTGATCAGCATATCCGGTAATAGTATACACTGTATTCGGATCTTCCTTTTTAATTACTTCAGCCATCAACTGCAGATTTGCTTTCGCTTCATTAGAAAGCTTAGTCTGACCGATACGGAATGTAATCAAACTTGAAGCTACGATTTTCTTCACAATAGAACGTGTATCTGTATTCTTACCTTCTTCCAATGCTTTTTTCAGACGTTCATTTTCAGCAGTAGCACGATCCAATCTTTCCTGCATATCTCTGATAGCAGCTTCATTGCTGCGGATGACAGTCTTACTGCGGCTCCATCCGCGCTGTTTGAATTTATAGGTCAGACCTACCGTTGCTGTAAGCATACCGTCGAACTTAGCTCCACCGATTTCTCCATCCATTGCATCGTCTACCAATGCACCGCGCAAATCTACATTCAAATCCAGTGCCTTGTTCAGTCTGAAGGTATTCAACCAACCTACACTCATTGTAATGTTTCCTACAGTAGGTGCTTCCCATGTACGCATCCATCCCACACTCAGATACGGACTGCTGTTCCAGATACGTTTTTCATTGTATCCGCAGAACAGATTAGAGAAGTTAAGCAATACATCGGCATGCAGATTGAAGTATTTGAACTTTGAGTAATCCATACCTCCGTTCCATCCGGGCACCTGTTCTCCTGTAGAGTGTGCTTCCGACCAGCGTGTAGCTCCTTTTGCTGAGAGTCCGTTATAGCCCAAACGCAATCCCACTCCCGGTGTAAACCATTTTCCTACCTCAATATCCAGTGCAGGAGAAATACGTTTACCCAAACCAATCTGTCTGTCGTGGTCGCCCAAGAAGAGGCCTCCTCCGGCTCCTACAGTGACAAACCAGTTGTCCCAGAAATGATTGGTTTCTACCTTATATCTATCGTCACTATATTCTATGGTTTCTTCCATAGTACCTGTCTGTTCAGTCTGTGCGCAGACAGGTGCTGCCACTACCGCTAAGGCAAATGCTGCAAAAATTGATTTCTTCATCATAGTTTTATTTTTAAAATCCTATTTATAATCCTTCTGTCTTACTGTCTAAGAAAGACAGAAGGATATTTCTTTATAGTTCAAGAATTACTCATCCCAACCGTCACCATTCATGCGAGTTACATATTCAGTTCTGGCTGGAGGTGTTTGTGTAGGTTTCTTACGCAACTGGAACTTAAAGTTATTATCAATAATGGTTTGAAGCAATAAATCAGATTTGTACAGCTGTCCAGCTTTTCCACGGTTGGCATGATTCATAAAGACTATACCTATACCTGCATTCTGTTGACGCTGTGAAAGTTCATCAATAGCTATCTGATTCATCTCTTCTGTTAATGTACCGACATCATTATGGACGTCATGACCTCCTAATCCATCATTATGAGGACCACCTTTACTACACCAAGTATAATATCCTCCCAAATCATTCATGAACCATGTACCATGCTCATTATTCAGATAAGCGTCATAGCTTTTTGTAAACAAATCTTTGATACGCTGCACTTTCTCATTATGTGATGCTTCTCCATTATACTTATCTGTCCAACTACCACAAGTATTTCTCGTCGGATCTGTCACAGATGTAACCTCCTGATAAAGCCATTTTAATTGTGAAGTAGATTTTGGATTTCCCCATGGCATATCTACACCACCTTCTACATATGAACCTTTCCACCAAGTATAGAGCATTGGTGCTTCACCTGCATTAGCAATCATCTCCGCACTATTATAATTACATTTTACGATAACAGTACCATATACTTCACCAACTGTTGTTTCAGGATTAATTTCTTTTTCATAAATAACACCCTTACCCTTCAATCCGTTAATAGTCTGTTGCAAAGAAGCCATCCATGCCTGCTGATCCCATATATTACTAGTTCCATCATAAGTTATCATGGCAAATGCAAATTCGTTCTTACCTTCAGCCTTAGAAGCAGTCAAACGATTTGACAATATCTGTAACACGTCAACCAGTTTCTGTCCGGTTCTTGAAACACTAAGACTACCGTCACCATTTCTCTGAGTCTGAATAATGAAAGCACGCACACCGTCATTATATTGTTCCTCTATATTCGTATCCTGATAAACCAATTCGCCACTTGCACCATTAGCTATAGTTTCAAAAGTCATCTTACTACCCGGAATAGAAAGTTCAGTCAAGTATACATCCGGATCAAGTGAGTTCATCCAATATGCCACATCAAATTCACTCTGTATAGGAGGAAGAACCACACGGTTCACCTTATGTGGCTGTATCATAAATCCATTTCCATTCTTATCTTTAAGAACCTTACGTCCTGTACCTTTTGTAGTAGACACACTGACTAAAATATTCTTTGAATCAAACTCCTTACCTGTAGTAGGAATGAGGAACGCTTTTACATTCAGTTTCTGCCCCTTGGTCAAGGTTACATAATTTGTCACTTTATTTTCTACCCAATAACAAGGAATAGAAAGGTTATTATCTACCAAACCATCTTCTTTCACCGTACATACAACCTGCCCTTTACTAGATTCCTCAGTATTACTTCCCGGAATTACTTGGGCCTCAAAATCGCCCACAATAGGTGTACCATCCAACGTACGAACATTAATATTAGTTAGTGTCATAATAACGTTCTCTTCTTGCGGTCCAGGAATCTCTATTTCAAGAACTGTTGACAAAGGCTTAAAGTGTAAATCAATATTAGTTCCTACCGGCGTATTCGTTTTTTTCTGTCCACGATAGGCATACATAATAGCATAATCAGTATTTACATCAGATTTCCAATTACCTTTACTATCTTTCGTAAATTTCCTTACAGTTTGGTTGACTGGTACGTTCATCTGGAATTTACCTTCTTTTTCTGTACCTAACACATATTTAGCAGGATAAAATCCATAAAACTTATGTAAATCATCCAGTCCCCATTGTAAACCAACATCACCTATCTTGGTAACACTCTCAGCCACGTTACTTTTATCCCCAGAAACTCCAATTGTATAATGTACCAAGTTTCCATTTGCAGACTGAGGACAATAAATAGCTATTTCGTCACCGTTTTCCCAATATACAGGAAATACTCTATTATTAATATCCGGCTCACCATATATAATCCTTGATTGGGCTTCATCAGGTAAAGCACTACCAAACATAACTTCATCACCCATCTGTACAGGGTTATCTACTCGTCTACCAAGGTCATCATCCTGACAACCAGTAAAAGCAAACATGGCAGCCAAGGCCATTGATAAATAAAATATTTTTTTCATTTTACTTATTTTTTAATTTCACATTAAAACGATGAACCAGTTGTTTCATCATCCCATCCATCACCGGAAAGATCTATTTGATTACCAAATTCATGGCCATCAATCGTTACCCCCTTATCATGTTTGTCTTCCGGTTGAAATACAGAGGCAGCCATAAAGCCGTTCTCCAGTTCCACCTCCACAATCAATGTCTGTGGAGATTCATACTCTTTTCTCTTCATAAAAACCTCACTTTCTTTTTTTTTAAAGTTATTAGATTCTTTTTTGTTATTATTAAATAAATCACTATTTCTGTTTACCATAACCATAACCGTAACCGTATCCATAACCATAACCATAGCCATATCCGTAACCATAGCCATGACGATGTAAATCAGCACCATTCAGTACCAAAGCCATGTTTTTGAGTTTCTTTTCCTGATATAGTTTTTCGATATCCGGAAGCTGACGACGATCCAGACGGCCGGCACGAACCACAAAGATGGTCAAATCGGCCACACGATTGGCAATAGTCGCATCGGCAATAATACCCACCGGCACATTATCTACAATAATATAATCGTAACGGGTACGCAGTTCGTTGAACAGTTCGTCCAAACGCTCGTCCATTAGCAATTCTGCCGGATTGGGAGCTACCGCACCCGAAGAAATTACATCAAACCCTTCTTTGTGCTGGATGATATCATCCACTTTCACCGACAGATCAGCCAGATAATTGGTTACCCCCAATTTATGCCTACCCAAATGACGGCTCAAAGTTCCCTTACGTATATCCAGGTCTACAATAATTACCCTCTTCTTGGTATAGACCAGACTCATCGCCAGATTGTGCGAGATAAATGTCTTACCAGCTCCGACATTGAACGAAGTAAACGTAATGACCTGCATAGGCTGTCCCTTCTTCCCTAAGAAAGCCATATTGGTACGGAGAATCCGAAAAGCCTCCGATACGATATCATTACCCTGCTCACTTACCAAGAGTTCGTTTTTCTTGCCTTTCCTATTTTCCATTCTTTCCTTATCGTAAGGAATTTCTCCCAAATACGGAAGGCTAATCGCTCCTTCAATATCCTTACGGCTATGTACCCTTGTATCCAGGAACATGATAAGCAGGAACGTAACTCCCGGTACAGCCAATCCCACCAGAATACCTAATAGTAAGATGCGGTTACGATTCGGAGAAATCGGTGCTTTTGTACCTTCTGCACTGTCTATGACACGGGCATTGTTGTCTGCCATGGCCTGTGTCAGCGCATTCTCCTCACGCTTGTTCAACAAGAACAGATACAAAGCCTCCTTAATCTTCTGCTGGCGTTCGATAGACAACATTTCACGCTGTTTTGTCGGAATCGCTTCCACCCGAATCTTGGCCCGTTTTTCCCGGCTCTGTGCATCATCCCGCTTCACATTAATACTTACTATCATATTGTCTACCGCGCGGATAATACTCTGCTTCATGGCACGGAGCGAATTATTCAATTCCTCCACTACCGGATTCTTGTCACTACTGTCTGCAATCAATTTGTCACGTTTCAGCTTTGTGGCATTGTACAGCGTAATCTGGTTTTCAATGTTCATATCGCTGATACCCGTATTCGAAGGAATCAGGTCGATTTCCTTTTTCGGGTCGGTAAGATATTCTTTTATGTACTTGGCCAGACGCAGCTGTGTTTCCATTTCCAGGGCATCAGCATTGTATTTCTGGCTTTCATTCATATACATGTTGGCAGACGATGCAATGTCCATTACCTGATTTTCACGTCTGAAGGTTTCCAAATCCGATTCTACGGCTCCCAACTCCTGACTGATAATAATCAGACGGTCGTTGATAAAGTTAGCCGTATTCACAGCCACCTGGTTCTTATCCTTAATAGCCTCCTCGTTGTATACCGTTACCAGCATGTTCAGCATGTCTTCTGCCCGTTCCGGCGAGCTGTCTTTCAGGGCTAGAGTCAGAATGGACGACTCCTCTTCCTCCTGTTTTATTCCCAAACTTGCCTGATAGCGTGCCACAACTGCATCCAGCACCTGTTTCCGCACCCGTATAGGCTCACCCTTCCACGAAGGACGGAAAAAATGAGTCGGTGTCACCACCACCTTTCCACTGTTCAGTGCCAACGTATCATTCAGCTTTACCTCGTATCTTTCCCGAGCTTCCTTTCCCAAGAAATCGGAAAGCACTACCGTCTTTTCGTCCTTCACGGTCACTGTAAATCCTACCTGCTGTTCGGACAGTGCATCCGGAAAACTGACCAGTACCGGCGACTGTGTATACAGTTCAATGTCGCGCAAGCCGTCTTCTATCTGATAGCTCACGTCCGCATGCGTACGCTGTACCACCTCCCGCATCAGTCTCTTGGAACGAAATTGCAGGATTTCATTCGCCACATTCACCTTGTTGATGAAGTTATCGTAACGGTCCAGTCCGGCAGAAACGGTTTTATTGGACGGATCCTTGATAATGACTGTAGTCGAACTGAAATACACAAACGGTGCACTGGCATACTTAAACCAGGCAAACCCTCCGCATATCAGTACGGAGAGTAAAAACCACTTCCATTTGGAAGCCAGATACAAGAGCAAATCTACCAGATTCAGCCCTTGGTCATTCTTATTGGATGATGAATTTGTTGTCTGCATCTCCTTTATTCTGTTCAGTTAATCTTTACTTTATAGCCCACATCACCGAGCATACCGCAGTCACAATAGAAAGCAGGAAGGTACTGATCTGCCATCCACGATCTTCCACATCCTTCTTGCGGTATTTCGGTTCCACATATACAATGTCGTTTTGCTGCAGATAATAGCAGGGAGAATCGAAAATATCCTTGGTACCGAGGTCGTGCACAAACATCTGGCGTTCTCCGTTTATTTCACGAATCACCTTCACCTGATTCGTTCTTGCCTTTCCCTGCAAGTCACCGGCATTGGCAATGGCTTCCAGCAACGTAATGCGGTCACCATCCACCGTAAATGTTCCGTTATGACCCACTGCCCCCAGCACTGTGTACTTAAAGTTCAGAATCTCTACCGTCACCAGCGGATCCTTGATATAATTGCTTTCCTTAATCTTATTTTCAACCAAATTTTTCACTTCACTGATTTTCAATCCCTCCAAATGCAACTTACCTAAAATCGGGAAATCAATGTTACCATCTACATCCACCAGATATCCTTTCCCCTTAGTTCCTGCAGTTTCAGAGGCTTTTACATTACCGGCCATATCCACCTGAAAATTTCCCCCTTGAATGTTGAACGGAATAGCCAATTCCGGATTCTTGCAGCTTACGGTAATCCCCAAACGGTCGTTGCTGCGGATAATGGCTTCATGCTTATCGTCGAAGGGGTATTTTTGCCCCATTTCCATGTCCCTCAGATAGACAAAGCTCTTGCGCGAAGCACAAGAAGACAATAGCATAACAGCCAACAAACTGAATAATAAAATTTTACTGTTCATCTCTTTTTATACATTTATTTAGTTTTTCTCTATTTCAATATTTTCGATCCCTTTCCGACATAATAAAACCGCTTCTTTATTGGGAAGACATTCCAGTATTCCTGTTGGAATAATTTCGGACATTTCTGCCAACATATCACATACAAGTCCGCTCAAATAAGAATCCATTCGGATAACAGAGGAAGCAGGAAGCAGCAGAATAAATGCATTTGTACCATTTTGTGGTAAGAAACGATTAACCAAAGCCTGCTTCAATCGTACAATTCCCTCTACCGGTACACCTAAATTCTTATAGCAAGGCGTTTTCCCACTCCAAGGAGTACCATACGCCCAAGCCTTTCCCTGCTGCATGCGTATCACCGGATTGTCATCATTCAGCAAATCGAACCCATCAAAAGTGTTTATCCATAAAGCAGAATGCGTACTTTTTCCGGTTCCGCTTTTCCCCATAAAAAGATAAGCTTTTCCATTTCCATACACCGCTGAAGCATGTACCGACACGGCCTTCTCTCGCAAGATAGCTTGTGAAAAAGCAATACGAAGCAAGGAGGTCAGTACATACCCTTTATCCGGTTCCGTGTCGCACAATTTTACTTCTGCCCGAGCAAAGCACCGATTGGCTATCATTGTATGGACTTTTTTCCCTCGGGGAGAAGAAATATCCACTCTATACCCCTCCGAAAATGCATATAGTCTTACATGTCCCAGATCGTTTTCCATATCCTCCAGAAGTTCTCCCTGCGGAAAGGCATCCGGCAGATTCTCTCCGTTTACCCTCATCTCCAGAATCAGCGCCCCTTCTTCTGTTCCCCTATACCGGAACGGTCTGAAAGAAGGCAAAAGCCCGTCTGCATCCCATTCACCGGGAAGCCATAACCCGACCCGGAAGCCGGCTATATCAAATACATGCTGTTTCATTTCTTAAACTGTCCTACCATTAAGTTCCACATCAACCATCCGGCTTCCTTCGGTGCATAATAACCGGAAAAACGAAGATTTGCCAAAAATGCACGCAAAGTAGCCATTTTCCCTCTCCATCCGTTCATGGGTTTCTGCGTTTTCCCTTCCGGATACATACCGAAATTTCCTCCTTTCCAAACTATTTCCAGCAAAGATCCTGCATTTTTTTCTCTCTCTGCATAAGGCAAATACTTCGAATCAAGTCCCAGATAATCTACAAGAAAGGCATGCAGCAACTTATTCCATTTTCGTATGCCCAATCGGTGAGAAATCTGCTTCATTGCTTCGGCATCCACTTTTCCATACAGACCATAGCAGGCGCGCGCCATGTCACAAAACTGACGTAAACCAATCCCTCTTCCTAATGCATGCTTCAGGATGTGCGTATCCAGCAACAACAGATTCAGCATCGGAGAAGGAATTTCAATTTCAGGTCCGCCCAAATCCTTCAGGCTTATCGGTCGGCCGTTTTTTTCTTCCAATTGCTGCAACCTGCGATAAGCATAGGGATTATAAATATCAATCAAGCGGGGATGAATCTCTATTTCTATTCCTTTCCAGCTGCAAAACAGACTTTGATCCGGACATTTCCTTATCTCTACTCCCTGACGTACGATTGCCTCTATAGCCTGTTTCTCCTTGCCTTTCTCTGAAAAATACAAATCGATATCTCCACACTCTCGGACAAGCGGAGCCTCATAAAACGAAGCTACCCCCTGTCCTTTCAGCAACAAAGGTCTGTTTTCTGCTCCCCACATGCCATACAACTCTCCCAGTACCCCGTTCATTTTACGGTTTCTCTTTTCAATCCGGTCTACAGCTACCGTCCACTGCATCAGAAGCCCTTGGGATGGCAGCAACTCTTCCGGCAAACGACACACTCCCCGATATACAATTCCTGTAACGGACTGCCGGCATGCCATCTGAAATAGTTTCAGCCAACTATCGTTGTTCAAAGGAAAGTCCGACAAGTCTTCCGGTTCTTTTTCCCATAAACCTGCCCGCAGCAAAACCAATAAAGTTTTTTTTTCTCTCTCCAAGTTTTTTCTCACTTTCTCAACCTACAAGTCCTTCGCGCTTCCATTCTTCCAACTGCCTTTCTATATCCTTACGGGCAGTTTCCCTATCCACTTCATACTCTCCACACATCCAGTCGGTCAGTTCCTCTATGGAGCATTCCCCGCCTTCCATTCTCTGCCACAAACCGGCAGCCGTCTCGTTCAAGGTAAAGACTTTAGAGAGGTTTACATTTCCGGAACAGGTATCCACTACCATGTATTGCCGTCCCACCTTGCGCAATTGTAAATTTTTCTTCAGTTTCATTTCTCTATTTCTTGTGTCTCTTAAAATTTCTTACCCGAAAGTATCGAATACACGGTCAGGAAAATAATTTTCGTATCCAGCCACAACGACCGGGTCGATAAATATTCCAAATCCATCCGCAAACGAATCAGCATTTTCTCCATCGTATCCGTATACCCGTTGTAAAGCGTAGCGGCAGAAAAAAGTCCCGGCCTCAACTTATACAACATCTCATAATCTGGATTAATCGCTTTAATCTGATCTACATAAAACTTACGCTCCGGACGTGGTCCTACAAAACTCATCTCTCCTTTCAGCACATTCCAAAGCTGAGGCAATTCATCCAGATGATGTTCACGCAGGAAACGTCCCACAGTAGTCAGACGCTTATCACCTTTTTGACACAAAGCCGGCTTGCCGTCAGACTCTGCACTCTCCTGCATGGAACGGAACTTGTACAAAGTAAACGGTTGTCCTTTATACCCGATACGTTCCTGTCTGAAGATTACCGTTTTTCCACCCTCCATCTTCACTGCCAAATAAATAATCAGGAAAAGCGGTGAAAATACAATCATGCCCAACAGACTGGCCATGACATCCAAACAACGCTTCACACGACACATCGCAGGCGACATGGCATCTCTATACTGCACACGCTCCTTTGGGATGTCGTTCTTCCATACATACATTGCTTTTGTTTTTACTTCATCCATACTTCTCTATATATATTTAAACATTTTTCTATCATACGTTCTTTCGTAAACAATTCTCTATATCTCTGCTCCGCATGTGCTGCGTACTCTCTATATACTTCTTCTTTTTCTACAATATGGGCAATGGCCTCCGCCAATAAACACGCATTTTCCGGCTCTACATTCAGCCCCGAAAAACCGTGTTCATTCACCCATGCCACTCCCGACTCCGGAATCCGTGTGGCTACCACCGGCTTTCCACAAGACATGGCCTCAATCTGTACAATCCCGAAAGCCTCCGTTTTCTGTACACTGCTCAGACAAAACACCCTACAGGCTCCATAATATCCGGGAAGTTCTTCGTCGCTCACTCTTCCCAGCAACACCACTTTCCCCTGCAGTCCTTCTCTCTCTATCTGAGCCTGCAACTCTTCTTTCAGCGGTCCCGTTCCCCCTATCAGTATCACGTAGCTGTCGTCAAGATACCTGCCCGCCTCTACCAGATAACGGAATCCTTTATAAGGAACCAACCGTCCCAATGAAAAGACAATCTTTTTATCCGAATACCTTTCTTTGACCTGCTCCACCCGATTTTCCTCCGGACATACCGGCTCTATACCGATGGGCACACACACGGTTTTCTGCTGTACCCCTTTCAGGAAAGGAGACTCTGCCAGATATACCGGAGAGGTTCCTACAATCTTATCGGCCCGCTTTATCAGCCAGCTCTGTAGCGGACGGTAAAAACGAAGCAGCATTTTCTGCTTCTGTATGTCACTGTGCCAGTGTAAAATCACTTTCCCCTTATACCCCGAACAAAACAGTGCCAGACAAGCCATCGGGTCGGGATGATGCACATGAATGATGTCATACTCTCTGCAAATCTTTCTCAGTGTAAAAATCATCTCCGGAGAAATCATGGTAGCTGCCACCTTTCTCCAGGTCCGGCAAGCCATCAGCCGTGCATGCTCATTGACATTCTTTATCAGCTTTCCTTTGCCTGCCAATGCACACAGCATATCACAGTCTATTCTCTGTCCGGACAAACCGGTCATCAAATCATACATTACCTTCTCTACCCCGCCTGTGATGGGATAAAACTTGCCCAACTGTAAAACTTTCAAATTTTTCTGCATCCTTACAATTTTTCAGTCAACTCCTCATACAGATTCAGATAATCTGCATAACGGTCTTCTTTTCTGAAATGTGCCAAGGCATAGTTCCGGCATAAATCCCGGTAATGCAACTTGCCCTGCTGTTCAATCTGGCGTACCGCCTTCAGCAATCCGCTGATATCTCCCTGCTCTACAATTAGTCCGGTTTCTTCCGTCACCGCCTCAATACTTCCGCCGGTACGGTACGTCACCACCGGTGTACCGCAAGCTATCGCCTCCAGATTCACCGTAGGATAATTATCCTGCCAGGTAGGATTGACAAAAGCATCTGCCGCTGCATACAGTTCTGCCAACTGACGGATGTTCTCCGTCCGCGCAATTCCGATGACATTTTCCGGCAACCGTTTCTTTTCCTCCGGCTTTATTCCTACCAGCACAATGCGCTCGTCTGCATTCAGCAGTTTAGCCAGCTCAATAAAATCCTGCAATCCCTTTTCGCGGCTCCAGATACTTGCCACTCCCAAAATGATTCGTTTTCCCAGCAGATTATACCTGCTTCTTACCGCTTCGGCATCATATACATCGAACACTTCCAAATTGATACCATTGTGAATCACACGGAAATTATACTCTTTCAGAAACGAATGCTGCATCTCTCCTCTGATCCATTCCGATACCGGTACAATGGTCAGCTTGTCGTACGGCATCGAAGTAAAGGCCTTACACTTGTCGGCAAAATTGCGCGCCGAACGGTCGAAAAAGAAACTGGCGGGAAACTCCCTTTTCTGCGGACACTGTCCGCAACCGGTCTTCCACCTGTCGCACTGTGCAAACGAATAATGATAACAGTGTCCCGTATACAGCCAACAGTCGTGTACCGTCCACATCACCGGAATACCACACTGCGACAAATAGTCGAACAGAATACGGTAATTCAGAAAATAGCCGTGAATATTGTGAATATGAATGACATCCGGTTCCAACTTTTCAATCTCTTCTACAAACCTTCTTGTCGCCCCGTCGGAAGACAGTCCGTGACGGTCGAACAGGCGTGTCATCACTCCATGCCATGCCACACTGCTCTTACTGCCTACCGGCAACAGTTCCGAACGGCACGGCTTCACCCCGTCACGTCCCCGGCTATAGGCAATGTAGCTCTGCCATCCTTTCTGCATGGCAAGCTCCCCTATCTCCTGCATGATGCGACCTGTAGAAGTAGACACCCGCAACACCGGATTAATCTGTAACAGTTTTTTCATTATTTTGTGAAAGAAGAAAACAATTCCATCCAGCGTTTCATCACCGCCTCTTCGGAATAAGTCTCTGTAATTTTCTTAGCTCCTTCAGAGAGTTTCATCCGGTAGTCTGCATCATCCATCAACTCCCTCATACCGGCAGCCAGCCCCTCGATATCCCCGTCGGATACCAGAATACCATTCTCCCCTTCGCGGATAATATCCTTCGGACCACACTTATAGTCGAACGACACCACCGGAAGTCCGCAAGCCATCGCCTCAATCATCACCATCGGAAAGCCTTCGTAATTGGAACTCATCACCAGAAAAGCACTTTCGGCATACTCTTTCCCGATATTCTTTACAGGAGCATGGATATGTGCCGTATGTGCCAATCCCTTCTCGTTTATCATTTGCTGCAACCAGTCTTTCCATTCTCCCTGTCCGAAGATATCCAAACTCCAGTCTTTATACACCGTATGCTCCTGCACATACTCCCAGGCCTGTATCAGGCGGTCGAATCCCTTCTGATAATCCAATCGTCCTACCGCAATCACCCGTTTCCGGTTGTGTACCTCCGCTTCCTGTTCACCCACCTTCATGGCTGCATTCGGAATCACCACAATATTGGGCAGTTCTCCCCAATACCCCCGGTCTTCGTAGGTCAGTACCACAAACTTATCGAAACGGCAGACAATCCGTTCATCCTGACGGGTACGCCATCTGTCAATCAAGCCCAACAGTCCGCTACGTCCATATTGCAGACGGAAGAACTTACAATAATGCAGTTCCAGTACCTTCCGGCTGCCGTCCTTTATATCGGGCAGGAAAGACGATTCCGAAGGATAAAGCGACACCACGATGTCTGCCTTTTCTTTCTTCAGCAGTTCCGTAAGTTTCCGCTTATGCTCTTTCCGGCGACGCAAGTATCCTGTAATCTTCCGGAGTACGTTTTTATCGTTGTCATCAGAATAATTGATTCCTAAATCCACTCTCCGCACCTCTTCCGGAAACGGATAAAAAGGCGGACGACCGTGCTGGTCGGTAGTGACCACCATCACCTCCCAATCTGTATGCTTTGTGAGCCACACCACCTTGTTCCACAGCACACGCTCCATCCCTCCGGGATTATAAACCGAATGTGTACAGTAAATGATTTTCATAGATTTTATTAGACTCGAAGCGATTAACCAATATTAACAGTTACCAAAAAGTGCTCCACCACCTCTCCACCACTTTTCCACCACCCTAAAATGGTGTATAATTTCAGAATTTCCACATGGTGGAGAGGTGTGGAAAATTGGGGAAACCTGTACAACCCCGACATTTTACTAAAAGTGTACTTCTCTGTAAATAAACCTATTACAATTTTACCGTGTCGGGGTTGTCGGGGTTGACACGCATTTTCTTAAACTTTTTTATATATGTGTGGAGAGATTTCAATTTCATTTCTCTCCACACTCACACGTAATAAATTTATAAAATAGGGTGACAACCCTGTCAACCCTGACATCTTCTTATCTTTAATAAGCCTTTCTCACTCCATACGATACTTGTATCATCGGCTTACGATACAAGTATCGTTGGCTCATGATACAAGTATCATCAGGCTTCGATACAAGTCGCGTTTTTCTCGACAGAGTTTTCTTCATTTTCCGGAGTACATACAAGGAAAAGAGCAAAAACCAAGAAGATGTCTGTGGCAACCTTAAGCCACACAATAAAATGCACCATCAACAGCAATACAAACAAGGCTTTTTCTTTCTTAAATTTTTGCATACATATTTTCCCGGAAAACCACATAAAATAAGAAAAAATAAACAAACCAATTAGGCCAAAATAAAATATAAAACGTAAATAGCCCACATCAGTTGCCATATAATAGCCTCCCCATTTAGGTCCTATATAATACGGATCCAAATCGTAAGGATTTGCAAAATAACCATCCCCGATAATCCAGGTTTTTAAATTATCAGGAAATACATACATATTCTTCAAAATCTCATTGGAATGTACATTCCATCTTCCTTCTTCTGCCAGACTGAAAAATCCTTCAAATGCGAAACGTAAATTATTTTTTACACCAATATCTACATGATACAAGTAAATCAGTATCGGCATCAAAACTAACAAACTCCCCATCAACCAATAAAAAATAGTTTTGACCTCAGGGGATATTTTAAGTACACAAATCTGTGATTTGTAAACCAAATATACTATAAACAGAATCAGTCCAACCGTAGTAGTACGGGACATCATATTACCTACCACCCCAATGATAAAAACTGCTATAATATAAAACAGCAAATAAACATTCTGTTTTTTGGTTTCAAGCCGAGTCACCAAAAAAGCAATCATCACCAAGACAGCAGAAAAACGTGTTCCGGCTACATCCAGACTAGCCCCGATTCCATACAAACGTTCTGACTTATTTAATGTATCAAGTTTTACAAAACCCAAACCTGATACCACGCTATTTATCGCCTGTTCGAAAGCCGGAATCCTATCTATCAGAAGGGCTAAAATACATTGTAGTACACACACCACGATCAAATAATGAGCCAGCAATTCCACAGATATCTTTCCATGTACTTTCCTGATAAGTTCCATTACTACATAGGCAGCTCCAGCCCACACCCACATCGACATTACATACGATGCATAAGTATAATCATGGGTATCATTGTAGACTACTGCTACAAATCCGGCTAAAGAAACGCCCAACGCCCAAAGGCTTAGCGTAAAAAAATCCTTATTCAATATAGCACTACGCGACTGAGCCATACGCACTCCTAATAATACAAGTCCTACCGCTGCCATTGCCATCTTGGTATTGATCCCGGGCAGAAAAACAAACTCAAAAGGGAAAAAATAGAAACTTGTGATTACCATAGTAATCACCATGCATATTATTCTTATCATTTGTATCTTAATATAAAAGAACCCACTAATTGCTGTACCAGTTTATAGTACAACCATACCACCCAATATTGTTTCCTTGCAGCCATAGTCTGCAGCATTCGGGTACGAAAACAAATCGCTTTGTTCCGATTAATATATGGATTCGATTCTGTATACCATTCACTCCACAACCGATACATAGAAAAACGATCTGTTATCAGGAAAGGTAACTTCACATTGAGCTTGAAATATTCAAGATATTCATCCCATTCATTTCCACCTTTCCGATGAATAAAATCAATGGTTTGGTCTACATTATACCTTAAATCAGACAAGTGTCTCTCAGAGTACGCTGTAGTCATTGCCCCTGTATTCATCTTTACATAATGATAAAATGCCCGCGGACAATATGCCACACGCCTTGCACAGAGAAAAAGACGAATCATGGTCATATCCTCCCCCATTCCATGTCCGGCAGGAAAAACAATATCATTTTCTGTATAAAGACTGCGCTTTACCAACTTGTTCCATACATTATACTTCATGGTTCCGGATAGAATCGCCTTCAACGCATCATTTGCAGTAGCACAGTCGGGCTGCTTCATGTATCGTTCGTTTTGCTCAAAAGACAAGAACCAGTCACTCCAGACAATATCCGCTTCCTGAGTTATTGCCATTGTATATAGCGTTTCCAACATATCTTTCTCCACAAAATCATCACTATCGCAGTGAAAAATATACTTACCCTGCGCATATTTCAGACCTGTATTCCGAGCTGCCGGAAGACCTTTATTCGCTTCATGTTCTACTATATTAACCGACTGACTTCTATTCGGATATCGAGAAAGAACTTCTCGAAGCATTTTCATACTATCATCAGGAGTTGCATCGTTTACAAAAATATACTCAACTTCCTGCAAAGTCTGCTCCATCAACGATTCAACGCATCGGGTTATGAAGTTTTCTACTCCGTATATTGGAATGATAACCGAAACTTTCATACTATTGTTTTACCACATTCTCAAATAAAGAAACCCATTGAGACATGATTATTTCTTCTGTAAATCTACGGGAGTTTTCATAAGCCTTATTTCCCATTGTTCTTCTCAAACTCTCATCTTTTATCAATAAGAGAAGTTTTTCTCCAAGTTTTTCAATATCCCCATTAGGCACTAAAAAGCCATCTTCACCATTACGAATAATATCTTTCGGGCCACAAGGGGTATCAAAACTAACCACAGGAAGCCCTGCAGATTCTGCTTCCACAAGAGCCAATGAAAAACCCTCGCAATGAGAAGTAAATGCAGCGATAGATGAATTTAAATAATCTTTACTCACATCAGCAGAAGCTCCATCAAGAAATACAGAATCCTCCAAATCCATTTCTTTAATTTTAGCTTCCAATTCTTCTCTTAAACTACCTTCTCCTACAAGATGCAAAGTCCAATCCGACACTTGTTTTGATATAAGAGCCCATGCATCTATCAATCTATCATAGCCTTTGGGAAACTCATATCTCCCTACAGATACTACCCGATGTGCTGTCAATTGTGATTTTTGCGAAATTTCAATTGGACACACATTATAAATTACTTCTACATTATCCAGTTCATGCCAGTTTTCAGCATCCTCTTTACTTAACACTACAAAACGATTATACTGACGTAAACTTTTTACATACTGAGACATCATATAATCATCAATGACTCCCCTCCACCCTTTACGCCGAGCAAAATTAAACATTTTCCGACTAAAATGTATTTCTACAATTTTTTTACTGCCGTCTTTTATTTTTGGAAGGATACCCATTTCATTAAAAAAAGTAGAAATAACAATATCAGCCTTTAATTCCAATAAAAGTCGGCTCAAGCGCTTCTTATGTAGATAATTATTATAAAAGAAGTGATATAATTTACTTAAAAAGGAACGTTTACTATTCTTTTCGTAATTAATACCCAAATCATAATGTTTCACCCGGCTATCTATCCCAAAATAAAAAAGGCGCCCTCCCTGATCTGTGGTTATTATGGAAACATCAAAACCTCTTTCCAGTAATAAACTTGCCTTCTTTGCTACAATCCGTTCTACTCCTCCCAAACGATACATAGAAGGAACACAATATACAATTTTCATAGATTTTTTCTACCAAACACAAAATAACGAACTAAGATTTTGATTCGTTTCCAAAGCGAAAGCTGGTCTAATTCATTCAAACGACTATAGAAAAAGTCAAAATAATATTTTTCATCAAAAAAAGGAGATTTCCGATAATATTCCCACCAGATATCAAAATTAACACAAAAGCCTTTCCAAGGTTTCTGACCATTATAATGTACAATCCCTTTTGACAAGGCTCTATCTATAATCTCATCCTCCCAAAACTTATTCAACTCAGGCCGATTATAAATAGCCCATTGCGAAACATAAGTCGTTAGACAAAACTCAGGAAATAAATACTTGATCTTTCCTTTACATACAATATTCAAGATATCCATATCCTGGAACTTATATTTATTAGCCGCCAAACTTCTGAATTCAGGAATGATGTTATCTTCGATTATCTTCCTAGAATTAAAAATCAAGTTTCCAGAATAGATAATACCTCTTGCATCCATTCCCATTCTTTTATAATACGTTAAATTTTCCGGTATTAAATGTGCAAAAGAATTGACTCCGGCAATATAATAATCCTGCATATCTGTATTCAAATAAAAATCCGACAAATCGGAGCGGAAGATTACATCCACATCCGAATAAATAATTTTATCATACTCCGGAATGAGCTCAGGAATCAATAAACGATAATACGCAGGAGTAGTAATTCCTCTAATTTCAAAAGATTCATCAAAAGTTTCGTCCACTACCCGATATTGAATCTTACAGTTAGGGAAATAGTGCGGAATTTTATCCAACTCTATTTTATTCAACTTTTCTTTCTCCGAATGAAGAATAAAAATATCGTAAAATGTATCTTCCTTTGCATTTACCAACAAAGAAGAAATACAAATACATGCAGGTAAAACCAAGTTATTATCAAAAGCAAATACGATAGGAACTATTTTCATCACACAACCTTTTTAATTAACGGTAAAGCGCGATACTCTTCACTTTTTATAAAATGTATAGCATCTTTTATCGCCTTTACTTTTAGTTTAAAAATATCTATTCTTCCCTTCAGTAAGGATATCAGTAACGTAAATAAAAGAGCATAGCCAATGCAAATCATACTCCAAACTCTACTCCACAAGGATATATCGGGTAAATAGATAAAACGATGCCAGAAAATGGTCTTAAAACGAAAATCAGAATAAATCAGCATCTTTTCCTTTTCTTCATTCATCATTGTAGAACCTGCATCTAAATGCCTTATCCCAGAATGAAACCAAGTCAATTGTTTCAATCCCATGCAATACATCTTATAATACATCACTTGATCATCCCCTAAAGCATATTTCATCTGATCCATCCAAAGTTCCTCTTCAAAATGAATCCTCAAAAAATCTTCTTTTTTACAAAAGAAACACGGACCAGCATTAGTTTGCGATAAATATACTCCCTGCTTAGGATTAGCATTATAAGAATAGCCCGAATTACGCATCACTTTATATCCCCACTTTCCATCATCCCGCCTGTCTACCATTCTCCCGGAAAGCTTCATTATCCATTTACTCACAGTAGAACGTTCTGAATTAGGAAAAACATCAGGAGATATTACGTCTGCATCATTATCTACTAAATATTGATACAATTGTGCTACAGCTGTTTCTAGCAAATATACATCATCATCCAAAAATAAAATATATTCTGTGTCAACTTCATCGTATGGTAAAGCACGCTGTGCTACCATACCTTTTTTTACATAAATATATTGTTCTTTTCCGACAGTTTCCTTAGGTATAGCATAACCTTCTGCAATATACACCAAAATCTTTGAAGGTTGAATGGTTTGCTTATCCAAAGAATCCAATAAGGTTTGATATTTATATCCTGCTGTACCTAATGTGCGAATAACGGCTGTATAGTCAAATTCATTCATAGTACAAACGTCTATATATGTTTTGATTTCCAGAATAAAGATAACTTTCGAGAAAAAGAAGCGTTCGTTTTAAAAAACGAAATGAAGCGCACAATTAAAAGTGATAAGAAATACACGATAGAGGCATAATTATATTTCCTTATTGTAACAAATAAGGTATCATAATCACTATCGTTATAGCCTTCACCATTTGTAAACTTGAAGTAATCAAGAAGAACTTTTTTAGGGAATAATTCACTTAAAACCTTATTACGTTCTTCTTTACATAACACATTATTTGAACTCAGCCCACTATCCTCAAAACTTGTCACCACATATGGTATCATTTTACAACTACAGTTCTTAAAAATTACAGCCTGTAAAAAGAATTTCCAATCGGAAACAATACATAAACTTTCATCGTATAACAAACTCTTATATAAGTCTCGTTTAATGAAACTTGCAGGATGAGGTATAGGGCAACTTTTATAGAAATCCAAAAATGTCAGTGGAAATTTCACATCATCATAACAGACTTTCTTTTTCAACTCAGAGTATATATATCCCATCACAATATCCACATTCCCAAATTGATGAGCCATATATTCTATCACATTTTCGTTATATAAAGTGTCACCGGAATTTAAAAATAACAAGTAATCACCTGTAGCCTTCATTCCCCCCTTATTCATGGCATTATATATACCACTATCCGGCTCGCTAATCCAATAAGAAATACGATGTTTATATTTTTCGATTATCTCTTTGCTACCATCAGTTGAGTTACCATCAATTACTATATATTCAATAAAAGGATAAGTTTGAGAAACAACACTTTCTATGGTCCGTTTCAAACCATTCTTATTATTATAATTAATAGTAACAATACTAATTTTTAATTGTTCCTTCATCGTATAAAAATACTAAATTACTTTCTCAATAATTTTTCTGAATGAATCTGACCACACATTCCAAGCCAGTTTTTGAGAATAAACTTGTATTCCTCCTTGATGCAATTTTAACATTTCATTTGAATCTATTACTCGTTTTATACAATCTGCAAAATCAAAATAATTTGCTCCAACAGGTAAGCGATAACCATTAATGCCGTTAAATACATAATCACTTATTCCACCAGTATCGTATGTAAATATAGGTAATCCAAAAGCAGATGCTTCACTAAACACTATTCCTGCACATTCCGCCTTTGTAGGTAAGAGTAATATATTACACCTCTTAATCGTTTCAATATATTGTTGATACTGATTCTCTACATTCTTATCAAGAAAGCCTACACTTTCTATATAATTCAATTCTTTATATTCTAAAGGTATTTCACGAATACCAACGATTACTAATTTCGCATGAACTCCTAACTGATTTAGTCTCTCAACTGATTTCACTGCAATATCTCCTCCTTTTCGCTCCCATTCAACCCCCGAAAATAGTACATATAGAGTACCACCATTGTAAAGATCTACAGGAACCAAATCTTTAGATTCTAAAGTAGGACCTAATGGCAAAATAAAAGTTCGATTAATATCAAAACCATAATCATTTATAACAGAATCTGCAGCCCATTTAGATGCTCTAATATTTATTGTAGCTCTATGAATAGCTTTCCATTCAAGTAGATTAGCTTCTCTCACAATCCAAGGATGCACCCCTTTCCAATAATAATTTAACATATTTTCAAAGCTAGCATCTGCATAATAAATTATCGGTTTGTTTGTCTTTAAAAAAAGAGCAATTTGAGCACCACATGGAAAAAAGAAACAATCACATTGTTGAAACTTTTCACATTTTTCATTTATAGAATTAGCACATAATTTATAAAACCATCGATTCTGCGTATAGGCTGTTATTCTTCCACGAAGGAAATAACGAAGTATATAAAGAAGTAAACGAATTTTAAAAGAGTCTGATTTATAAGGAATCCAAACAACTTCGTAGCCAGCATTTTCTATACTTTCCCTTAACTTATATATACTCCCGCTCCAAGCTTTTTTATCCTGAAAGGGATTAGAACTACAAATATAACCTATTTTCATTTTTCAAATTTCAAGAAAGAAAATCTTTATGCATACACATTCTCATTTCATTGAATACATTTTTCTGACCAGATCCTCTAAAGTGATAATCATTGTTGAATACCAACTATCCAAATTTATATTTTCTTTATAAACTTAGCCGGATTCCCTCCCCACAACTCACCTGCTGGTATATCTTTTACAACCACACTACCTGCAGCAACTAATGATTTTTCGCCAATATGAACTCCCTTGCAAATTATAGAACGAGCACCTATAAAGACAAAATCATCTATTTTTACCGGAGCTGTCTTGGCATTGATTATGTCTTTTTTCCTATCCATTCTGATCTCCCAATTTGTACTATGAAAATTTGTATCCATTACCAAACATCCGGCTCCTATATTTACATAATTACCAATTTCTATCTTCTCTGCACAATAAATAGCAGTTGAAGTAATTCCAGAATTATTGCCAATAGATAATATAGCATTTGGACATACAACAATATGAGCTGTCTCTTATACACATCTCCGAGCCCACGAGACTGCAGCTAATCTCG
>ERZ1027150.338-NODE-338-length-42290-cov-9.664591_pt1 | contig 42290 bp, 27 predicted proteins | sample MGYA00519276_ERZ1027150 | MGnify/ENA primary metagenome ERZ1027150 (study PRJEB26926, sample SAMN06164860) | human gut metagenome | biome: ENVO:00009003; feature: ENVO:2100002; material: ENVO:00002003 | host: Homo sapiens | place: USA | collected 2012 ... | reverse complement strand
TCTACACTCGACTAGTCGTCGGCAGCGTCAGATGTGTATAAGAGACAGGAAAAGTTTTTCCGGGTGTATCTGCTTTGAACAGGGTGGAGAAGGTGAATTTAAAGCGGAAAAGTATAATTTTGCAGTAAAAAGATTATTTCTATCTCCAATTTACCAGTGGTAGGGGCCGGGACGTCTTCATGAGTGAGGCCGGAAGGGAGTTTTTATCGGTTGGCAGAGCCTGAGATGATTGGGCTTCTTCAATTGTTCAGGCAGTAGAATGCTGTGGGATAAAAGCAGAGATCCATTGGATAAGTTGGATGAGAAAGAAGATCTGGCAAGGAAATTGGAGGGCTTGAAAAAAGTATGACCGCTGATTGATATAAGTATGACTATTAAATAATAATACGATGAAAAAATTTTATTTTTCGGCATTGGGACTGTGTATGGCCTTGAGTCTTTTTGCACAGCGTAATGAACTTTCGCTTGAAAAGGGCTGGAAATTTACGAAGGGAGAAATGGAGGGAGCTGCGCAGCCCGGTTATAACGATGCTGGTTGGGAACGGGTGACGATTCCGCATGACTGGGCTATTTACGGGCCTTTCGACCGGAACAATGATTTGCAGAATGTAGCGGTGACCCAGAATATGGAAAAGGAAGCCAGTCTGAAGACGGGGCGTACCGGAGGATTGCCTTATGTGGGAATCGGATGGTATCGTACCTCTTTTGATACCAATCCGGAAAAGTGTACGACACTGGTCTTCGACGGAGCGATGAGTGAGGCCCGTGTGTATGTAAACGGTAAGGAGGCATGTTTCTGGCCGTGTGGATACAATTCGTTTTATTGTGACGTGACTGGTCTGCTGACGGAAGACGGAAAGAATAATGTGCTGGCGGTGCGCCTGGAAAACCGTCCGCAGTCTTCCCGCTGGTATCCGGGGGCAGGGTTGTACCGGAATGTACATGTGGTGACTACCAACCGGATTCATGTGCCGGTGTGGGGAGCGCAGTTGACGACGCCTCATGTGAAGGAGGATTTTGCTTCTGTCTGTCTGAAGACGACGGTGGTGAATGCGGATACTACGGAGCTGACTGTGGTGACGGATATTGTATCGCCCGAGGGAAAGACGGTTGCTTCGAAGACCAATAAGGGGTTCATTTATCATGGGCAGCCGTTCATGCAGAATCTGACGGTTCAGGATCCACAACTTTGGTCGCCGGAGTCACCGGTGTTGTATAAGGCGGTGACGAAGGTTTATGCGGGAGGAGAACTGCAGGATACGTATACTACCCGCTTCGGTATCCGGACCATTGAATATATTGCCGACAAAGGTTTCTTCCTGAACGGGAAACGGCGTAAGTTCCAGGGAGTATGTAATCACCACGACCTGGGTCCGCTGGGAGCGGCTGTGAATGTATCGGCTTTGCGCCATCAGCTGGAATTGTTGAAAGACATGGGGTGTGATGCCATCCGTACGGCACATAATATGCCTGCTCCGGAGCTTGTAGAACTTTGTGATGAGATGGGATTCATGATGATGCTGGAGCCCTTTGATGAATGGGACATCGCGAAGTGCGACAACGGCTATCACCGTTTCTTCCAGGAATGGGCGGAAAAGGATATGGTAAACATGCTCAGACAGTACCGCAATCATCCGTGTGTGGTGATGTGGAGCATCGGTAATGAAGTGCCGACGCAGTGGAGTTCCGAAGGGTATAAGGTGGCTAAGTTCTTGCAGGATATCTGCCATCGTGAGGATCCGACACGTCCGGTAACCTGTGGTATGGACCAGGTGCAGAGTGTATTGGGGAACGGATTTGCAGCCTTGCTGGATATTCCGGGCTTCAATTATCGGGCTCATATGTACGATGAGGCGTATGAACGTCTTCCGCAGAATATCATACTGGGGTCTGAGACATCTTCTACGGTAAGTTCGCGTGGGGTTTATAAATTCCCGGCAGTCCGTAAGGCGGGTGCGCTTTATGAGGACCATCAGTCTTCTTCTTATGATTTGGAATATTGTACCTGGTCGAACATTCCGGATATTGATTTTGCCCGTGCTGATGATCATGAATGGACAATCGGGCAGTTTGTCTGGACCGGATTCGACTATCTGGGTGAACCGAGTCCGTATGATACCAATGCCTGGCCGAACCACAGTTCCATGTTCGGTATCATTGATTTGGCTTCTATTCCGAAAGACCGTTATTATTTGTACCGCAGTGTGTGGAACAAGGAGGCTGAGACTTTGCATGTATTGCCTCACTGGAACTGGGAGGGAAGAGAAGGAGAGAAGGTGCCTGTATTTGTTTACACCAGTTATCCTTCGGCAGAACTCTTTATCAATGGAAAGAGTTATGGTAAGCAGAGCAAGCGTCAGGGAGGTACGGTGGAGAACCGTTACCGGTTGATGTGGCACGATGCGGTTTATGAACCGGGAGAAGTCAAGGTGGTTGCTTATGACAAGGACGGTAAGGCGGCTGCGGAAAAGGTGGTACGCACGGCGGGCAAACCTCATCATATCGAACTCGTAACAAAGAAGAAGGTGCTGCAGGCCGACGGCAAGGATCTGGCGTATGTGACACTGCGCATTGTGGACAAGGACGGCAATCTCTGTCCGAACGATGGTACTTTGGTGAAATTTAAGGTGAACGGAGCGGGTACTTACCGTGCTTCTGCCAACGGTGATCCGACTTGTCTGGATTTGTTCCACCTGCCTCGGATGCATGCTTTCAACGGTATGCTCACGGTCATTGTACAGGCCGGTGAACAGGCGGGAACACTGGAACTGCAGGCTTCGGCCGGGGGACTGAAGACGGCTCGTCTGAAAATTGCGGTAGAGAAGTAATTCCGGGCGGGTAGTGTCTGGTGTACTCAGCAATTAAGCTGGTTTACGGATGGCTATCCTTGGCTTTTGGATAAATTTTGACCGGGTAGTTTTAATTTTCTTTGCAATTCTGTTTTTTAGTGATAACTTTGCGGGATTGAAAGATAAAGGAAATAAAATCGATAAAATAACTAACTTATAGTGCGTGAAAATGAATAAAATTATTTCAAAAGAACATTTCTCTGAAAAGGTGTTTAAGTTGGTCATTGAAGCACCCTTGATCGCCAAATCGCGCAAAGCGGGACATTTCGTCATTGTGCGTGTAGGAGAAAAGGGAGAACGTATGCCGCTTACCATTGCTGCAGCCGATCCGGTAAAGGGAACGATTACGCTGGTGGTGCAGGAAGTCGGTCTTTCTTCTACCCGCCTGTGTGAATTGAACGAGGGCGATTATATTACAGACGTAGTGGGTCCGTTGGGAAAAGCTACTCACATTGAAAATTTCGGAACGGTGGTGTGTGCCGGAGGTGGAGTAGGTGTGGCACCTATGTTGCCTATCGTGCAGGCTCTGAAGGCTGCAGGTAACCGGGTGATTACCGTACTGGCGGGTCGTACCAAGGACCTGATCATTCTGGAAAAGGAAATGCGGGAAAGTTCGGATGAAGTAATTATCATGACTGATGACGGTTCGTATGGCAAGAAGGGCCTGGTGACTGAAGGAGTGGAAGAAGTCATCAAGCGTGAAAAGGTGGACAAATGTTTTGCCATCGGTCCTGCCATCATGATGAAGTTTGTCTGTCTGCTGACACAGAAATATCAGATTCCGACAGATGTGTCTTTGAATACCATCATGGTGGACGGAACCGGTATGTGCGGTGCCTGCCGTATCACTGTGGGTGGAAAGACGAAGTTCGTTTGTGTGGACGGTCCTGAGTTCGACGGTCATCAGGTGGACTTTGATGAGATGTTGAAGCGTATGGGTGCGTTCAAGGATATCGAACGTGAAGAAATGCATAAGTTGGATGAAGTACAGAACGAGGAGATTTGCGAAGCCATGAAACTGTCTGACGATGACCGTAAGGCACCGTGGCGTGAGGAACTTCGCAAGTCGATGAAGCCGAAGGAACGTACTGCCATCCCACGTGTACATATGAACGAGCTGGAGCCGGAATACCGTTCTCACAGCCGGAAAGAAGAGGTGAACCTGGGACTGAATGCAGAACAGGCGGTGGTTGAGGCCAAGCGTTGTCTCGACTGTGCGAATCCGTCGTGTATGCAGGGATGTCCGGTGGGTATCAACATTCCGACTTTTATCAAGAACATTGAGCGGGGTGAGTTCCTGGAAGCGGCACGTGTCTTGAAACAGACCAGTGCATTGCCGGCTGTGTGCGGTCGTGTATGTCCTCAGGAAAAGCAGTGTGAATCGCAGTGTATCCATCTTAAGATGGGACATGAGGCGGTTGCCATCGGTTATCTGGAACGCTTTGCGGCCGACTATGAACGTGAAAGCGGTCAGATTTCTATACCGGAAGTGGCAGAAAAGAACGGTATCAAGGTGGCCGTAGTAGGTTCGGGACCTGCCGGATTGTCTTTTGCCGGCGATATGGCCAAATTGGGATATGACGTGACCGTATTCGAGGCTTTGCATGAAATCGGAGGTGTACTGAAATACGGTATTCCTGAATTCCGTCTCCCGAACAAGATTGTGGATGTGGAAATCGACAACCTTTCGAAGATGGGTGTGCAGTTTGTAAAAGACTGTATCGTGGGTAAGACCATCAGTGTAGAAGATTTGGAGGCTGAAGGCTATAAAGGAGTATTTGTGGCTTCTGGTGCCGGTCTGCCTAACTTCATGAACATTCCAGGTGAAAACTCCATCAATATCATGTCATCCAATGAATACCTTACACGTGTCAACCTGATGGATGCTGCCAGCGAAGATTCGGATACTCCGGTAACTTTTGGTAAGTGTGTGGCCGTGATCGGTGGCGGTAATACAGCTATGGACTCTGTACGTACAGCCCGTCGTCTGGGTGCGGAGAGAGCAATGATTATCTATCGCCGTTCGGAAGCGGAAATGCCGGCACGTCTGGAAGAAGTGAAGCATGCCAAGGAAGAAGGCGTGGAATTCCTGACGCTGCATAATCCGATTGAATACATTGCCGATGAGCGTGGCCGTGTGAAACAGGTGGTTCTGCAGAAGATGGAACTGGGTGAACCGGATGCTTCAGGTCGTCGCAGTCCGGTGGCTATTCCGGGTGCCATTGAAACCATCGATATCGACATGGCGATTGTGAGTGTCGGAGTATCTCCTAATCCGATTGTTCCTAATTCGATTCCGGGGCTGGAACTGGGACGTAAGGGTACCATCGCTGTAAATGAAAACATGCAGTCGTCTATTCCGACGATTTATGCAGGTGGTGATATCGTACGTGGGGGAGCTACGGTAATCCTGGCCATGGGTGACGGACGCCGTGCGGCAGCAGCTATGCACAAACAGCTGCAGGGATAATCCTTGACGGATACAAGAAGATGAATGGGAAGGGATGAATATTGAGGCAGGGAAGTTTGACTGTCGCTGCCATATGGTCTCCCTGATAACTGATAAGGCGCTGTCTGATTCGTGACCACAGGTTAATGAATCGGACGGCGCTTTTTGTGTTTTTGTGTGTCCGTTGTATGGAACAGGGAACATTGAGGCAGGAAGGGCATCGGAGTAAAACCCAATAATGTGGTGCGTGCATATTCACCGGCATATAGGTGTTGTTTTCTCATTTTATGTCGTATTCACGTTATTTTTTCGCTATTTTTGTCTGAGACAAAAGGCATCGGTCACCCGTCGTGATGAGCACGAAAAATCTTTAACCGGATGTGTGATGGGGGATTTAAAAGGATGATGCAGTCTGTGAGAGTAATCATTTAATGGAGTTTTATTATACTATGAAAAATTTTTTATTGGCATGCATCTGCATCTTATTGCTTTTGCCTGCAACCTTATGGGGAAAACGGATTGTAAAAGTGGCCTGCGTGGGCAACAGCATTACGTATGGAGCTGGGATTTCCAACAGGGATAAAAACTCTTATCCGGCTCAGTTGCAGTATTATTTAGGCGATGGGTATGAGGTCCGTAACTTCGGTTCCAATGGAGCGACGGCCCAGTCGGACGGTGATTATCCATATATCCGTACGGCCGTATATAACGAGTCGAAAGCTTTTTTACCGGATATCGTACTGATTAAGTTGGGTACCAATGATACCAAGCCGCAGAACTGGAAAGATGAGAAGCGGTTTATGAGCGAATATCAGACACTGATCGATGCATATCGTTCGCTGGACTCGCATCCGCAGGTGGTCCTGCTGACTCCTGTGCGTTGCTTTCTGACCGAGAAGCAAACCATCTCTCCACGCTTGATTGAAGAAAAGGTCTGCCCGGCAGTCGAGCGCCTGGCATATGAAAATAAACTGGGTATCATTGATCTGTATCATATATTCGGCAATCAGTGGGACGAGGCCATCATGCCCGACCGCTTGCACCCGTCTTCCATCGGTGCCGGGAGAATGGCCCGGAAAATAGGGGATTATCTGTTGAATGCAGCAAAGAATGCTCCGGCAGCGTTTGTACCGGAAAATGCAACCTCCTTTAATTTTCACGGCTATCAGGGATATGATTTCCTGTTGGACAGTGTTCCTTGTAAGTTAGTATGTCCCGTGAAGGAGGCGGCAGGACGACCGTGGATCTGGCGGGCACGTTTTTGGGGACATGAGCCTCAGACGGAGATTGATTTGCTGGAACGAGGCTTTCATGTAGTATATTGTGACGTTGCCGACCTGTATGGGGCCGGTAAGGCGGTCAGACGCTGGGATAAGTGTTACGATTATCTGGTAAATAGGGGCTTTCATAAGCAGGCAGTGCTTGAAGGAATGAGCCGTGGGGGATTGATTGTCTATAATTGGGCGGCACAGCATACGGATAAAGTAGCTTGTATTTACGCCGATGCCCCGGTGATGGACTTGAAGAGCTGGCCGATGGGAAAAGGAGCCTATGCCGGTTCTCACGAGGATGTACAACGGATGCTGGCTGCCTATGGTTTCAAGAGTGAGGAAGAGGCTTTACGCTGGGAGAAGAATCCCCTGGACCATGCTCCGGAGATTGCACGTGCCGGAATTCCGGTGCTGCACGTAGTAGGAGATGCCGATGAGATTGTTCCGGTTGCAGAGAATACGGCTCTTTTTGAAGCGGAGATGAAGCGTCTGGGGAGTCCGATTACCGTCATTCACAAGCCGGGCATCGGTCATCATCCGCATTCCCTGAACAATCCTGAGGCGATTGTACGTTTCATTTTGAAGGCGACTGGCCGGTGGTCCAATAACTGTACGCATGCCGTACCGGGAAATGAATACCGTTCCGGAGCCGGATGGACCGAAGGAGCGGAATGGCATTCGGTGGCACAGGAAATCACATCTGTTCTTGATGGAAGAAAACTGAAATTGCTGTTGCTTGGTAACTCGATTACACAGGGGTGGGGTGGAACGCGTGAACAGGTGAGTTACAAACCTGGCAAGCTGGCTATGGACCAGGCTTTAGGTGAAGGAAACTGGGAGAGTGCCGGTATTTCGGGCGACCGTACTCAGCATTTGCTCTGGCGGATCCGTTATGGGAATTACAACCGGTGCACTCCTGAGTTTGTGGTGATTGCTATTGGAATAAATAACCTGGTTGTGGGACAGGATACTCCCGAGGACACGGCTGCGGGTATTATTGCCGTTACCGAAGAAGCCTGCCGGCAGTTTCCTGATTCAAAGATTGTCTTATTGGGACTTTTCCCTTCGGGGAAAGAGTTGGCGAGTGTCATTCGCAGGCAGTGTGACCGGATTCATGAATTGCTGGGAAACCATGCTTTTGAAAAGCGGGTGACTTATACGAATCCTACTGGCTGGTTCCTGGATGAGCGGGGCGTAATCCGGGACGGACTTTATGGAGGCGACTACATTCACTTGACGGAAAACGGGTATGCGTGCGTGGCCTCACATTTGATTGAGCTGATGAAATAACATTATAAAATAACGATTATGAATACTACCTTAAAAATTGCAGGCGTAGCTGTCTGGTTCTTCGGGCAGTCGCTGGTACTGCCTGCCCAGACGGCCTGGTACAATCCGGTTGCCGATTCTTTGTTGCCTGTTCAGGGACGTGCCTGGAATGCTGAAACCGGTAAGGTTTACCAGCGCTTGCCGCAGCGGGCACAGCAACTGGTCCGCAAGCCGGTATGGGACCTGTCGCTGCAGACGGCAGGACTCTATGTGAAATTTTATACCAATGCACCGCAGATTCAGGTAAAGTACCAGGTGACGGGCGGATTTTCGATGCCTCACATGCCGGCTACCGGCGTCAGTGGAGTCGACCTTTATACGATGGACTGCAACGGACAGCAGTACTGGTGTGCCGGCAATTATCAGTTTGGGGATACTGTCCGCTATACGTATCACGACCTGACTTATCGCAATACTCACGATAAGGGAAATGAATTTACCCTGTATCTGCCTTTGTACAATGGGGTGAAGTCGCTGCAGATCGGGGTACCGGAAGGCAGTCGCTTTGATTTTGTGCGTCCGTCGGCTGAAAAGCCTGTGGTGATTTACGGTACTTCCATTGCGCAGGGGGCGTGTGCTTCCCGTCCCGGCATGGCATGGACCAATATCCTGCAGCGTCAACTGGATATGCCGGTGGTCAACCTGGGTTTTTCGGGCAACGGGCAGTTGGATGAGGACTTTTTCAAACTTTTGTCCGAGGTCGATGCGGCCATGTATGTGATCGACTGTATGCCCAATATGACCAACGACCGTGCAGCACTCATCCGTCCGCGCCTGGAGAAAGGTATCCGCTTGTTGCGCAGCAAGAGTAAGGCCCCCATTTTGCTGGTGGAACACGACGGTTATATGGGCTTTTATGCTTCGGATAGAAAAGGAGAAGACTTCCGGAAAACCAACGAAGCGTTGCGTGCCGTGTATGAATCAATGAAGGACGAGGCCGGTGGGCTGTACTATCTGACCTTCGACGAACTGGCCCTGTCCATGGACAGTCAGGTAGACGGTGTGCATGCCACCGACCTGGGCATGCAGCAGTATGCCGATGCGTATTACCGGAAAATTACGGATATTCTCTTTCCGGAGCGGAAGACTTTATCCTTTACTCCCATACGGCAGCATCGTGATTCTTTCACATACCAGTGGGTAAAACGGCATGAGGAAATCCTGGAATACAATGCGACCGTTCAGCCGGAGATTGTGATGCTGGGCAATTCCATTACTCATTTCTGGGGAGGGCTGCCTTATGAGCCTCGCAGAGTGGCCGATGAGGTATGGCAGAAACTGTTTAAAGGAAAGTCTGTGGTCAATCTGGGATACGGATGGGACCGGATTGAGAACGTACAGTGGCGCATATTGCACGGCGAACTGGATGGCTTTTCTGCACAGAAAATTTTTATGATGCTGGGTACCAACAACCTGGATATCAATTCTGACGAGGAAATCATCCGGGGTATCAAGGAAACGGTGGCGCTGATTGCCGGGAAGCAGCCGCAGGCAGAGTTGTATGTGGTGAAGATTCTCCCTCGTCGCGACCGTGAAGAACGGTTGGCCGTCTTGAACGCCCAACTGGAAAAGGCTTTTGCTGGGAATGCTTCCGTGCGGGTACTGGACGTATCGGATGTGCTTGTGGGCAAGGATGGAAAGATAGACGAACGACTGTTCTCGGACGGTCTTCATCCGAATCGTGACGGTTACAAGCGGATAGCCAGCCGGTTGAAGCCCTATGTGAAATAAAGATACCTTCAAAAAGTAATATTGCGGTCCGGTGATGCCCATTCCGCATGAGAAGACGAAGGCCGCCTCAGACATGATTGCCTGAGGCGGCCTCCTTTGTTCTTGTACTCCCGGTGCAGGTGCCTGCCGTCAAAACTCCAGTATGAAACTCTGCATGGTGCGCAGGTCAATCTGCAGCAACCGTCCGTCCAGCACCTCTCCGTAGCCGCAGATTATCTTGATGACTTCGTTGGCTTCGGCACAGCCTACCAGTCCCGGAGTGACTCCCAGGACTCCTTTCGGAGGAGCCGGCATCTCGTACATCCCAGTTTCATCCGGAAACAGGTCGCGGTAGTTCTTTCCTTTCTTGTAATTGAAAACCGACACCTGTCCGTCGAAAGCACGGATGGCTCCGTAAACATATACTTTATTCAGCTGCAGGCAGGTATCATTAATCAGATACCGCGTCTGGAAGTTGTCACATCCGTCCACCACAATGTCATATTCCGAAAGGATGTCAGCCGCATTTTCGGAAGTCAGCCGTACCGGATACGCCTGCACACAGATATCCCGGTTCAACGCCTCAAGGCGCTGCTTGGCCTGAATCGCCTTGGGCAATCCTACCTCTGCTTCCGTGTAAAGTACTTGCCGTTGGAGATTGCTCTCACTCACCACATCCTCATCAATCACTCCAAGGGTTCCTACCCCCGCTCCGGCCAGGTACAGGGCAATGGGCGAACCCAGTCCGCCTACACCCACAATCAATACCTTTGCGCTTTTCAGCTTTTCCTGACCGGCTTCACCGATCTCCGGCAGCATCATCTGTCTGCTATATCTCTCCATAAAACTGTTTAAAATCGTTTTTCTGATTGATTCAACTCTTTTCCGCTTTTCCGGTACTTACTCTCCGTTTCCGCTTATCCGACCTTTTCCGTACGGCAACAGTCGAACGAAGCGTCCCAGTCCTTCCATACCGGTTCGCGACCCAAGGCCTTCAGAGCTTTTTCTACTTCCACGGCCGTACGGTCATCGCTGATATGGAACTGTTCCAGTGCCTGAGGATAGGTATAATATCCTCCCGGTTCTGTCTTGCTCTCCGCACTCATTGTGGTGACGCCCAGAGTAGCCATGTTGTCACGGATGTGTGCCGGTTCGCGGGTAGAGTAAGAAATATCCACATCATGGTCGAAAATACGCATGGCAAAAGTCACCTGTGCCAGTTCCTTGTCGCTCATGATGACATTCGGCTGGAAACCTTCGTTTTCTGCCGGGCGCATGCGCGGGAAGTTCACACTGTATTTTGTTTTCCAGTATTTCTTCTGCAGGTAACGCAAGTGGTAGGCCATCATCGTAACGTCCGTACGCCAGTCCTCCAGACCGATCAGTACGCCCATGCCGATGGAGTGAACACCCGCCTGTCCCATACGGTCAAATCCGTTGACACGCCATTCGAACTTCGACTTCATGCCCCGGGGATGATACACATTGTACCGTGCCTTGTTGTATGTCTCCTGGAAACAGATGACCCCGTTCAGGCCGTGCTGCACCAGTTCGGCATATTCTTCCGCCTTCAGGGGCATTACCTCAATCTTCAGGTTGGAGAAATACGGCTTTGCCAGGTCGAGTGCCTTAGCGATATACGGAACTCCCGCCTTTGCCGGATTCTCACCGGTGACAATCAGCAGGTTCTCGAACGGACCCAGCTTCTTGATGGCCTTGTATTCATTTTCGATTTCTTCCGGTGTCAGAATGGTACGGGCCATCGGGTTGCTGATGTGGAAGCCACAATATACACACGAGTTGGTACACGAATTGGTAATGTACAGCGGGATAAACATCGACATGGTTTTCCCGAAACGCTCTTCCGTATATTTGCGGCTCAGCCGTGCCATCGGTTCCAGAAACTTCTCTGCGGCAGGTGAGATGAGTGCCATGAAATCCTCCACGTCACAACGGCTCTTGCTCAGGGCACGGAGCACATCGGCTTCGGTCTTGGCATAAATCTTTCGGGTGGTTTCCTCCCAACTGATTTTCTCAAGTTCTTCACTAAACATTTCGTTTGTCCAATTTAATAGATTATTTAATTTCCTTCAAGTCGCGGCTCAGTTTCATTGCACAGAAATTAGGTCCGCACATCGTACAATATTCCCCGTCGGTATGACGTCCCTCGTTGAAATACTCCAGTGCCCGGTCCGGATCGAGCGACAGGTGGAACTGGTCGCGCCAGCGGAATTCATAACGGGCCTTGCTCAGTGCGTTGTCACGGATCTGTGCACCCGGATGTCCCTTGGCCAGGTCGGCTGCGTGTGCGGCAATCTTATACGTGATGACCCCTGTGCGCACGTCTTCGCGGTTGGGCAGACCCAGGTGTTCTTTCGGAGTCACGTAACACAGCATCGCAGTTCCCAGCCATCCGATCTGTGCGGCTCCGATAGCCGAAGTAATGTGGTCGTATCCCGGAGCAATGTCGGTTACCAGCGGGCCCAGCGTATAGAACGGTGCGTTATGACAGTGCTTGATCTGACGCTCCATATTCTCCTGAATCTTATGCAAGGGCACGTGTCCCGGTCCTTCGATGAAAGCCTGCACGTGCTTGTCCCATGCACGCAGTACGAGTTCTCCCAGGGTATCCAGTTCCGCAAACTGCGCTTCGTCGTTCGCATCTGCGATACAGCCCGGACGGAGACCATCTCCCAGGGATACCGCTACGTCATACTGGGCCAGGATATCGCAGATCTCATCAAAATGTTCGTACAGGAACGACTCGCGGTTGTGTACCATGCACCATTTGCTCATGATACTTCCTCCCCGTGATACGATACCGCACAGACGCTTGTCGGCCAGGTGTACGTTGTGAAGGCGGATACCTGCGTGGATGGTGAAATAATCCACTCCCTGCTCGCACTGTTCAATCAGGGTGTCTTTGTAAATCTCCCAACTGAGGTCTTCTACTTTTCCGTTGACCTTTTCCAGGGCCTGATAAATAGGTACCGTACCCACCGGTACCGGACAGTTGCGCACAATCCATTCACGCGTTTCGTGGATGTTGTCGCCCGTAGACAGGTCCATCAGCGTATCGCCTCCCCATTTGCAGCTCCATACGGCCTTGTCCACCTCTTCGTCAATGCTGGAAGTGGTAGCCGAATTACCGATGTTGGTATTGATTTTCACCAGGAAATTACGTCCGATGATCATCGGCTCCGATTCCGGGTGATTGATGTTGGCCGGCAGTACGGCACGTCCGGCAGCAATCTCGTCGCGCACAAACTCCGGAGTGATATACGTCTCGATGCCGAGTTCCTTGCAGTTCATGTTCTCGCGGATGGCTACATATTCCATTTCCGGCGTCACGATGCCCTGCTTGGCATAATACATCTGCGTACAGCATTTTCCTGCCTTGGCACGGTAGGGCAGTGCGATGTGCTCAAAGCGCAGGTGGTCGAGCGAGTGGTCGTCGCGGCGCATCTTTCCGTATTCCGAGGTGATGGAAGGCAACTGTTCCACATCGCCACGTTCCAGGATCCAGCTTTCACGCATGCGCGGCAATCCCTTCTTGAGGTCGATGGTCACCGAAGGGTCACTGAACGGACCGCTGGTGTCATATACATAAACGGGCTCGTTCGGGGTGACGGTTTTCTGGCCGTCCACTACGGTAACTGTCGGAGTAAGGTTGACCTTCTGCATACCTACTTTGATGAACGGGAAGAGGGTTCCCTGCATATAAGCCTTCTCGGCGTGTGCATACGCCTTTTTATCTTGGTTCTTGTCCATAAATTCGTAATGTGAATGGGTTAATTAAAATTTTCCAGGTTTATTCATTCAAGAAAGCAGTCAGCGGAGAAGAAGCCGAAGCCGTCATGTCCACACTCTGCATTCCCAGGCCTGCCTCGTAGGCACGGCGTCCGGCAACTACTGCTTCACTGAAGGCACGGGCCATTTCCACCGGGTTTCCGGCTACGGCAATCGCGGTATTGACCAGACAGGCAGCAGCTCCCATTTCCATGGCTTCCGCAGCGTGGCTGGGTGCTCCGATTCCCGCGTCAACGACTACCGGTACATTGCTCTGTTCGATGATGATGCGCAGGAAGTCGCGTGTCTGCAATCCCTTGTTGGTACCGATGGGGGCAGCCAATGGCATGACTGTAGCCGCACCGGCCTCTTCCAGCCGCTTGCAAAGTGTCGGGTCGGCCTGGCAGTAAGGCAATACAACGAACCCCAGTTTCACCAACTCCTCAGTAGCCTTCAGGGTTTCGGTAGAATCCGGCAGCAGGTACCGCGGATCCGGGTGGATCTCCAGTTTCAGCCAGTTGGTTCCGAAAGCCTCACGTGCCATCTGGGCCGCAAATACCGCTTCTTCGGCTGTACGTACCCCCGAGGTGTTCGGCAACAATTGGATATGCGGATGCTGTATGTGGTGCAGCATGTCGTCGTTCTTGTCTTCCAGTTCGATACGCTTCATGGCTACCGTAACCATTTCCGTACCCGAAGCCAGGATGGCTTCTTCCATTACGGCATTTGAATTGAATTTTCCTGTTCCCAGAAACAGGCGGGAGTTGAATTCCCGTCCGGCAATGACTAATTTTTCCATATTCGGTGATAATGAATTTGATAATACAATACTGATTCAATAAAATCTGGCTTCACTCGTGACGACCCTGCGAATGATGAGTCTGCCAGTGGAATTTCCATTATGTCAGGTTGAGTTTCCACCATACGATGTCCCGACGCAGTATCAGCCGTATGAAGCCTTCGGTCGGGGATGCATGCGGATACGCAGCCCCCTGGTGGTTCCGCCTTATCCGAGGCTCAGTATCCGGCGGACTTCCTCCACCGGATTTTCTGCGCGCAGGATACTTCCGCTCAGTGCGATACCGCTTACTCCCGTCTGCAGGATGTCCGGTATGTCCTCATAGGTAATTCCGCCGATGGCTACTACCGGAAGGGTAATGCCTGCTGCCTTCATCTGCTGCAGAATCTGACGATATCCCTCCAGACCCAGAATCGGACTGAGGTTTTTCTTGGTCGTCGTAAAGCGGAAGGGACCGCAGCCGATGTAGTTTGCCCCTGCCTGCCAATGGCGTCTCACATCTTCGAACGTATTGGCTGTACCCCCGATGATGAACGCATCTCCCAGTATCTGTCGTGCTTCCTCGATGGGCATGTCGTTCTTTCCCAGATGCACTCCGTCGGCCTGTACCTTTTTCGCCAGTGCCACGTGATCATCAATGATGAAAGTCGCCTCATACTCCCGGCACAGGTCGCGTACACGTATGGCTTCTGCCTCTACTTCAGCTTCCGATGCCTCCTTCATGCGCAACTGAATCCAGCGGCAGCCTCCTTCGAGTGCCAGGCGCGCAGCGTCGAAATAAGAATATTTTTCAGTGAAATGAGTAATGAATTGCAGTTCCATGCCTTATCCTCCACAAGCCGCTTTAATGATTACCAGTGAATCTCCTTCCTGCAGCGGCTGCTGCTCCCACTGGGTGCGGGGCACAATGCGGTTCTGCAGTGCGATGGCTACTCCTTTTTCCGGCAACGCCAGTTCCCTGACCAGGTCGGCCACGGTGCTGCCGTTCAGTTCCGTCTCCTTGTTGTTTACCAATACTTTCATAACGTACGATTATTTGTTGGGCTTGTTCCATACAGGTGCAGGGCACAAGCGCATTATACAATGAATTTGTCTTGTTGAAAGTAATCCAAAGAGTATTCCGGCAGAGCGGGAGGGAAAATAACATATGATGCAAAATAACAATCCCTTCGTCGGTACTAACCGCATCAGGTTCATAGGGTATGATCTCAGCCCGTCGGGTAGGGCACCCCTTTGTTTTACTTTTACTGGAAGCAAAGGTAAGAAAAAAATGTTTCCGCTGCATTATTTGAAAGAGTTTATATGATAAAATAATGAAATGCTTCACATTGTTTTCCTTTCTCCGCAGGATTCTTCCGGGGTGAGATGGGGAAGTTTTGGCGAAAAATCATTATCTTCACGCCCGATTTTGAATAGCGTTATGATGTCTGAAGAAAATCTGTTGTCTGATATACTGAATAATTCTCCGAGTGTGGAGCTGCTGAGGCTGCGTAACCGGGAGATTATCATTCTTTTTTTATATAAAACTTTTTACCGTCACCGTGAACCGGTCGCTTACGAGGCGTTGCGCATGAGGCTGACCGATTACCTGAGTTCGATTCACCTGGAGAATGATGAGGAAAACGATATCACCAGCTTCGATTCGTACGATGAGAAGGCCTATAAATACATCCAGCGGTGGACCGACAAGGGGTTTCTGCGCAACTATCAGGAGGAGAGCGGAGAGGTGTTCTACGAATTGTCTTCGTATGCCAGCAAGGCCATCGACTGGCTCATCAGTCTGAAGCGTGAGGAGTTCGTGGGTACGGAATCGAAATTCATGAATCTTTTCGGCCAGATCAAGGAACTGGTGGAGTTTACCAACGAAGATGCTTCGGAGCGTATCCGGATGCTGGAACAGAAGAAGATGGAGATTGAACACCAGATCCAGAGCCTGCAGGCAGGTGAGAGTGCGGTGGTGTACGAGGAGTACCAGGTGCTTCCGCGTTTCCGCGACATCACCCGTACGGCGAAGGAACTGCTGTCCGACTTCAAGGAGGTGGAAGACAATTTCAAGTCGATTACCAAATCGATTTACCAGAAGCATGCCGAAGGGGAGATTTCCAAGGGAGACATTCTGGGATTTACCTTCGATGCCCTTGAGAAGCTGCAGACCAGTTCGCAGGGAAAGAGTTTCTATGCATTCTGGGACTTCCTGATGACACCGTCCATGCAGGATACCTGGGACAAGATGGTAAGCGATCTGTACAGTTCGCTGGATGCCAAGCAGATGAAGCAGGACGATATGTTCCTGCGCAACATGAAGGGTTATCTGTACAACAGCGGGAAGAAGGTGTATCAGGCCAACGACAAGATGGCGGACAAGCTGAGCCGGATTATCTGTGAGAACGGTTCTTCGCAGACCCTGGCTTCGCAGCGGCTGATACAGGACATTCAGGCCCTGCTGCTGCAACTGGCCGGACAGAATATCAAGCCGGAGATTTCACTGGAAGTGGAGACACAGCCGGAGATTTTCATGCCGCTGGAGCGGAAACTGACGCTGGAACGCAGTGCCGACATTACCTACGACCAGGTACTGGAGATGGCCGATGCGGATATCTCTGACGCGACCGGGGTGGACCGTCTGTTTGTGAGTCATGGGGTTGACCGTGAGGTACTGAAGCGGAGGATTTCCCTGGCACTGACAAGGCGCAAGCAGGTGTCTCTGCCCGAGGTAATAGAAGAAAACGGAGGACTGGAGAAGGGGCTTTCCGAACTGTTCGGATACATCAGTGTCATCCGTAATTTCCGTCATACGGTGAATCCGGAGCGCATGCAGCTGGTGGAGTTCAACAGCGAGTTGCGCAAATCAATCAACATACCTGAAATTATTGTACTGAAATGAATTTAGAGAATGTAATAGCGCCATATGGCTATGCGGTGGTCCGACTGCTGAAGGGGCCTGTGGAACATACGGATACCAAGATTTGGGAGGCGATCCTGAATTATCAGTCGGATATTCAAAAATATTTGTCACACATCGGTCTGGAACTGATCGTGAAGCGGGATGAGGGCTTTGCCTACGTGAAGCAGCTGGTCGACGACGAGGGGAAGACCATCGGTCTGGTGCCCCGCCAGCAGCTGGGCTTTGAGATTTCGGTGATACTGATCATCCTGCGCCAGATGCTGGAGGAGTTCGACAGCAACCTCGACGAACTCTATGCTACGGAGCGTTTCGTGAGTGCGGATGAACTGAAGGAGCGGATCGAGCTGTTTTTGCCGGAGCGTTTCAACCGGGTGAAGCTGCTGAACGAGATTGATGCGTATCTCAACCGTATCGTCAACCTGGGCTTTCTGAAGGTGGTGAAGCGTGATAACGTCAACCTCTATCAGATTCATCGGGTAATCAAGGAGAAGGTGACATTGGACCAATTACAGGATTTTAAGAATAAACTGCAGGAATATGTGGAGTCTGTTTAGTACGGGAGCCGATACGTCGGGATTCCGTTTGCAATATATGGAGATATACAACTGGGGTACGTTTCATGAAAAGATTTTCAGAATGGAACCGCAGGGAAACAATGCGTTGCTCACCGGAGCGAATGCGTCGGGAAAGAGTACCATCATCGATGCGCTGCTGACACTGATGGTGCCTGCCAAGAAGGACCGGTTCTATAACCAGTCGTCGGGAGTGGAGAAGAAGGGTAACCGTACGGAGGAAACCTATGTGCTGGGACATTACGGCAACATCCAGCGTGACGGGGAGAAGGGTACGGTAACCCAGGCTTTGCGCGACCAGTCGGCGTATTCGGTGCTGCTGGCTACGTTTACGAATACCGACCAGCGTACCGTGACGATTTTTCAGGTGCGGTGGTTCTCGGGCGGGGAACTGAGGCGTACCTTCGGACTGGCGCACTGTGCGCTGGAGATCCAGCGTGATTTCCAGCCGTTCGACGGCAAGGGAATGTGGCGGCGCAGGCTTGAGAGTACCTATAAGGGTTCGCGCAACATGGTGGAGTTTTTCGAGGGACCGGTGGGTTATGCCGACCGTATGACTCAACTCTTCGGTATGCGTTCGGTGAAGGCGCTGGGGCTCTTCAACCAGATTGTGGGAGTGAAGGTGCTCGATGACCTCGACGATTTTATCCGTACGAACATGCTCGAGGAGCAGGATGCCGAGTCGCAGTTCATTATGCTGAAAGACAGTTTCAAGACACTGATGGATGCGAAGGTGAACATCGAGAAGGCCGGTGAGCAGATCCGGATGCTGACTCCGATTGCCGACCTTGCCCGTCAGATCGAGGAATCGGCCGACCGCCTGAAGCAGCTGAAGGTCGACAGTGAGACGATTGAATACTGGTTTGCCCGCAAGACCATCGAACTGGGTAAGGAGCGGGTGGACAATGCGGAACAGGAACTGAAGCGTCTGCGCCGCGAAGAGGACAAGTTGCGCGAGGACGAGGAGAAGATGAAGGAGGATGAGCGTTCCATCGCACTCGCCATCGAAAACGACGAGGCGGGACGGAAGATCCGGGAAATCGAACAGGAAATGAAGCGGCTGGCGGAACAGCGTGACGAGCGTCTGGCCAGGATGAACGAATATAATGAAGTCGCTTCGCAGTTGTCGCTCACCGTCGATCCCGAGCGGGATACCTTCCTCAAGCAGCGGGAAACGGTGAAGGCCTCGTTGGAGGAGTTGAATGCCGAAATCGAACAGCGCATCCGTGAGACCGTGGCCACGGAAAATGAACAGAAGGAAATTGCCGGAACCATCCAGGAGTATCTGTCGACCATCGACTCGTTGAAGAAGAACAAGAACAACATGCCGGTGCGGGAGTCGGAAATCAGGGACATGATTCTGGAGCATACCGGAGCCACCAAGGAAGAGATTCCTTTCGTGGGTGAGCTGATCCGCGTGAATCCGGCCGAGCAGGAATGGGAGGGTGCCGTAGAGAAGATTCTCCATAACTTTGCCTTGCACCTGCTGGTTCCCGACGAGTATTACCACGAGGTGAATCAGTTCATCAACGGTACCGACCTGAAGGGACGAATTACCTACTACCGCTACCGGAAATACAATTCCCTGGCGGGACTGGAGCAGTTTACCGATACGGAGAACCGCATTCTCGATAAGATTGAGATCCGTCCTGACTCCGTGTATGAGGAATGGATCAGAGATACGATTTTCGAACGCTATAATTACGCCTGTGTGGATTCGCTCGAAGAGTTCGAACGCTACCAGGAAAAGGCCGTAACCTGTGAGGGACTGGTGAAGTTCTCGAACGAGCGGCATGAGAAGGACGACCGTCCGCACATTGTCAGAAAAGAGAATTACATCCTGGGCTGGGACAACCAGGAGAAAATCAGTTACCTGCAGCGGGAAATCAAGACCCTGCAGCAGAAAGACCTGGACCTGATGGGACGCCTGAACGAGATGGGGGCGCAGCGTCAGAAGATTCAGCACCGCCGCGACCTGAGCAAGGCCCTGGTCGATACCTTTACCGATTATGAGGTGCTCGACTGGAAGGAGTATGCGTTGCGCCTGCAGGAGAAGCAGGCCAACAAGGCCGAGCTGGAGCAGAACAGCAATACGATCCAGACCCTGCAGAAGCAGTTGGAGAAGGTGCGTCATGAGCTGCAGAAGATTTCAAAGGAATCCATTGCCGGAAAACTGAAGGAGATTTATGCGGTAGAGCACAAAATCGGTGAGACACAGGCGGAGATGGAGGAATGCCAGCATAAGATTACTTCCCTGCGTTCCGTGCTGCTGACGGATTTTGAGCAGGCGTATGAGGACCTGAAGGATTGTACCTACGAAGACCTGAAGAAGAAGTACAGTTCGTTCAAGGACCGTAACAACAGCGAGTGCGGCAAGATCCTGAACAAGCGCCGTACGCTGGAAGACAAGGCCAAGAAACTGATCAGTGAGTTCAAGCGTCCTTCGGAATACATCACCGAGAAGTTCAAGGACTGGCGTTCGGACGTGGATGCATTGCCCGATTCGGACCATATCGAACTCATCGGAGAGTATACGCACCTGCTGGCCCGCCTGGAGAAGGAAAATCTGCCCAAGTACGAAAAGCAGTTCGACAATTACCTGCAGAAGACCCTGACCGACAAGGTGGGTGAGTTCCGTATGTTCTTCATGCACTGGAAGGATGCCATCCACGAGAACGTGAAGATGCTGAACGAGTCGCTGTACGGTATCGATTACCGCCGTCGTCCGGTGACCTACATTCAGCTGGTTGCCCAGCCGCGTGCCAACGAAGAGGTGAAGGAATTCCGCCGCCTCATGGACGATGCCATGCCGAACGTGCAGGTGGTCAATGCTTCGGTAGACGGCAGAAAGATCCACTTCCGCGACCATATCGAACCTTTCATGCGGCGCCTGGAAGACGAGGAATGGAGAAAGCGGGTGACCGATGTGCGTGCCTGGTTCTCTTACAAGGCCGAGGAATTCAACCGCGAGACAGAGGTGAAGGAAACGACGTATGAGAACATGGGACACCTGTCGGGTGGAGAAAAAGCCCAGTTGACATACACCATCCTGGGCTCGGCCATTGCCTACCAGTTCGGGCTGACCAAGAGCGGCATGCAGGAGAATTCTTTCCGTTTCATTGCTATCGACGAGGCCTTCAAGGCGCAGGACGAGGACAAGGCGCGTTACCTGATCGACCTTTGCAAACAGTTGCACCTGCAGTTGCTGGTGGTGACTCCGAACGACAACATCCACATTGTGGAGAACGATATCTCTTACGTGTACTTTGTAGAGCGTAAGGAAGAAAAGACTTCCTGGTTGTACAGCATGTCCATCGAACAGTGGCAGGCAGAGAAGAATCCGGGAAAACTGTTTTAGGAACCCTTATGAATTGTGACAGTTATGGATAAGAAAAAGAAAATAATCACTGGAATTGTGGCCGGAATCTGCCTGCTGGCTGTGGGAGGAGGCACCTACTGCCTCCGGATGCAGCAACAACAGGAGACGGAGCTGCAGCAGGCCGTTGCGGCGGATACCGTAAAGGTGGCCCCGAAGGTCTACAAGTACAATATCCCTGACGAGGCGTACCGGATTTCGTACGGGGAGGTGAAGTCCGGAGAGAATCTCTCTTTGATTTTTTCGGAACAGGGACTTCAGCCGAATGAGATTCATGAACTGAATCTGAAGACGGAAGGGGTCTTCGACGTCCGTAAGGTGAGAAGCGGGCAGAAGTATGCGGTGTATGCTACCGGTGATACCCTGCAGACACCTCATTATTTCGTTTACGAGGAGGATGCGAAGAATTACATCGTGTTCGACCTGCGGCCTCCTTACCGGGTGTACCGCGGCGAGAAGCCTGCCGAATGGAAAAGAAAGCAGGTGAAGGGACAGGTGGCTTCTTCCTTGTGGGTGGCCATGGAAGAACAGAATACCTCGCCGTTGCTGGCCATGGTACTTTCCCAGATTTTCGGCTGGACAATCGACTTTTTCGGCCTGCAGGAGCAGGATGAGTTCCGGGTCATTTACGACCAGGAATATGTGGAGGGTGAGGCATTGGCCAACTTCCATGTGTTGGCTGCTTCCTTCCGTGCGTCCGACAGTCTGTATTATGCCATCCCCTTTGTGCAGGATGGAGAGGAACTCTATTATAATGAGAAGGGCAATAGTCTGGAAGGAGCCTTCCTGAAGGCGCCGCTGGATTTTTACCGGATTTCTTCCCGCTTTACCAACAGCCGTTTCCATCCGGTGCTGAAGCGCTACCGTGCCCATCACGGAGTGGACTATGCGGCTCCTACGGGTACTCCGGTTTATGCCATCGGAAATGGAAAGGTCATCGCCAAGGGCTATCAGGCAGGCGGTGGCGGCAATTACCTGAAGATCAAGCATAGCGGTTCGTACGTGACTTCCTATATGCATCTTTCCCGCTTTGCCAAGGGCATTCAGGTAGGCAGTTCGGTCAAGCAGAAAGAGGTGGTCGGTTACGTGGGTTCTACGGGACTCTCTACCGGTCCGCACCTGGATTTCCGGGTTTATGAGAACGGTAAGCCGATCAATCCGCTGACCATCAAGTCGCAGCCCAAGAAGCCGGTCAGTGAGCAGCACATGGCCGAGTTCGTGGTGGTACGCGACTCCTTGATGCAGCTGCTGGTGAACATGAAATAAGTTTTGCGCCTGCATCATTATGTGCAGGAAAACGTAACGAAGTGTGTATACCCAAAGAGGGTGTCCAAATTTATTTTTTTGAAAATATGAACTTACAATTTGAAATTTGAGCCCCCCCAAAAAAAACTAAAAAAGGGTCGTATCAAACTCTGTATTGAGTAATGATGCGGCCCTTTTAAGTATTATGGTTATAAACTGTAACTTTGGGGAGTAGTCATTTTAGTTTTGACCTCTTTTCTGCAAAAGACCACGAGGTCTTTCCTCCTCTTTCTTTATGTTTTCTCACACCGATAACGGGAGATTCCCTTTTCTCTTGCGGCGCGTGATTTCTTTCTTTTATGCACGTGATTTCCGCCTATCGTTCGGCCTCGATGGTATAGGTAAAACTGTCAGCACGGTAATAGCCGATGTTATACTCAATGGGTACTTGCTGGGTGTCGTATACAAAGCGTTCACGAATCAGAATCGGGTCACTGGCCTTGATGTCCAGTTTCTCGGCAATCAGTTCACCCGCCAGCCGTGCGGAAATCTTCTCCTTGCTGGTCTTTACGGTAATCTGGTAGTCGTTTTCCAGCAGTTCATACAGTGGTCGGGTAAAATCCTCTTCGCCGGTGAGCGGAATGTTCGGATTGAAATAAGAAATAAAGTATACGAACGGATACTCTTTCTTTCCGCGCACCCTTTCCAGTACGATGCACTTGGTCGGGTTCTCCTTGTCGAGGTTGAAGAAGTTGCAGATTTCGTCATTGGGTCTCTTCCGGCTGATGTGCAGTTCGAAGTTGCGGATTTCGATACCCAGCATTTTCATTTCCTGAGAAAAACTCAGCCAGTTCTTGACACCACCGACAATGCCTTTCTGTACCACTTTTGTACCTACTCCTTTTTTACGGATAAGCAATCCTTCGAACACCAGTTTGTTGATGGCTTGTCGGAGTGTGTTGCGTGAAATGTTCAACCTTTGTGATAGTTCTACTTCATTAGGTAAATATTTCCCGGCTTTGTATTCTTCCGATTCAATTAAGTTTCGGAGTAACTCTTCAGCCTGAACGTGTAAGGGTTTACTGCTATTATGGTCTAATTCCATATATTCTATGTATTAATCATTCTTTTGCAAATATAATAGAATTTTTTTTGAGACAAAGATTTGTGTAAGATAAAATATTATTCATATATTTGCACAATAAGATGATATGTATAAACAAATACTTTATTAGGTATATGAGAAAATCAAATTATGATAAGTTTCCGGCAACGACCATTTCCGGAACTTTATTTTGTGGATGGAATGAAGTACGTCTGGCATTAAAAGAGGTATTAGGGCATCATGAGGTGTTGGCGATAGATTGTTATACGGGGGTGTATGAGGACGAGTTGCTCCGTGAATTGTCAGCCTTGCAAGGGGTACGTGTATTGTGCGTGAATACTTGTTATAAGAGCGAGGAATGTGTACGTCAGATGACAGAGCGTTTCATGACGGACGATGTGCTCTTCGGTTATGTGACCAACCTTACGCTGGATGATTATTTTGAGGAAGAGAAACTGGCGGCAATGCGTCGCGAGATCAGTGAAAGTACGGATCCGGTGATTGTACTGGGTACGGGTGCGCACAAGGTGGCTCCCGAGGCTGCGCTGGTTTATGTAGACATGGCCCGCTGGGAAATCCAGCAGCGTTTCCGTCGTCATGAGGTACGTGCCCTGGGTATCGACAACCGAGAGGATGCGGTGTCTATCCAGTACAAGCGGGGATACTTCAACGACTGGCGGGTATGCGACCGTTACAAGGATACTTTGTTTGAGAAGGTGGATTTCTGGCTGGATACGCACATTGCCGGACAACCGAAGATGATTGACCGTGAGACTTTCTTTAAGGGGATTGAGAAAACGGCTTCCAAGCCTTTCCGTGTGGTTCCTTTCTTCGACCCGGCTCCCTGGGGAGGACAGTGGATGAAGCAGGTATGCGACCTGGACCCTGAGAAACCGAATTATGGATGGTGCTTCGACTGTGTACCTGAAGAAAACAGTCTTTATTTTGAGGTGAACGGCATACGTTTCGAACTGCCTTCAGTTGACCTGGTGCTGCTGAAGAGCCGTCAGTTGCTGGGTGAACCGGTGGAAGCCCGTTTCGGTAAGGATTTCCCGATTCGCTTCGACTTCCTGGATACGATCGGTGGCGGCAACCTGAGTCTGCAGGTACATCCTACCACTCAGTTCATCCGCGAACAGTTTGGCATGTACTACACTCAGGATGAAAGTTATTACCTGCTGGACGCCGAAGAGGATGCGGTGGTTTACCTGGGCGTGAAGAACGGAGTAGACCGTGAGGCAATGATCGAAGACCTGCGCAGGGCACAGAAAGGGGAGATTGTGTTTGATGCGGAAAAGTATGTCAACAAGATTCCGGCGAAGAAACACGACCATTTCCTGATTCCGGGAGGAACCGTTCACTGTTCGGGTTCGAACAGCATGGTACTTGAAATCAGTTCGACTCCGAACCTGTTTACTTTCAAGTTGTGGGACTGGCAGCGTCTGGGTCTGGACGGCAAACCGCGCCCGATCAATGTGGAACGTGGAAAATGTGTCATCGACTGGGGACGGAATACGGATTATGTATACGAGAAGTTGCGTAACCACGTTACTCTGATGGGAGAAGGAGAAGGCTGGACAGAGGAACGCACGGGCTTGCACGACAATGAATTCATCGAGACCCGCCGTCACCGCTTCTCGGTACCGGTATTGCACCATACAAACAACAGCGTGAACGTATTCAACCTGCTGGAAGGAGACGAAGCCATCGTGGAAAGTCCGACTCATGCTTTCGAACCGTTTGTGGTACATTATGCAGAAACCTTCATCATTCCGGCCTGTGTGGGCGACTATACCATCCGTCCTTATGGACTTTCCGAAGGCAAGGAATGTGTGACAGTGAAAGCGTATGTCCGTTTCTGATGCTGGACGGTGAGGTGTTTTCGGAATGTTAAACTTAAAAGATACTATCTATGAACATGAAATCGGATAACCGGATTGTGATGACCCTGGATGCGGGAGGCACGAACCTGGTGTTTTCTGCCATTCAGGACGGCAGGGAAGTGGTGACTCCTGTTACCCTGCCTTCGGAGGTGAACGATCTGGACCGTTGTCTCCGGGCACTGGTCAGCGGCTTTGAGGAAGTCATGCACCGGTTGTCGGCTGCACCTTCGGCCATCAGTTTTGCGTTTCCGGGACCGGCCGACTATGTACACGGGGTAATCGGAGACCTGCCCAACTTCCCGGCTTTCCGGGGTGGGGTGGCTTTGGGTGATTTCCTGAAAGGACATTTCCATCTTCCGGTCTTCATCAATAACGACGGCAACTTGTTTGCCTATGGCGAGGCCCTGGCAGGGGCTTTGCCGGAAATAAACGGCATGCTGGAGGCTTGCGGCAATCCGAAGCGTTACCGTAACCTGCTTGGGGTGACTTTCGGAACCGGATTTGGTGGTGGTGTGGTAATCGACGGCAAGGTGCTGCTGGGTGACAACCAGACGGGAGGGTATCTGTGGTGCTTGCCGAACAAGCGGTATCCCGACCTGATTGCGGAGGAGAACGTGGGGGTACGTGCCGTGAAGCGGGTGTATGCCGACTTGTCGGGAGATAGGGAAGAGCGGACTCCCAAGGCGATTTTCGACATTGCCGAAGGTAATCTGCCCGGTGATGCGCAGGCAGCGCGTCAGGCATTTGCCGAACTGGGAGAGGTGGCCGGACATGCCATCTCGACGGCCGTTACGCTGATAGACGGACTGGTGGTTATCGGCGGGGGACTGGCCGGTGCATCGAAATACATCATGCCGGCATTGATGAAGGAGTTGCGGGCTACGACGGGCAAATGGGACGGTTCGGTATTCCCCCGTCTGCAGATGACACCGTATTACCTGGAGGATCCGAAGGAGAGGAAGGCTTTCCTGGAAGACAAGGCCGTACGGGTAACGGTACCTTTCTCCGACCGGAGTACGATTTATGAGACGGACCGTAAGATAGGCATTGCCTTGTCGCGCCTGGGAGCTAACCGCTCCATCGCATTGGGGGCCTATTGGTTTGCAATCAATCAGTTGGATTTAATAAAATGAATGACACATGAATGTAGTTTTTAGAAATATTTTGTGGACGGGACTGCTGACGGCGTCTTTGTCCGCCTGTCAGGAAGGCAAGGAGGTGGTTGCCTTGGAAAACCTGTCACAGTATGTGGAACCTCGTATCGGTACGGCACATTGCCGCTGGTTCCATTTTGCTCCGGGAGCCATGCCCTTCGGTATGGCCAAGCCGGCCCCTTCTACCAACGGTAGCCTGGGCAACAAGTCGGGATGGGAGGCTACGGGATACGATTACCGTGAGCTGACGATAGAGGGCTTTCCCTGCCTGCACGAGTTTCAGGTGGGAGGTATTGCACTGATGCCTACCTGCGGTCCGCTGGTGACGGTGCCCGGACTGCCTACCGACAGTGTAAAGACGGGTTACCGCTCGGCCTACAGTCACGAGAAGGAAGTGGTGAAGCCGGGATATTACTCTGTGCTGCTCGAAGATTATCAGATACAGGCCGAACTGACGGCGACTCCGCGTGTGGCTTTCCAGCGTTATTCTTTCCCGAAGGGACAGGAAAAGCATATCCTGTTCAATATCGGCAACCGCCAGGGAGAGAGTGGTGCCGTGAAGGACGCCTATGTGACGTACACTTCTGATGGCCGGATCGAGGGATGGGTCATTACCGAACCGGAATATGTAAAGAAATATCAGCCCGGGGCAGTGGTGCCACTGTATTTCTCGGCCGTACTGGACAAGGAACCCGTGGGTTATGGTGCCTATCATGACGACCGGCAGCAGGCGGGTGTACGTGAGTCGAAGGGAGTAGGAGCCGGAATGTATTTCTCGTTTGCTCCCGAAAACCAGGAGGTGGTGACGGCGAAGATCGGTCTGTCGTATACCTCAGTGGAGAATGCCCGGCTGAACCTGTATCAGGAGGCTGCCGACCTGGAATTTGATGAGGCCAGGGAAGAGGCACAGGCTACCTGGGAGGATTACCTGGGACGTATCCGCGTGGAAACCGACCGCAAGGAAGATAAGGTGAAATTCTATACCGGACTGTATCATGCACTGCTGGGCCGCGGACTGGCGAGTGATGCCAACGGAGCGTATCCGAAAAACGACGGTTCGGTGGGACAGTTGCCGATGAAGGACGGTGCCCCTGTATATAATGTGTACAATACGGATGCTGCCTGGGGAGCCCAGTGGAACCTGTCGCAGTTGTGGACACTGGCTTATCCGGAATACATGTCCGAATACATCAGCAGTCACCTGCAGGCGTATAAGGATGCGGGCTGGCTGGCCGACGGACTGGCCAACAACCGGTATGTGTCGGGTGTTGGTACGAATCTGCTGAGTACCATCATTGCCGGAGCCTATGAATGCGGTATCCGCGATTTTGATACGAAGACGGCTTATGAGGCCTGCCTGAAAAACGAACTGGACGGAAAGAACAGACCTTTCGGGGCCGGTAAGGTGAATACGGCAGAATTTGTGAAATACGGTTATGTGCCTCATCAGGATGAAGGAGAGGGATATCATGAGACCTTCATGTTCTCGGCTTCGCATACGCTGGAATATTCTTACAGTGCCTGGGCGGTAGCTCAGTGGGCCGGACAGTTGGGAGATACGGCGCACTATAATCAGTTGATGGACCTGTCGAAGGGCTGGGAGAGACTGTACGATACGTCGTGCAATTTCATCCGTCCGAAGAAAGCGGACGGCAGTTTTATAGCCGACTTCAATCCGATGCAGGTATGGAGAGGATTCCAGGAAGGAAATGCCTGGCAGTATACCTTCTATGTACCTCACGATGTAAAGGGACTGGTGGAAAAGATGGGTGCCGACGAATTCAATGCCCGTCTGGACAGTATCTTCTCTATCTCGCAGAAGAAGATTTTCAGCGGAGGTACGGAAGTGGGAGCCTTTGCCGGATTGCAGACATTGTACAATCAGGGAAATCAGCCTTGTCTGCATACTTCATGGTTGTTTAACGAGGCGGGACGTCCGTCGTTGACTCAGAAGTGGGTGCGTGCCATCCTGAATGAATTCTACGGTACCGACGGCATTCACGGATATGGTTACGGACAGGACGAAGACCAGGGACAGTTGGGTGCCTGGTACGTGATTTCTTCCCTGGGGTTGTTTGACGTAAAGGGGCTGACCGATCCGCAGCCTTCGTTCGGACTGGGTGCTCCTTTGTTTGATAAAATTACCATCAAACTGAATGAAGAATATTATCCGGGCAAGGAATTCGTCATTACGGTTTCCGACAATACCGGATCGGATGCGTATGTACAGCAGTATCTGCTGAACGGACAACCGCTGCATGCGACGCGTATCCCGTTCGCCGATATTGTGAAGGGTGGCAGTCTGGACATTCAGATGGGTAAACAGCCGAAAGATCAATATTAATCCGAAGAATTGCTATGAAAAATAAAGAACTGAACAACAGTCAAACAGCCACCGGCGGAAAGTCGGCAGTCATTCTGCCGGTGCTGTTCGGATTTTTTGTCATGGGTTTTGTAGACGTTGTGGGCATTGCCACCAACTACGTGAAGAAGGATTTCGCCTTGTCGGATACCTTGGCCAACCTGCTGCCCATGATGGTGTTTTTGTGGTTTGCGGTCTGCGCCATACCGGCCGGCATGCTGATGGGACGCATCGGACGACGGAATACGGTGCTGGTTTCTATGGGTATTACGGCGGTAGCCATGCTGATACCTATGTGCGGCTATGAGTTTGTTCCCCTGCTGATTGCCTTTGCCCTGCTGGGAATCGGCAATACCCTGCTGCAGGTTTCGCTGAACCCGATGGTGGCAGGCATTGTGCGGGGCGACCGTCTGGCCAGTGTGCTGACGATGGGGCAGTTTATCAAGGCGGTGTCCTCCTTCCTCGGACCGATCATCGCCGGTGCGGCAGCTGCTTATCTGGGATCGTGGAAAATGATTTTCATTGTTTTCATGGTGGTGACGCTGCTGTCGATGGCGTGGCTCTTGCTGACCGTTCCGGCAGACCGCTCGGAAGAGGAAGTCACGACTTTCCGCTCTGCATTTCATTTGTTTTCCGACCGTACGATATGGATGCTCTTCGTGGGTATCCTGGCGGTGGTCGGTATTGATGTGGGCTTGAATACAGCCATTCCCAAGCTGCTGATGGAGCAGACGGGGATATCCCTGGCCGAGGCCGGACTGGGAACCAGTCTGTATTTCGCTGCCCGTACGATAGGTGCGTTCATAGGGGCATTCCTGCTGGTGAAAATCTCGGGCAAGACTTTTATGAAGGTCTGTATGACAGTAGCGGCAGTGGCCTTTGTGGCACTGCTTTCCGTGACGCAGCTCTGGCTGCTTTCCGTCCTGATAGTGGTGGTCAGCCTGGCCTGTTCGAATGTCTTTTCGATTTTGTTCTCCTACGCTTTGCAGTATTCTCCCAAGCAGGCCAATGAAATCTCGGCCTTGATGATCATGGGTGTTTCGGGCGGCGCACTGGTGATGCCGGTGATGGGGGCATGCTCCGATGCGTTCGGACAGGTAGCGGGACTCCTTCCTCTGTTCGTCTGCATCGTATACCTGGGATATGTATCCTGGAAAATGAAATAAATATGTTTTATTAGTCTGTTGAATCCACAGACAGGTTGCGCTGAATCAGATCTCTGACTTTTGCTCTCTCAGATTGAAATCTATCAGGCAATCTGTCTGTTTTTTTTGACTTGATTTTTATGATTTGTATTTGAGAGATCAAGGGGTATTTCTCATACGTAGGCGTAAATAGCAATTCCCCACACTGTCTTCCAGAAATCTTCCGGAAGACAGTGTGGGGAATTTTAATATCCTGACGGGAAGTCGGTGCCGTCAGAGGAGTCTCCGTAATATCGAAGGGTTACTGAATCTTCAGCAGGAAACCTCCTCCGGGTGCCAGGTGAATCTGCAGCGGCTGTTGTTTGCCGACCGTCAGACTCTCCCGTTTGTAATCGCGGGCCATCCGGTCTGCATTTACTCCGTCCTTGAACAGCACTGCCTGGCGGCTGCCTTCCGGAAGGAAAGACAGGTTCACATTCACCGTCCGTGCTTCCCAGTTGGTAATTCCTCCGACGTACCAGCAATCTCCCTTGCGTCTTGCCATTACCACATATTCTCCCATCTTTCCGTCGAGTACAATTGTCTCGTCCCAGACGGTAGGAACCTGTGAAATTGCTTCCGTACATTCCGGTTCACGCTGGTAATTGCTCGGTGTGTCGCACATCATGTTGAGCGGCGATTCCAGGATGACATACAGTGCCAGCTGACGGCAGCGAGTACCCTGACTCATCGGCTCACTGTTGCAAGGGTAATAAGTGCTTCGGGTAGCATTGCGCATGGCTCCCTGTGTATAGTCCATCGGGCCCGATGTCTGTCGGATAAACGGAAGCATGGTCTCGTAAGTAACCTGGTCAGTGTCGGCCGGTCTCCACTTCATCTGTTCCAGGCCGTGTACCCCTTCAAAGTTCAGTACGTTCGGATAAGTACGGTTCAGTCCCGCCGGCTTGTGCGTACCGTGCAGGTCGAGCACCAGTTTGTATTTCGCACACATCGCAGCCGCACGGTGGTTGAAGTCAGTCATCATCTGGTCGTCCCTGTCCATGAAGTCCACCTTGAAACCTTTCACTCCCAGTTCCGAATAGTGACGGCATACATTCTCCATGTCGCGTTCGAAGGCATAATATCCGGCCCAGAGGATGATTCCCACGTTCCTTGCCTTCGCATAGTCGGTCAGTTCCTTCAGGTCGATGTCTTTTACCACCTGCATCAGGTCGGCCTTTAAGTTGACGGCCCATCCTTCGTCCAGAATCACGTATTCAATACCGTGCTGGGCGGCAAAGTCGATATAGGCCTTGTAAGTCGCATTGTTGACACCGGTCTTGAAGTCCACACCGTCCAGGTTCCAGTCGTTCCACCATTCCCATGCTACCTTGCCCGGCTTGATCCATGAAGTATCAGTCAGCTTCGAGGGTTCTCCCAGCAGGTAACTCAGATTGGATGCAGCCAGTTGGGTATCCTTGTCGGTAACAATGGCAATGCGCCAGGGGAAGGTTCTTTTTCCGTCCACCTTCGCGATGAAGTCTTCCCGGCCTTCCACCAGCATCTGCAGTTCGTTGTGTCCGCCCTGTTTCAGTGTCTTGGGATAAGGAGCCATGACCGCCGAAAGCATGTTCTTACCCTCGGCATTGCTCAGATACATACCCGGATAATTGTTCAGGTCCGATTCGGTGATGCAGACCTTCACCTTGGGAGTTGCCTGTACCACCAGCGGCAGGAACATCAGTCTCTGTTTGTTCAGCTGTGAAATAGGAGCTGTGGTATAAATGTTCTCAAAGGAATTGAAGAACTGGTCGTTAAAGTCGCCGTCTTTCCCCCTGAATACATAAGGTACGGTAGCAGTTGCATCCGAAGGGAACTGATAGCTGACTTCTTCATTAAGAATGCAGAAACTCTTGGATGAATGGCTCTCAAAGCGATAGGCAATGCCGTCATTGTAGGCACGGAATACTACGCTGTAATCTCCTTTGAAGCGCAGGGTAATTTCGTTGTAATAGTCTCTGACCTGCGACGAACGGTAGAACGGACTGCTTACCTGGGTGTCGTTGCTCCGGCGGGACACTTTCGACAGCCGGGCCTTTTCTCCCCATGTCTTTCCCTGACCGGTCTTTATGGAGATAGGAGAGGGAGACAATACCTGTTCCCCGCTGTGAGAGATGTCATACGTCAGTCTGTCACCCACCTCAATCCGGGAGGTCAGTTTGCCATCGGGCGAAGAGAGCAGAAATTGCTTTTGTGCCTGTAACGATAAGGAAAGAAAGGCACACGTACACGTGAGTAATAGATTCAGTTTTTTCATTGTAAAAGAATGATTATAATATAAGGTTTATGTGAAAAAGCATTTTTCTTCGGGTAAAGATAGCTATTCTTGTCAGAAATTACGCTTGTTCATACATAAATTTATCATGCCTTGTCAGTAGGAGTAAGCCTTTGCATTAAAAAGATGCGGGAATACGTATTTCAGTTTATTTCCGTATCCCCGCGTATGGGTCTTTCGGTTTTACGATTTCCCAACCCCTGTCCGGTGTGCTCCGGTACATCCGTCATCCGTCAGGCTATGAATCCGATCGGACGGGAAACACTGATTTTCAGTTGCCTGCAACCCAGAAAATTCTTCTCGGCCTCGATAATGTCTTCTTCTTCTATCCGGCTGAACAACTGGCGGGAGCCTTTGCTCTTTCCCGACTGCGACATCACCCGTTTGGCCATACTCTTAATGATGCCTTGTTCAATCAGGTTGTGGATCCATCTTCCGTTTCCGAAATGAGGGTCGTGTGCCGAGACCGCTTTTTCAATGGTCTTTCGCAGCCGTTCCTCCGCCTCGGGAGTGAGGGTGAAATTGCGTCTGGTCAGGATGCGCCTTGCCATTTCAGCCAGTTCTTCCGGAGTATAGTCCTCGAAGTGAAAATGGAGCGGAAAACGGTCTTTCAGTCCCGGATTGCTGTCCAGCAGGGCCTGCATTTTATCCTTGTAGCCTGCCAGGATGACAATCATGTCCGGATTGGGCTCAGACAATACGGGCAACAGGGCATTGATGACCTCTTTCCCGAAATCTTTCGAGTCTTCTTCCTGCGTGATCAGCGTATAGGCTTCGTCTACGAATAATACCCCGCCCCGTGCGTTGGCAATGGTCTCCCTCATGTTCTTCTCGGTGTGTCCGATGTATTCTCCCACCAGGCTGGTGCGGTTGGTCTCGATGAGGTGTCCGTTGGAAAGGATACCCATTTCGTGGTACATCTGTCCGATGATTCTGGCCACGGTTGTTTTCCCGGTTCCGGGATTGCCGAGAAACAGCATGTGGTGGCGGTTGTCGTCCGAGGTCTCCAGATGCATCATCTTGCGTTCCTTAATGAATAAGGTGAGCAGGCGTGCCTCACGGATATCTTTTTTCAGCCGTTGCAGTCCCACCAGTTCGTCCAGCTGTGTCTCGGCAGAAACACTTTCTTCCCCGGAGGGGGACGGTTGGGTATGAACCGTATCTTCACCATCTGGTAGGTGCATCGGTGTGATTTCGTGTGGAGACTCCGTCTCCCGATGGGAAGACTCGTCTGCGGGCTTGTGTACGGTAAAGGTATTTTCCGGACCGAAAAACTGCACCAGTCGGGGACATCGCGAATGCGTACGCTCAATGTCTTCCTCTGTGCCGTGGAGAATGAAAGTGGCATTCGGAAAGGTATTCTGTACGATCAGGTTATACAGGATATTCAGTTGCGGTTCCGCCGCCGGACTGTCAGGGAACGACTGGAGGTTGACAGTAACTGCCTTGCTCTGTTTCAGTTGGGGGGAGAGTTCCTCCCAGGCCAGTTCGCCGCTGAAGAATTCCTTTACCGGAAAGTCATAGCGGGCATCGGTATTTTCCTCTGTGAAGTGAGCGGAGAGAATCAGTGAGGAGAAGACCCGGGTGTAGAAGCGGTCGCCTTTTACCAGCATGTGGAAATGGGGGGCCGGATGCGTATGGGCAGCCGACCGGTGCTGGAGATAGAGGGTGTCCAGCAACTGATGGATGACCGAAGGACTGAATTTGCAGATATGGAGTCTGTTCCACCATTCCTGATGGCAGAGCCCGGTGATGAAAAACAGTTCCTTGGGATGGTCGCAGAGCATTTCCACCGGATATTTTTTCCAGGTGGCATAAGCTACCGGGGCTTCAAACGGAACGAACCACTGGGGATGTCCGTTGCTGAAAATGTAAAGGTAACCTTGTCTGTCGTTCCATTCCTTTGAGTCACAGAGCCGGAAGCATACTTTCCGGATGCTTTTCCGGTTAGCGACAGAAACGGTGTCGGAAGCAATCAGTTCCAGGTCGGAAGAATAGGCACGGACAGTGAGTTCCGAAACTCCTATCAGTGCGGTATGACAGGTAAATTCAATGAGCAGCAGATTTTCTGCATATTCGGGTGTCTGTACCGATGAGTCGATTTCACATTTAGCACGTAATACATAAGCTTTCATCATAAACAACAAATTTAAAAAGTTGGTAGTAACATTTGAATAAAGTGGCGGCTGTGAGTATACAGCCAGTCAGAGAGATCCTCTTCTTCCCCGTCGAAGGAGAGGAGTGAACTACTATGTCAAAGAACACAACGAACCCTTGCCGCCTCTTTTTGTTGCGGCAACACCGACACATGTAATGAAATGCTTGAAAAATTAACTTACATGAATAACGGTCCGTTAAGCATCTTTGAATTGAATTTGTTGTTTATATTCTGAAATGTCCCGGCACTTGCATGACGAAATGCCTTATGCAACAAAAATAGGTATTTGACAGCGGATTTGCAAGAGAAAACGCTGTAATGTTTAAAAAAAACTTTTATCGGTTTCTGAAAAAGAATTATCTTTGTTTGTAAATTGATGTCCGGATAAAGCCGATATTTCTCCGGACAGAATATGATGTAACAAAAGTTAAACGATATGATCAGAACCAGAATATTTGATGTGGCCGGACATCTTTTTTCGGTAGAGATGGAGGCCGACTGGCAACTGTGGCAGTCTCTGACCAACTATGATCCTTTTGAGATTGCTTTGCAAGAAGACTGCGAGGCCGGAAAGCAGCAAATGGTCTTTCGGCTGCAGGTTGTCCGTATGCCGGACAGCCAGTGGGCAGATGCCCGGAAGCAGATAGCGGAGTTTGATGACGACGGTTCGTATATTTGTCTGTATGAGTCGGAAGAAGATGAGTTACTGTTCGGTATGTCAGATACCCGCATGAACCGCGACCGTCTGAGCGGATTGGAATTAAGTCTCACAACGGGCAGAGCAGTGTTGCTCCTGAATCCGGCAGGAGGAAGACGAGGGGCTGTCTTTGCTGTCAATAACGCACTGATGCTGCTTTATGCCGTTTGTACTGCCCGTAAGAATACTTTACTGATGCATGCGTCTGTAACCGTATGTGAAGAGAAGGGGTATGTGTTTCTGGGGCGTAGCGGAACTGGAAAAAGTACACACAGCCGTTTGTGGCTGTCTGCCATCGAGGGAACGGAACTGCTGAACGATGATAATCCGGTAATCCGGACAATGCCAGAAGGGGTATATGTCTATGGTACTCCATGGAGCGGGAAAACGCCTTGTTACCGCAACTGTAAGGTAGCCCTGGGAGCAATCGTACGTCTCAGTCAGGCTCCGTTCAACCGCATTGAACGGCTGAAGGGGGTGGCCGCTTATGCAGCCGTGTCGCCTTCGGCATCGGCCATGAAATGGAGGCGGGAGTATGCCGACGGCCTGCACCGTACGCTGGTCGACCTGGTAGGGCGTTGCGGGGTGTATCATCTGCAGTGTCTTCCAGACAGGGAGGCGGCTTTGCTTTGTCATGATACGGTAGGGGGGAATGCCGGATGATTGTCAGGCGGACGGTTCCCAACGAAGTCCTGCTGCCTGAGGTGGAGCAGATGTTGTCCGAAGGGCTGACGGTGACATTGCGCACAAAGGGAAGCAGCATGCTTCCTTTCATCGTGGGCGACCGTGACAGTGTGGTGCTGCAGTATCCTTGCGGTCTGAAGGTGGGTGACATTGTCCTGGCCCGGGTGGGCGAGGGACGGTATTATCTGCACCGTATCATAGCTCTGAAGGACGACAAGGTGTGTCTGATGGGGGATGGGAACGTGAAGGGTACGGAGGTGTGTCTGCTGTCAGAGGTCTGTGGAAAGGTCAAAGTCATTATCCGGAACGGGAAGGAGGTAAATCCTGAAGGGCGTGGCGAGCGCTGCAGGGCCTGGTGGTGGCGGAAACTGTTGCCGTTCAGGAGAATCATGCTTGCCATATTCCGTCGTATACGATGAATGGAAGGCTGCTCCGGCTGGGGCTCCGACGAATTTAAGCATGATCCGGCCGGCTTGAATAAAATGAGTGCTAACTAAAAGAATAAGATAATGAAGTTAAAGAAAGGATTTGTACTGCGCGATGTCGCAGGTGAGAAAATAGTATCTGCCGAAGGTCTGGAGCAGATCAATTTCAATAAGTTGATTACACTGAATCCTACTGCCGCTTATTTATGGGAACAGGTTTACGGCAGTGAGTTTGACGAACACCGGCTGGCGGATTTGCTGACAGATAGATACGATATTGACAGGGAAACTGCTTTGGCTGACGTACGCCAGCTGCTGACAGACTGGACGGAAACTGGAGTAATGGAGGAATAGGAATGGATGTAACTGCCTTGCAGCTTTTTGCCTTGCTGCGCGCTGCCTTGTGGAAGGAAGAGGTGGATGTGTCGCTGTTCAAGGGAGCAGTCGACTGGAAGGCCGTATCGGCACTGGCTTACCGCCAAACTGTGCTGGGACTGCTGTATGAAGGAATCATGCGGCTTCCGCAAGATTACCGGCCGCCCCGCCCTCTGATATTGAAACTGCATTCATGGTGTGCACAGACGGTGCAGCGCCATCATCTGTTGAATGAGGTATGGACAGAGATTGCCCGGAGGCTGGAGAATGAGCAGATCCGCTGTGTATTGTTGAAGGGACAGGGGCTGGCTGCCAACTATCCGGAGCCGTTGAGGCGTACATGTGGGGATATAGACTTATATGTGGGCAGTGAGAATTATCCTCGGGTTTGCCGGTTGCTGGCCGACTGGGGAATGCTGAAAGAGGATGTATCGGAGACGGTGCAGCATTTACATCTGAGCTACCGTTCTGTGACGGTAGAGGTTCATCGGATTGCGGGAGTGATGTATCACTGGCGAATGAACCGGATTTTCCGGACATGGAGTGATACTTTGCTGCAGGGCCCAGACTGTCGGACGATGCGGATAGACGGAAAGACGATGTTGCTGCCTCCTGTGCGTTTTGACGCACTGTTCATTTTTTATCATCTGCATCGTCATCTGCTTACGGGAGGCGTGGGACTGAGGCAATTCTGCGACTGTATGATGTTCCTGCATGCATTTGCCGGTGCGGTCGACCGCCGTCTGCTGGAAAAAGACCTGCATGAGATGGGGCTGATGCGGGGATGGCAGATTATGGGATATATGGTGGTGGCTTATCTGGGAATGCCGAAAGAGGAGTTCCCTTTTTATACGGATGACAGGGAGATTCGGGAGAGTGCGGAGGTAATGATGGGGCTGGTGCTCCGGAACGGCAACTTCGGTTTTTTCAATCCGGTGCGTGGAGGGCGGCCGGAGGGATATCTTTCGGGGAAACTGCATTCGCTGAAAGTGACTGTCCGTCATCTGAGACAGATGAGCCGCTTGTTTCCTAAAGAGGTCTGGGCGTACTGGACGTTTTATTTGTGGAGGGGAATTGTTCATGCGGGAACGGACTGGCTGAAGAAAAAACGGGAAAAATAGTGAAATGTTTCTTTCTCTATAAAGGGGAGAAGACGGCTCTCTCAGGTTTTTGTCTCCGACTTCCATGCGGAGGTTGCAAGACCCGCGTATCAGGGTTTTGTAACCTCCGTATGCGGGTTTTATAACCTCCGTACGGAGGTTGAAGACTGTTTTGAAGGAAAATACGGAATGCATGCTGAGTGCGTGAAGTCAGCAACTCTTTGTTTTGCAAATCTCTTGATATCATTCGTTAGATTTTGTTATAAAAATTGTTGTTCTTGTCTGTCCCGAATAGAAAAACATTCGTCGGTATGATGCGGCTCCATGACAGGTGTCGGAAAAGAATGTATACATAAATTTAAATAGGACTTATAAGTAAAGATAAAAAAGAGACATCGATAAGAATACAGACATCTATTTTGAATGGTGTAAAGAAAAAAGTTTTGGTGTTTTGGGCCAATAAACAACCTCGGCAGATGGCTTCCGATATTCTTACGGCCATAGGCATGGCTGGTGCAATATTATATCGTTGGGGTATATTTTATCACAGGTTGCCCTTTATTATTTGTGGGTAAGCTCATTAGGGTCTGCAGTTTATTGGTATAGGGATTTCTCTTGAGGGTACATTGGCTGAGTAAGAGACAAGCAGCACCTTGTTTTTGGACACTATCTTGACCATACGATGGATATAATAAATGAACTTTTCTTTTTTTATAGGATTGGGCTTCTCAGGACCTTGGTAAAATACTCTTGGTGTCGGAATGGAGTTGCAGCATGTAACTCTGCGAATTATAGCCTCCGGTAAACTGCCTTGGATAAAATGACGGACCAGGTTCCGGACAGGAGACCTGGATTCCATTCATTCTCGCAAGAATAAGGTTAACCGGAGACGGTTGCAGCTAATGTCTTTTTTATTTACAGGCTTAGTGTCTGTAATCGGTTTCAGTGGGCTGCTTCTATTGACTGTGTCTTGCCGGTTTAAATCTCATCGGGCCAGGGACAAGGTTTCCCGCTAGACTTGAAAGATGGACGTTGTGCGTTTGAGTCTCGCAGAAATTGTCCGAGATTTTCCGACAACTGTCTGACTACTTTCGGGTATTTGTCTGCCAGGTTACGGGTTTCTCCGATGTCGGAAGGAATGTCATAAAGTTCCTTTTTACCGGTTTCATAGAAATAAATAAGTTTCCATTTTCCCTGACGGACAGTGCAGGTGGCGCCGATACCCGGACCTGACTCTCCCCACAGGTTGGGACAGTTCCAATACAGGCTTCTGCCTTCCGAGGGGTCTCCGGCCTGTTTCAACAGCGGAACAAAACTGATGCCGTCAATGACTTGAGGAACCTGCCAGTCGGTGATTCCTGCCATTTCCAGAATACTGGGAAAATAATCTTCTGCAATGACGTAACTGTCGCAGCGGCTGTTGGGGACTGTGATTCCCGGCCAACTTACAATCATGGGTTCACGGATGCCCCCTTCGTAGGCCGATCCCTTTCCACAATTCAGCGGTGCGTTTTGTGTATAAAGCGGCTCATCTCTCCATCCGCTACCGGTGGCATATCCTCCGTTGTCGCCGCAGAACAGGATGATGGTGTTGTCGGCCTCTCCGTTTTTTTCCAGCCAGTCCATGATATCACCCAGACTTTTGTCCATTCCTTCAATCAGCGAAGCGTAGGCTGCTTCTTTGTCAGACATCCCTTTTTGTTTATATTTTTCAAAGAATCGCATATCCTTGTCTATCGGGATGTGAATGGCATAATGCGACATGTAAAGATAGAACGGCTGATTATAGGCCTTGGCTTTATCGAGTGCGTGCAAGGCTTCCTGAGTCAGAGCTTCAGTAATGAAAGTACCGGTTTGCCAGTACTTCTCAAGTCCCGGTACCGACATGAGAGAAGTCGGATTTCCTTTCTCATCGTGTCCGTAGTTCAGTTCACTCAGATAGGTGGCCAGTCCTCCGGCGGCATGTCCCGAGATATTTGTCTCGAAGCCGAAATGACAAGGATTTTCTCCCGGAGTGTCAATGGCTCCCCAATGTGCCTTGCCGCAGTGGATGGTATGGTATCCGCTGTTTTTCAGCAATTGTACGAATGAGGTTGCTACATAAGTGTGGTTAGTTCCTGAAACCTGTGCGATGCCGTTGTAATTCCAGTCGGGCAGTTGCAGCACATCGCTTGGCATGTCTGTGGTCTTGTCTTTCTGCAGCGTCCAGTTGGTCACCCGATGGCGGGCTGCATTGGACCCCGTCATCAGGCTGCAGCGGGTAGGTGAACTGATGCTTGAGGCATAAGCTTGTGTGAAAAGCATTCCCTGTCGGGCCAGCCGTTCCATATTGGGGGTCTCGTAACGTTCGTTGTACATTGTTTTCTGTGTCCAGAACGGAACGGAAGTGTCCTGCCACCCCATGTCATCGACCAGAAAGAAAATGATGTTAGGACGTTGATGTACATTGCTGTCTGCCACGGCTTTTCCGGTCATGCCGGTAAAAGGAAGAAGCCCTAATGTAGAAAGTAAAAATTTGTTCATGATTATGGGTTTATATGATTAAACGCTAAAGTTAGTGATTCCTCATGGTTTTAAATAGTTGATGAACGGATCCTCAGTCTGAACCAGTTGTGTATGGAGCATTGTCTGCAATGAATCGCAACATTCAGGATGCTCTTTCGCGATGTTATGCATCTGTGCGGGGTCTGCCTGTCTGTCGAAAAGCCATTCCTGTTTCCTTTCTCCTTTTTCGATTTCAATTACATAAGTATATCGGGAAGTGCGTAAGCCTCTTCTTCCGGAACTGGAATCGGAGGGTACGCAGTAATAATAAGGTTGTGGAATCTCTTTATCGGGTACATGGTTTCCCGACAGATATTTGCTCCAGTCCAGAGTCTGCACGCTTTCCGGAATGCTGTTGCCCATACCCATCATGGAAAGCAGAGTGGGATACAGGTCGCCGAGTGCGATGGGAAGTGTGCTTTTTTGTGGAGCAAGCTGGCCTTTCCAGCAGACAATCATAGGAATGTGCATGGCTTCTTCGTAAAAGGTATTCTTGCCTTCGATGTCATGTCCTCCCATGCACACTCCATGGTCGGAAGTGAAGACTATAAGAGTATTGTCATATACTCCACAGTCTTTCAGTGCCTGAACAATTCTTCCTATGTTTTCATCAACCCCTGTTATGCAGGCATAATAATCGGCAATGTGTTTGCGGAAATATTCTCCTTTATTGGTTCCTTTAGGGGGAATATATGGCATGGAGGCAGCTATTTTCTCTACATCAAGTTGTTTATATAACTGTTTGTATGTCTCAGGAACCAGGTTGTATCCCGTATGTGGCGGGTTCATGGATACCACGAGGGCAAAAGGGGTATCCGGCGTCTGGCTGTGTTCACGGATAAACTCAATGGCCTGTCCGGCCTCGTATTCCGGTCCCCATCGGTCTACGTAATAAAAACTGTCTCTTGGGGAAGCCGTGTTCCAGTACATGGGGCGTAAGTGATTATCATAGGTTCCGTAAGCAATCCACGTATCGAAGCCATGGCGGCGTTCGGGTGGGCACCATTCATTCCAGGCTATACTGCCTTGGTTGTTATATGTGTTTATATAAGGAGGATGTGGGGCATCCAGGTGCCATTTCCCGATGTATCCGGTAGCATATCCTGCCTGTTTCAACACGTCACTCCAGCAGACAGCATCGGAAGGCAATTCCACTCCGTAAGGACTGTTCTCCGAATTGCAGTTGCCCGTAACCCGGTTGGAAGCGGGATACATCCCCGTCATCCACATGGCCCGTGCCGGAGAGGAGACTGGATAGTTGCTGATTGCATTGATGAATAATGCTCCTTCTGAGGCTAGCTGGTCAAGGCAAGGGGTCTGTACCGGTTCTTTTTGCATGCATCCCAGTGCGTTTCCCCGAAACTGGTCGGCCATGATAAAGACCAGATTGGGGCGGTGGGGGGCAGGAGTCTGAAGCGACTGTGCAAAAGTCATGCTGGTGATTCCTGAACAGCAGACAGATGTATGCAGTAAGATGTGTGTGAACTTCATCGTTTTACTTTTTGAGATGTAACTTAATATGTAAAATAAAGAATTAAATAAAAGTAGAAGATTTTAAGATTATTAAGAAAATGAAATAATTTTAAAATCTTCTACTTAAAATAATGTAGTTTTATGAGATTAGTCTCCTTCGGGGGGGATTGTCATTGCATCCTGCTCGGTCAGCATATCTCTTGGCAGTATGGTATTTGCAGGTCTGTTTGAGGCTTCTTTTTCTAAATATGCGGATAGGGGAGGGAGTAGAACGGTATTGGGAAATGTGGGATATTGTACATTGGCTGTGGGTGTGTAAAATTAAGAAGGGAAGCTGGTAAATAGGTAACATGAACCTATGTGAACTTGATGTAGATATTCGGGTGGTGTAGTTTTGTAGAGGATAATTGCTATTAGAGATAGAGGGAAAACTTCTTGCAGGTCGTGAATAGGGCTTGTGAGAAGTTTTGTTATTGAGTGTGTGATTATAAAAATAATCTGATTTGAGAATATATTATAATAATGTGTATAGAAAATCGTTTTTTTTAATGAACAAATTTTATTTTATATTATAAAT
>ERZ1027150.323-NODE-323-length-43614-cov-28.633302_pt1 | contig 43614 bp, 41 predicted proteins | sample MGYA00519276_ERZ1027150 | MGnify/ENA primary metagenome ERZ1027150 (study PRJEB26926, sample SAMN06164860) | human gut metagenome | biome: ENVO:00009003; feature: ENVO:2100002; material: ENVO:00002003 | host: Homo sapiens | place: USA | collected 2012 ... | reverse complement strand
ACGAGATTAGCTGCAGTCTCGTGGGCTCGGAGATGTGTATAAGAGACAGCCCGCCCACTGTGTAAAAAATCCACACAAAATGGAACAATTCCACACCCCGCCCCCTCAAGTCCACAGAAAACTCCCACATTTTCTATATCTTTGTAACCAGACACTCCCCACCGGAGCCGCACAAAGAGAAAAAGAAAAAAGAAAAAAGAAAAACAAACCCTATGACCGAAAAACAAACCCTCCGCCGCTACATCGCCCGGGAAAAGAAAAAATACACCTCCGAAACCCTCGACCGGCTCTCCGGCCACCTCCTGCAGCACCTCGAACAACACCCCCGCTTCCGTGCCGCCCGCACCCTCCTGCTCTACCACTCCCTCCCCGACGAAGTGCGCACCCACACCTTCATCGAACGCTGGAGCCGCGAGAAACACCTCATACTCCCCGCCGTACTCCCCGACAACACCCTCGAACTCCGCCACTACACCGGTCCGCACGACCTCCGCACCGGCGCCTACGGCATCAGCGAGCCCGTCGGCCAACTCCTTGCCGACTACCGCAGCATCGACCTCGCCCTCATTCCCGGCGTTGCCTTCGACCACCTCCACAACCGCCTCGGCCGCGGCAAAGGCTACTACGACCGCCTCCTGCCCCAGCTCCCCGCCTACAAGATCGGCCTCTGCTTCCACTTCCAGCTCCTCGATGAGCCCCTGCCCACCGAGCCCACCGACATCCCCATGGACGAAATCCTCACCGACCAAGGCACCTTCTGAACCTACCGGAACTCAATATCCACAATCACCTGCGCCCCCACCCGGTCGTTCAGGCTCTTCACCAGCTGCCTGCGATACATCATCAGCTCCTGCCTCAGCACCGACGACGACAGCTGCACACACAACGTCTGGTTGCGGATAAACAAATTCACCGTATAGCGCGCCACCGCCGGGCCCACCACATCCTTCCACGCATCCACCAGCCTGTACTCATTCAGCGGCGCCTCCAGCCGTTCCTGCCTCAGGAACTGCCTCACCACATCCGCCAGCAACTCCGTATTCCCCCTTTTCATACCACATCCTCCGTCCGGCTACGCTCCGTCACCACACCATCCTCTACCACAAACACCCGATGCTCCCCGTTCACCTTCTCCAGAATCCTGTCCAGATGATCCCGGTTCGTATCCGTAATAAAAATCTGCCCGAAACTGTCGCCCGACACCAGCTTCACAATCTGCTCCACCCGTCCCGCGTCCAGCTTATCGAAAATATCATCCAGCAACACCAGCGGCGTCGTCCGGCTCCCCGTCCGTTTCAGAAACTCAAACTGCGCCAGCTTCAGCGCAATCAGGAACGTCTTGTTCTGCCCCTGCGACCCCTCCCTCTTGATCGGGAAATCCCCCAGCTGCATCACCAGATCATCCTTGTGCACCCCCTTCGTCGTATACCCCAGCATCCGGTCCTTCTGCCTCGACTCCCTCAGCAGCCCCAGCAAGTCGCCCTGCTGCAGATGACTCTCATACGCCAGACTCACCCTCTCCCTGTCCTGCGAGATATACGAATAATACGACTGAAACACCGGAATAAACTCATCGATAAACTCCTTGCGCTTTCGGAATACCCTCTCCCCTTCGGCCGCCATCATCTCCTCCCACACACACATCAGCTCCTCCTCCGGCTCCAGGTCCCCCTTGAGCAACGTATTCCGCTGCATCAGCGCCTTGTTATACCTGATCAGCGCCTCCAGATACTCCCTGTCGGTCTGCGAGATCACCACATCCACAAACCGCCTTCTCTCCTCACTGCCCCCCGCAATCAGCCACGAGTCCGCCGGCGACACCATCACCAGCGGAATCAGTCCGATATGGTCCGACAGCCTCGGATACTCCTTCCGGTTACGCTTGAACTGCTTCTTCTGCCTCCTCTTCAGTCCGCAGTACACCTCCTCCGGTTCCCCCGCATCCGTCTCATAAAACCCCTGCACCATGAAGAACTCCTCCCCGTGCAGGATATTCTGCGAGTCCACCGCATTCACCGCACTCTTGCAGAACGACAAATAATACACCGCATCCAGCAAATTCGTCTTTCCCATTCCGTTTTTGCCGATTACACAGTTCAGTTTCGGCGAAAACTCCAGTTCCGCCTGCGCCAGATTCTTATAATTCAATATCGATATCCGTTTCAGCCACATGACAAATCAATTCAGTTCAAAAAAGTGAAGCAAAAATACAAATAAAGCCCGAACCCAAAAAAAACTTCTCTCAAATTTCATTTATACATATAAATAAATTACTTTTGCTGACCGAAATCAACCAAAGCGGAAAATAATAATAAAATCAATAAATAAAATGACAGAACAAAAGCACACTCAAGATCCGTTGGATGTAGACGGAGCGCTTACCAGCTCTGAAACATTCCTTCTCAAGAACAAAGGCCTTCTGGCCGGTATCGTAGCAGCCATCGTAGTAATCGTCCTCGCCGTGCTCGGCTACAGGCACTTCATCAGCGAGCCCAACGAGCTCAAAGCCTCGGAAGCCCTGTTCAAAGGCGAACACTACTTCACTTCCGACAACTACGAAACCGCCCTTAACGGCGACAGCCTCGGATACGCAGGCTTCCTCAAGATAGCCGACGAATTCAGCGGCACCGATGCCGGTAACCTGGCCAACGCCTACGCCGGAATCTGCTACGCCCAGCTCGGCAAGTACGAAGAAGCAGCCAAATACCTCGACCGCTTCAGCGCCGACGACTACATGGTAGCTCCCGCTATCCTCGGCACCCTCGGCAACTGCTACGCCCAGATGGGACAGCTCGACAAGGCAGCCGCAACCCTTCTGAAAGCCGCACAGAAAGCCGACAGCCCTTCACTCAGTCCGATTTACCTCCGTCAGGCAGGCGAAATCTTCGAGAAGCTGGGCAAGAATGCCGAAGCCCTGAATGCCTATAAGCAGATCAAGAACAAGTACGGCAATTCCTTCCAGGCTATGGACATCGACAAATACATTGACCGCGCGTCTATCAAATAACCACTGAACAGAGAAACAGAAAAACGGAGAATCCCGGCGGCACGTCCTCCAGCGGTTCTCCGTTTTTTAATTATATTCCCCGGCCCCGGCCGGCATATTAACCCCAAAACAAAAGACAAGATTATGGCAACAGCTTATCACAACCTTTCCGACTACGACTTCAACTCCGTACCCGATGCCTCACACCTTCGCTTCGGCATCATCGTATCCGAGTGGAACAGTAACATCACCGGAGCCCTTCTCGAAGGCGCAGTCCGCACCCTGAAGAAACACGGAGCCAAAGACGAGAACATCCGCGTACAGACCGTACCCGGCAGCTTCGAACTCACCTACGGCGCCGCCCTGATGATGAAAAGCCACAAAGTAGACGCCATCATCGCCCTGGGCTGCGTAGTGCGCGGCGACACCCCCCATTTCGACTACGTCTGCGCCGGTACCACCCAAGGCCTGACCCAGCTCAACGCAATGGGCGAAATCCCAGTCATTTACGGCCTCATCACCACCAATGACATGCAGCAGGCCGAAGACCGCGCCGGTGGAAAACTTGGCAACAAAGGCGACGAATGCGCCGTAGCCGCAATAAAAATGTGCAATTTTTCAAAGGAATTATTTGCAGAATAAAAAAAAAGCACTACCTTTGCATCGCAATTGAGAAAAACACCTCACCAGAGGAAACCTCGATAGCGGAAGGGCAAGTACCAGAGTGGCCAAATGGGGCAGACTGTAAATCTGCTGGCTTATGCCTTCGGTGGTTCGAATCCATCCTTGCCCACTGACTTTGCGGAAGTAGCTCAGTCGATAGAGCATTAGCCTTCCAAGCTGAGGGTCGCGGGTTTGAGTCCCGTCTTCCGCTCTGATGAATCAGATGGTCATCGAAAGATTTCCATCTGATTCTTTTTTTATCCGTACCCTCTTTCCTCCAGGCACAACCCTCCACGGACTTCCCCTACTGCCCCACCCCGGTCAGAAAAACGTCCCGGCGTTTACATCAAAAGCCCGAATTCTTTTCACTGATTCGCCGAAACATTTTTTTAAAAGCCCGCGGGCTTTTTTCAAGAACCACAAGAGCCTCTGTTCTCCCCGGATCATCATGCGGTCGTTGAGGCTGAATCGTGCGGTCGATGCGGCTGAATCGACCGCTCGTTGAAGCCTCATCGTGCGGTCGTTGCAGGCGAATCGTACGGTCGATTAAAGCTCCTCAAACTCATGGAGTTCCTCCAGTCCCTGCTCAATTTCTTTCACCGAACGCTTGTCTACATAAACATAAGCCAGACAGGAAGCCACAATTGCCACCAAAAGCATCAGCCCGTCAAACACCATCATCTGTACACTCCGGTAATGATGATGAATCAGAAATACTGCTCCGAATGTGCCTAATGCCAGAAAAGGTGTACACCAGAGTTCTATACGCAACAGACGTTTGTAACGAAGTACCCACCGGCGTATCTCAACCAGCGTACATGAAGCCAGATCCAGCTTACTGACAAAATGAATACTCCACAAAGCATACAGCATAACAGCCGGAAGCAAAGTATAAATCAGCCAGAACATTTCCGGACGGATCGTCACTCTCACTGCAGCCAAAGGCACAATAAGCAAAATCACTCCCAGTGTCAGAATTGCAACCCAATTAGCCCGGATCAGACGGTCACGGGCAGTCAGCATCCGCTTTCCGATCAGAAGCTTTACGACCTTCCGGTTCACAATCTCATTCTTCTGCAACTGCTCATTCAGCAACTGCCAGCTCTCTTTCAATTCATTCAGTTCCATATCTTCACATTTATTGATTCGACATACTCTTTAGTTTCTCACGGATGCGGTTCAGCCGCACCCCAACATTATTCCTCGTCATTCCCATGATCCGCGCTATCTCATCATAGCTTCTGTCCTCCAGCCAGAGCAGAATCAATGCCCGCTCAAGCGGTCCCAAAGCATGAATCAGCCTGTACAATTCGGTCAGTCGGGCCTTCCGGTTGCCGTCGTCTTCATCAAAAACTTCCAGATTGACCGGCAATGTAACAGCCTGCAACTGTCTGACAGACTTCCGGCGAAACGAAATACAGGTATTCAGACTAATCCGATACACCCATGTAGCAGGAGAACTCTCTCCCCGAAATCCGGGAAAAGCCCTCCAAAGATTCAGCACTGTTTCCTGATACAGATCGTCCAGCTGGGCGGTATCTCCTGCATACAGATAACAGACTTTATAAATAACCCGCTTATGTTGTTCCAGCATAGCGAGAAACTCTTTTTCTCTCTGCGATTTTGTCTCCATAAAAGAATTACGATATTGTTTTACCCCATTAGTCGCATAATACGGAAAAAACTTACATGAAAGCTGCTGAAAATTAAAATATAAAAAATAACCACCAGAAATAACCTATCAGATTATTTTTACAACAGTTTTATAAATACGGACTGCCGTTTCCTTTAAAAAAGACGGAAGTCCTGTCGCCAGAGATGGGTGTGGGGCAAGAACCGGGAGAATATGTTTATCCCTGAAATATGGATATAGACGAAAACAGGAATCTATGTATTGGACACAAATTCAAAGAAAGCCATTCACGACAATGAATCCGGAGACCTTTTAGGCGAACGGAAAATTCCATTTTTAACACGATGCCTGACGGCACACAGATTTTCCGACGGCAAAGGGACTGTTATAAGTCTCATCAGTCAGGAACTGGAAAACAGATGCAAAAATTATAAAGCACTGCCCGACATCATTAAAAATGCATTGAATGATGGAAACAGGATTTTATTGATCCACAAAATCAATTAAAGAATATTACCCGCTGGAAAGTATCTGTTGCTGATAAATATACTACAAGCTTGGATAATAATAACCCGGTTTTGAGTTATTCTGCCATTTCCTCTACCTTAAAACAAAGTTGATAACCTTTACCCCGAATAGGCTCAATGACCACAGGAAATGCTTTCAGATTTTTTTTCAAAGTTTGCATGGTGTGTTGGATTTTATCTATTGTAGCTTTAGTAAGTTCCTGTTCTGGATAGAAAACTAAAAAATCTTGATACATCGCAACGTAATCTGGGGATTTAACAAGTTGGTCAAAAAACTTTTCCTGCATTCCGGCTAATATTACAGATTCGCCTGCACAACAGAAAATACCTCTCCGTGAATCCCAATAACAGTTTTTACCAATAAGTACTCTTTGCGAAAATGAAGCCGCCTCATCCATATTCCTTTTTTTTCTTGTCATCCACCAAATGCCAAAGCCCAGTAAAATGCTGCCAACCAACAATCCCAAACCTATGCTGAATTTATATTTTTGCGTATGCACGAAAGCGATGGGTACATAGGCTTGCAACCGAATCGTATCATGCTTCATCGAATAAACTTTGTTTCCTACAGGGTACATGTGTGATAAATCCAAATTGGGCTTGCTCACCGTGGTACGTCCATTCCATGTATAGCTAATAGCGGTTTGAACGGGATATCCGGCTTGTGTTAACTTAGCGTGGTATATACTGTCTAACCCCTGACGACAACTATCCTTTTTTATGGACATAGCCATCGTCGCCCAAGTTAGAACTTCATCTAAAGTACATGTAGCTTTCGAAGCATCGTATGATATATATACTTGGGTCATACTATTTTTCTTTTCTTCCTGCAGTGCCTCCTCAAAACAAATTTTAGCGTTTTTGAGGATTGCCTGCTCATAGTTATGCCCTGAACACATAAAATAGGCCCCCAACAAGCCTACAAAAACAATTCCAAATACTTTACATACAAAACAAATATTACTATTCATGCTACCATCGTTTTTATACAATTTGTTATAATTCTGATATTTAACATCATCAGTAAAATTTCAGTGTTTGATCAGTGTAGATTTCAGAGTATTTTCAGCAAAATATCGGCGTTTTTATTTTGTACTCTTCCAAATCTACTTTACTTTTGCCTGTGTCGGAGAAAACGGACAAAACACATACAAAAGTACACATTAATTTCGGAATGGCATACAGAATCTTCTGCCATGTGCAACCACACTTGATAAAGGGTGGATTTGTAGAAAGAAAGGTTCACCGATATTCTTTATAAATTAAAATCTAATCATCATGAAAAAAGCATTAGACGCAGCAGCAGTTATCGCAACAATTACTATCGCTGGTTGGAACTACCAGCAGAATAAAGAAATAGAATTATCTGATCTGGCCATGGAAAATGTGGAAGCGTTGGCTAATTGAGAAGGAGATGATGGAAACTACTATTGGTCTCGTGAAATAGATTGCATAGAATCAGAAACTGGTAGTTACAGAGTTTGTGAATCAAATGGTCCGGGAAATTCATGCTCAAATCCTGGAGGTAAAACCTGTGACTGTGGCAGGAATTGCTAAAAACAATCAACTAAGGACTCGGCTTTGAAATATTAAACATATTTTTATTTCAAGGCCAAGTCCAAGCTTACAATAAAAAATTTGTTATGAACAAAAAAATTATCTTACTATTTATTGCCATCGCTATTTTATTTGTGTTAGGAGGTATTTTTTGTCTAAAAAAGAATACGCAAACATCCCCTATACAATCAAATAAAGCTATTTTATGGGATTGTGACTCAAACGACAAAATCCTATTATCGGAAATGGCCGATACATTTTCTCTTCTCCCACTTGAGACCATCGACCGTTCGTTAATGGGGGAAATCAGTAAACTTGTATTTTCCGGCGACAGCTTCTATGTCCTTGATCGCAATTATATGTCCGCTATATTCTCATTCAATACACAAACTGGAAAGTTCATTGAAAAAATAGGGGCAATAGGGAATGGCCCCGGAGAATACAATCGAATCTATGACTTCTCAATAGATGAAAAAAATCAAGTCATTTACGTGTTGGGGAATAAAGAAAAAATCATGACTTATACCCTATCCGGCGAATTTAAGACAGAAAAGAAACTGCCTTTTTATGCCACCGCTTTAGAAGCTTTCGATGATAAATTTTGCTTTGTCTGCGAGGATGAAGAAAGAAACAACCTCATCGTAACCGACAAAGACTTACATATAATCTCTTCTTATTTTCCCAATAAGCAATATGGTAATAACCTAAGAATACTGATACATCCTTTTCAAAAAACAGACAGTGGTGTTTTTTATCGCCGATTTTTAGATAATAATATCTACAAAATAGACCAGCAAGGCAACTTGTCATTGGCATACCAAATTCATTTGGGCACAAACACATTGGGTATAAACGATATCAAATCCCTTACAGAAAAAGAGGTTAAAGAAAAGCTGAAAACCCACCGTTGCCATATTAAATATTTCACAGAAAATAATCAATATGCCATTATTGTTTTCCATGATAAAAATAAACCTTATATATCTGTCTATAACAAACAAAGCGGTAAAACAAAAACATCGCCCCTAGAATCTCAAATCGATAATCTGCCAGGTAAAAAATATATATTGCCGGAATATGTTTCAGCTAAAAATGACTTTGTCGTCATTATACAGCCAGAAGAAATAAACGAATTAACATCCGAAACAGACTCAACCCGTCTTTCAGAAGATGTTAATCCCATTTTATATATTCTCCAGATGAAAAAACAAATATAATCATTTACACTGCTTTCCGGAGAAATTTTTCCAAAGCAGTTGTTTTTATAAATTAAAATCTAATCATCATGAAAAAAGCATTAGACGCAGCAGCTGTTATCGCTACAGTCGCTATCGCTGGTTGGAATTACCAGAAGAATAAAGAAGTGGAATTATCTGATCTGGCCATGGAAAATGCAAATTACGATGCAGATAAGCCTAAGGCTGTAAAGTGTGGAACTCCATGTAAGTATGATCCTCTGGATATCCATTGGTGGTCAGAAACATCTTATTGCTTGTAAGTTTTTTATAATAAAATAATAGAGTATGAAACGGTTATTTTCTGTCCTTTTATTGTTTGTATTTATTTCATCGTGTCTCTCAAAAAGAGACTCTTCTCATTCAGATGAAGCTGGAGTTGACACAGATAGTAGCAGAGTGATTTCTGCGGAAAAGCTGAATTCACCAGATACTGTCCTTACATTGATGGAGGAGTATCCTGTGGAAATGGATATATATGATGATGTATTATATGTTGTTATGGCCAAAGCAGATACTTGTATTCATTTATTTAATAAACGGACTGGCAAGTTGTTAAAACGGATAGGGACGGTAGGGAATGGTCCGGAGGATGTTCTTTCTCCTGAATTTGTGCGTAACAATTATGAGAATAAAGCAATACTGAAAGGTATTGAAATGTACGATATGAATACAAGAAACAAATTCGTAGCATATTCTGATTCATTGGGCTCTTTTACGAAATTGCCTGAAGATTATTTAGGATGGGGAAGTCTGAATTTAAATCAGAAGTACTTGGTGGGAAAACATATTGGAGAGAAAAATTCTTTGTTTCAAATCTGTGATTTACGCACAAGCCAAATAACCAATGTACCTGTGTATCCGGAACTTTCATCAACTTTAACAGACAAAGTGAAAGATAATTTATGGCTAATGTATAGTGCAAATGTCTTATGCAATTTGAATTTGCATAAAATATTTGTTTCAATGTATTATTTTGATATGATCCAGGTGTATAACTTGCAAGGAAAATTACAAAATGTCATTTGTTTAGATAAAGATGGTGATAATAATGAGGAGCAGTTTCGTAAACTATTAAATCGAAAAAATTATGTGGGTTATATTCAATGCTATGCAACTTCTGGTTATGCTTATTTTCGTCGTAGTCTGAAAAATGGTGAAACAGATGATGTCATGAATAATCAAATCGTACAAGTTGATTGGAATGGAATGGTGACTCATGTTTGGGAAGTGGGGCAGGAAATGACTTCCGGCTTTTGTATAGATCAAGACAGATACCTGTATTGTATAAAAAAAGGAGAGTTACAAAATGAAGAAGCTTTCTTTATTTTACGGTATGCCTTAAGCTAAATCAGGGGTTGAAGCATGAAATGCTATTTTGTCATAGATCCGGGCGGTACTATTTATAGTGTGAGAGTCAATCCGGAAATGGACATTATATGCAAGCAGCAGTTATCGCAACAATTACTATCGCTGGTTGGAATTACCAGCAGAATAAAGAAATAGAATTATCTGATCTGGCCATGGAAAATATGGAAGCGTTGGCTAGTGGAGAAAACGATCCTAAACCAGGAGATCCTTGTTATAATGGAGAATTTGACTCTAGTAAACCAGAAGTGATACATTGTGGTCACCCCTGTAAACCATTAAGATGTGTGCCTGGCACTATCAGTAAATGCTATTAAAATCTAATTTATGAGATATGAATCTTTTTAGATCCAGATCTCTTTTAACAGATTAAATTCATACAAGATGAAATATATAATATTTTTATGTTGTTTTTTCCTCATAGCCTGTAACAAGGAAAAATACAACTTCGAACAAATAAATCTATCTAACTCCATTTTGTTAGATTCGGCAGAAGTTATTTATAATTTTGATGACAGATATCCGGTTGAATTATCTATCAAAGATAGTTTAGCATATATAATATGCGCAAAAACAGACACATGCTTATGTATAGTGAACCTAAACAAACACCAAATAGATACAGTGCTTGGCCATGTCGGCTATGGGCCTAAAGATTTAATAAGCCCTAATTTTATTTCATCTACAGACAAATCAAGAATACTTTTACAAACAGCCAACTTGAAGAAAATCATGGAAATAGAAAACAACCGAGGCAAAATAAACCTTGAAGAATATATACCGTATCCCGACCCCATCTTTATAAGTAGCGAGTTAAATTTCTCAAACAAATATATTGTCGGCAGAAAAATGGATGGAGAAAAAGGAAAGATGTTTTTCATTTATAACCAACAAAATGATCAAATTTTAGAAACAAAATGTTATCCGCCCCTTTCCAAACAAGTGAAAGATAAAAACTATGTATATGCTCCTTCTTTAGCCATAAATGAGTCAAAAGACAGGATTATTGTGGGAATGTATTTCTTTGACATGTTCCATATTTATAATTTTTCAGGGGAACGGATCAATACATTTTGCTTTACAAACGATTGTACACCCAAAATAGATCAAGAAACAGGATTTTTAGATCTTTCAAACGGATATTCCGGCATTATCCGTACATATCCTACTGAAGACTTTTGTTTTTTATTGCGGCAGACCACAACACCTCAAAATAATACAACCTTTACACTTATCCAACTAAATTGGGATGGCCAACTTATTCATTCTTATATTTTTAAAGACCGCGTATCTGGCCAATTTTGTATAGATAAAGACATCAAAAAAGTATATATTATACGAAATCAGATACAATCTGGTGACAAAGAAATATTCTCTATTGTTTCGTACAATTTAAATTAACACCTATGAATAATTACCAGCAGGATAAAGGACATTTAATACACTTAAATCATGAAAAATAGTATTCTTTTCATCATTCTGTCGTTTTCCCTTCTCTCTTGTCAACATAAAGGGGATTCTACAAAGAACAGTACAATCGAAACGATTCCTGTCTTCAGCAATTATACAGCGGAACTGCCTTTCTCTGCTTTTGTTGATACCATCGAATTGATTCCCCTTGAAACAACAGAAGATAATTTAATCGGAGAAATTACACGAGTCATTTTTAATGACGGGAAATATTATATCCGATCAACGAACGGTATGCAAAACCCAAAACTTTTTGTTTTCAATGAAAACGGAAAATATATCCAAAAAATAAGTAAACAAGGCGTTGGACCGGGAGAATATCTCGATTTCGAAGACTTTACCATTGCAAATGATAACCACATTGTCATTGGAGACTATCAAAGATTATTGCATTTTGATCTGCAAGGTCAATTCCTACACGCAAAAAAAATAGAAACACCTCCTACTGAAGGTAACTTTTCCCCTGTGGAAATACTACCCACAAGAAATAATGAATATCTAACTTTCCTCAGCTTTCCCAAAAAACATTTGCTTTTAAGAATAAACAATGAAGGGAAACAGGACTTCTTTTTTGATCCGGGAAAAAACGGTGCTTTAAAATGTCAATTTTTAAGGACATGGCGTGCTCTTTTTTCTACCGACAGTTGTTTCTATTTAAGTTATCCATATTGTGACACAATTTATTCGATTTCTTCAGATTTGAGTAAAATAACCCCGTCCTATTACATTGATTATGCACCTAAAAAACTTCCGGATATACCAGTTGATCCGAAAGATGACTGTTTAAGTTGGGAGAAAAAGCTCAGCCATTTGGATGACTATTTGAAAACCTCTTCTATCGGAGCCGGTGATGACTTTCTTTATATAGGGATCACCGACAAAGCCTACAAAGGTTATTTATCCCTCTATTCAAAGCGGTCAAAGAAAATAATGACCGCCAAAAAACTTGTAGATGATATGTATCTCAAAGGAAATGTAATAACAGTTACCGGCAAACGGATTCCGCATAACATGGATGGAGACGACATCATTTGGGAAATAAAACCCCGCATTTTAATGAAGGGATATCAACGTTTATCCGCAGCAGACCGGGAAACACTTCAACAGAAATATCCGGCCTGGAATCAAATCTGTTCGTCGTTAAAAGAAGATGACAACCCCGTATTATTTAGAATCAAAGTCAAAGATTTTTAAACGAATCATCTCATGAAAAGACAAATCGTATTCTTGACAACTTTGTCATTCGCATTGATCATCTATCTAGTATATGATGTTCATAGCAAAAGAATAATAATCGAAAACTACAAGAATCAAAACGAAAAACTACAAAACTTAAATACATAAATATGTTTTACACTTTGGATTTTCAGAACATTTAGTTTTGTTGTAACATGAAAATTTCAGATATAATCAAATAAATAATGAGCAATATGAAGAAACTTTTTGTTTTTATCATGTTCTTGGCTTGTACGGCATGCACAACAAATAATCCATACATATTGGATTTAAGAGAAGAAATCCCCATTGAAGCCGTCAGTTATCCCAATGAAGTAATTATGGGGAATCCTTTGGACATAAACTTAATAAATAACAACCTGTATATTTTTGTTTATCAAGGAGACTATCCAATTTTAATCTTAGATCCGGAAGATGGACATCTGATTAAAGAATGGGGAGCACGAGGTAACGGACCCGGTGAATTTGGTGATTATCCGATCCCTTGGGGTAGATGTAAAGATAAACTATTTATCCATGATGAAAATCGTTTTATAGTCCACCAATATGATATTAAGGAGCAAGAAGGTGTTTCCTGTTTATCCTTTGTAAAGGATTTTGCTTTTAGCCGTTTTAAATATACATTTGGTTATGGAACTTTTTTGGAGAATGGAAAAGTAGTGGTTAACTCTATCAACAATACCCCGCAGCCCCTTATGCTTATGAATTTACAACTGGACTCTCTAAATAATTTTGGAGGTGTCGTACCCGACAAAATGAGTACAGTTTGGGACTTTTCACATCTGAATTGGCTTCTTATGGTAACACCTTCGTACAAGCTATGAAAAATTTCGGTTATTTGGCTTGCTACGAACAAACCGGAGAAAAAGATGTCACCCTGAAATGGAAATATTATTTACAACCCCTCAAATTTAAGGACAATCAGTTAGATAAATCCATGAAAGAGGGATTCTGTAGCATCAAAATGACGAAGAACTATATCTTTGCCGTGTATAAAGGTTGTTTGCCAACAGATGAGAAACGCATATTCAACCATATACTCATGTTTGATCACAATGGAAAATTACTGCGTAATTTCCGTGTTACCAATAACGATTCATTAGGAAAAATAGAGATTTCAGAAGATGAGAAAACTATCTATGTTTCTTGTTATGAGCCTGAACCCGCTATCTTACGTATTGATATATCCGAATATGTTTAAATCCAATAAAAAAAGGACAATGAAAACAGCAATTCTATCTTTAGTCTTACTTCTCCTTGCCTCCTGTCAGGACAATAAGAAAGAACAGCTTCTCCACTTGGTCAAGGAATGGCAAGGAAAAGAAATCCGTTTCCCGGAGAAACCGGTATTCACCCGGTTTGTAACGGACACAACCGATTACCGCATCCGGATGTGACCAACTGCAAAGTACACAATCCTATCATCATTATAAATTCAGTTATGAAAATAGTAATCATCTTCATCATCATTAGCTTATTACCTTGCTGTAGCGACATTGACAGCCAATATTTCAATGGCGAAATAAAGGAGGTAAATGTCAAGAATGTTATATCAAAGAATATCAATAGTACGCATGTACCCATAAAAGGAATTGCTACAGGAATAATCGCAGCATATGATTCCTTATTGATCTGCTGGAGTCCGAGTTATCCCGAGCACTTTTTTAATATCATCAATATAGACACGGGTAAAGAAATTGGTTATTTCTGTAAAAAAGGACAAGGGAATAAAGAAATAATATCCACAAATTGTATCTCGCAATTGTTTAAGAAGAATGATAAACTAATGACATTGTTGCATGCTCCCAATGAAAAAAAGCTACTTGTTTGGGATTTAAGTAGTTCTATTAAAAAAGGTACAACAACATACGATACCATCATTCCTTATGATAATAATCGCATCCTTTTTTCATTTTACCAGATTGAGAATGTTTTATTTGCTTATAAGCCTGCTGAAGAAATAAATTCACAAGAGGCAACCACTCCTCATTATGAAAAACGAACGATTTACACCAACCAACTGATACAGGATTTTCCTATCTACAAAACAAAATCAATACAAAATCCCAATGCGAAGAGTCCGTTAGATTTCTTTTTTTATACTTGGGACGCAATAAAGCCCGACGGTTCAAAAATTGTACAAGTCATGAGACATTTACCTCAAATAAATATCATAGACACTCAAACAGGCAAAATTACCAGTTACCGGATAAAAAACAATCCCAACTTTTCTCTTTTGGAAACATCTATGGAATCTATGAATGTTTTCTATAACCATGTACATGCCGATGATAATTACATCTACGCCACTTATTGGGGCAAAGAACCGTGGGACGACCGTTTTGGGGTAGAAGTACCCATCTTTAATACGATACATGTGTTTGATTGGAACGGGAATTTACTCTATAAGCTTACAACCGACAAATCATTTTTCCGTGTATGGAGCGATCCGGTAAGAAAACGATTATATACGATAGATATGAATACAGATGAGGTGTATTATATTGATTTGAAGGAGTTATAAATAATCAGGGAAACTACTTATGGCCTTTCAGGCACAGATCATTCGGATTTCTCAGGTCTATGAATTCTTTTCTACGCAATCCGTACCTAAAAAATGGAGGATAAAAGAAGGAGGATTTTAGGCTGAAAACCTTATATAAAGATTCTTTTCTTTACTAATAAAAAAAATTGTAACATGAAAACAAAAAAAATTGTTCAGTTTATTACTTCTATCTATTTTCTACTCTTGTCAGGAAAGTGATAATGCGATCTATACACCTTTGCCTGAAGCTAAGGTACTAACAGATTGCGAACTAATATTCAGATTTGATACTGAGTATCCACTGCAAGTACAAGAGAAAGACTCATTATTATTCTTAACAAGTCGAAAATCAGATAAATGTATTACAGTCATTAACAAAAATACAAAATCCGTCTCTCAAAAATTTGCAAACAGAGGGATGGGACCTAATGATGCTGTCGACCCGGAATTTATTGTCAACAATTATTCATACAATGACAGCCTTTTATTGACAGATGCCAACAGCGGACGTTTTTTTACTATAAAAATGGATTCTACAAATCATTTTCAGCTAAACGGAAATGGATTTTTCCCAGACAAAATATACAGATTATCGAATCTGAATTTTTGCGATAATCTCATTATTGGCAGAGATGTAACATCCAATCAAAATATGTTTTTCATTTATGACCAAAATAATCAATCAATAAAAGAGATAAAATACAAACCTTTCCTTGAAGGATTAAAAGCTAATATGAATTATTATTCCGCAACAAACATTGCAGCTAATCCAGAACGAAACGTGATCGTTACTGCCATGTATCATATGGACTTAGTTCATTTATACGACTTTCAAGGAAACCTGAAGAAATCTATTCAATTTTCAGAAAACCCAGTCCCAAGGGTAAATGAAGAAAGAGAAGCACTTGCCTTGGAAGAAGGATACAATGGAACATCCTTTATCTTTCCTTCCGAAAACTACCTTTATTTAAAACGGAGTCACGTTGAAGTCGAAAAAAAGGGTGGTTCTTATATTCCTCATGAGACATTTACAATTGTTAAACTTGATTGGGATGGTAACGTTATCGGACACTATTCTTTTGATGAAGAAATAGGATTTTTCTGTGTCAATGAAAAAAACTCCGATTTATATATCATTGTGCATACAATAGAAGGAATGAACGAGTATTACGACTTAAAGAAATATAAAATATGATTGTTGTGCCGTTCAAATTGATGGACATTATTATAAGTCTCAAGAATCTATCTGTAACACAACTTCAAATAAGAATATCTGAATTAAAAGTGAAGTATTAATTGATCCATAAAAAAGTCAGGGAATCAAGCTTTAACAGACTTAATTCCCTGACTTTTTATGAGCCGAAAGCGGGACTCGAACCCGCGACTTACTCATTACGAATGAGTTACTCTACCAACTGAGTTATTTCGGCTTTATCTCTAACGCTCTCTTGGAAAAGCGATGCAAATTTACTGCTTTCTTTGAAGTTGCAAAACGAATTCGGGATTTTTTTTCATTCCACAGGCGTTTTTTACTCTTTTCTTCTCAGGCAGCAAGCACTTGCTGAACAAATAAATTCAAATATACCTTCTTTAAAACGAATCCTCTTTCTAAATGCTTTTTTCTTTATTTTTCTTATAAATATTACATTTGTTATCCATTTTAAAGGTATTTCTGCATAATATGCATTTTTAATTGTATTTTTATTTGAAAATATAAAGTGATATTTTACTTTTGTGCCCGAAAAAAAATACAACGACAGCTAAATTATGAATTATCCTTTTCTAACGGCAGCCGAAGCTGCCAGCATCATACGTCACGGGGATACAGTCGGGATCGGAGGATTCTCTTCGGTAGGTACCCCCAAAGCTATTCCGGCAGCATTGGCCGAACGTGCCCGGGAACTTCATGAGCAGGGCCATCCTTTCCAGGTGGGACTGATCACAGGCGGAGCTACGGGAAATCAGATAGATAAGGCACTGGCAGAAGTACAGGCGGTTTCTTTCCGTACTCCTTTCCAGTCCAACAAAAGTATGCGTGAAGCCATCAATACTAATAACGCACGTTATTTTGATGTGCATCTCTCGCTGATCGGACAGGACGTACGCTATGGATTTCTGGGAAAAATCAATGTAGCCATCATCGAAGCCTCAGCCATCACTGAAAACGGAGAAATTATTCTGAGTACATCCGTAGGCATCTCACCTACACTGGTGGAAATGGCCGACAAGATCCTGATTGAGCTTAATGAAGCGCATGAAGATCACCTGACGGGCATGCACGACATCTACTTGCCGGATATGCCGCCTCACCGGCGTGAAATCCCTGTTTATCGCGTAAACGACCGGATCGGAACAATCAGTATTCAGGCTGATCCGCGTAAAGTAGCCGGTGTCGTCCGTACCTGCGAACGGGATGCCATAGCTCCTTTTACTCCGCAAAACGAAACGACTCTTCAGATCGGACGCAATGTGGCAGACTTTCTGGTTCGGGAATGGAAAAAAGGAGCCATCCCCCACGAATTCCTTCCACTTCAGTCCGGAGTGGGCAACATCGCCAATGCCGTACTGGGAGCGCTTGGAGCCGACAAGCAGCTTCCTCCTTTCTCCATGTTTACGGAAGTGATCCAGAACTCGGTCATCGACCTGATGCTGGACGGACGTATCTGCTTTGCCACCGGAAGTTCGCTGACACTTTCTGATGACAAACTGGACTTGCTATATGACAACATGGATACGCTCGGCAAACGAATTCTGCTTCGTCCGCAAGAGATTACCAACCATCCGGAAACAATCCGCCGGCTGGGGGTCATCGCCATCAATACAGCATTGGAAGCTGACATCTTCGGCAATGTGAACAGTACTCATGTGCTTGGAAGACAGATAATGAACGGAATCGGCGGCTCCGGTGACTTTGCCCGCAATGCCTATCTGTCCATCTTCACGACACCGTCGACAGCCAAAGGCGGACTCATCTCTTCCATCGTGCCTCAGGTTTCGCACACCGACAGCACCGAACACGACGTGCGCATCCTGATCACGGAACAGGGCGTAGCCGACCTGCGGGGCAAATCGCCGCGGCAACGTGCGGAATGCATCATCGAAAACTGTGCTCACCCGGACTACCGCCAGCTGTTGTGGGACTACGTGAAACTGTCGGACGGAACATCCTGTCACACTCCCCTCTCCCTGCGCAACGCACTGAAAATGCATCTCGCATTTGCAGAAACCGGCGACATGCGGAATACGGTTTTCGAATAAAATCGTATCTTTGTCGGCATGGAAAAGTTCGACGTTCACATATTAGGATGCGGATCGGCCCTGCCTACCCTGAGGCATTCGGCAACATCGCAAGTGGTAAACATCCGCGAAAAGCTGTTCATGATCGACTGCGGAGAAGGCACTCAGGTGCAGCTCCGCCGGTCACGACTCCGCTTCGGGCGACTGAACCACATATTCATTTCCCATCTGCACGGCGACCATTGCTTCGGCCTGATGGGACTGATTTCTACCTTCGGAATGCTGGAACGTACCGCCGACCTGCATATCTATGCCCATGCCGAACTGGAAAAACTGCTCACTCCGCAACTCAACTACTTCTGCAAAGGAATGACTTATAAGGTGGTATTCCACGCGATTGATCCCGGAGAACAGACCGTCATCTACGACGACCGTTCCGTCAGTGTAGAAACGATTCCTCTTCGCCATAAGCTGCCTACCTGCGGTTTCCTGTTCCGCGAAAAGCCGGTTCCCAATCACATCATACGCGAGATGATTGATTTTTATCACATTCCTCTCTATCTGATCAACCGGATCAAGAACGGAGAAGACTACCAGATGGAAGACGGAACCGTAATTCCCAATGCACGGCTCACCATCCCGTCCGATCCGCCCCGCACCTATGCATACTGCTCGGATACTTGCTATTTGCCACGCATCACCGGACAGATCAAAGGTGTCGACCTGCTTTTTCACGAGGCGACTTTCACTACCTCCGAACTGGCACGGGCCAAGGCTACCCTACACTCCACCGCAGAACAGGCAGCACTGATCGCCCGGGAAGCCGGAGTGAAGCAACTGATGATCGGACATTTCTCGGCACGCTATGAAGATGACAGCCTACTGCTGAAAGAAGCTTCAGCCATTTTCCCGCAAACCATTCTGGCACAGGAAAACCTGAAAATCGAACTCTGAAGGGAAAGCCGGGAAGTTAATAAAAACAAAACCCATTAAACCAGACAAAGAAAAAAGCATCTATTCATTGTCATGAGCAACTATAACGAACAAGAAATAGCCCAACAGCTTCAGGATCCGTCCAAATGCCGGAAAGCATTTGAGCAGGTGGTCAAAGCCTACAGCGAACAACTGTACTGGCAAATCAGGCGTATGGTGCTTTCGCACGATGATGCCAACGATCTGCTGCAGAATACCTTCATCAAGGCCTGGAGTAATCTGGAATATTTCCGGGGAGATGCCAGGCTCTCGACCTGGCTCTACCGGATCGCGTTCAATGAGTGCCTGAATTTCCTGAACAGACAACGGGCACAAGACCAGCTTTCCATAGATGATACGGAAGCAGTTATGGTCAACAAACTGGAAAGCGATCCTTATTTTGACGGTGACGAAACCCAGAAACTGTTCCAGAAGGCAATTCTTCAGCTCCCGGAAAAACAGCGCATCATCTTCAACCTGAAGTACTTTCAGGAAATGAAATATGAAGAGATTTCAGAGATTCTGGGTACCAGCGTCGGTGCCTTGAAAGCCTCCTATCATCACGCCGTGAAAAAAATTGAAGAATTTTTCGAGAAGCACGATTAAACCTTTTGAACAAAATCATATCTTAGTAATACATACATAAAAACAACAACCATGAAGGAAGAAAACGAATTACGAAAAAAATACGGCGCTCCGAATCCCTTTACCGTACCGGAAGGGTATTTTGAAAATCTTGCCGGCAAAGTGATGGAACAGCTTCCGGAAAAAGAAAGCCAGCCTCAGCCCGAAGTTACCATGTGGGAACGTGTAAGACCGTGGGTCTACATGGCTGCCATGTTCTGTGGCTTGATGTTCGGCGTACGCGTCATGGTGAATCAATCCAAGCATCCGGTCTCCAGCCAGAACGGACATACAGAGACTTTCTCCGAAATTCCGGACGAATATATTGATCCCATTGTCAACCAGACCATGATGGATGATTATACGCTTTACCAATACCTGACTGATGCAAATACAGAAATTTATCAATAATTAATTCATTGACCCATGAAAAGAAAACTCTATATCCTCACCCTGATGGCTCTTTGCTGTCTGACTGGAATCCATGCACAGAAAGGGCATTTCAGCAAAGAGGAGTTCCGCAGTCGCCAGCAGGCCTTTATCACAGAAAAGGCGGGACTGAATGCACAGGAAGCAGCCAGGTTCTTCCCGCTTTATTTTGAACTGCAGGACAAGAAGCAGGAACAAAACAAGGAAGCCTGGCAGAAAATGCGCAAGGGAAAAGATCCCAATACCACGGAAACCGAATACGCCAAGATTGTGGAAGACGTGATCAAGGCACGGATAGCAACCGATCAGCTGGAACTGGAATATGTCCAGAAATACAAAAAGTTCCTGTCGGCCAAAAAGATTTATCAGGTTCAGAAAGCCGAAATGAAATTCCACCGGGAATTACTGAAAGGCCAGCCGCGGAAACAAAAATAACAGAAACAGCATGCAGGAATCCTGTCACTCTCCGGTTATAAGGGGAATGACAGGATTTTTATTAGAATCATACCCTTCATTCTTCCGGAATCTTTCCTTTTCCTTTTTTTCTCAAACCTTTATTTTCATATCTTAATTCTTTGTCCTAACTTTGGCGAGAAATTGTTTTTTAATCTAACACATTCGTATGAAGAATCATTTATTAACCTTTTGCGCAAGTGCATCTTTCAGTTTACTGGTAGCCTGTAGCGGCCAGCCCGGTGAAGTGAAGTCTTACAATGAAGGCATCAACATCATTCCGATGCCTCAGAGTCTCGTACAACAGCAAGGTGCTTTCCGTCTTTCAGGAAGTACTTCTTTGGGAGCAGCTTCACCCGAAGCCAAAACCATTGCAGAATTTTTTGCAGCTAAAATGAGAACCGCCACCGGTTATGACATTACCGTAGGCGAAAGTGGAAACATCACCCTGAAACTGGATGAATCACTGGACGTAAACGATGAAGGCTATCAGCTGGATGTTACCGGCGATGCTGTCAACGTAACCGCAAAGACTCCTCAAGGCCTTTTCTATGGTATGCAGACTTTCATGCAGCTGCTGCCTGCAGAAATCGAGAGTGCTCAGAAAGTAAGTGGAATTGCATGGACTGCACAGGCAGTCAGCATCAAGGATGAACCCCGCTTCGGCTATCGCGGAATCATGCTGGATCCCTGCCGTCACTTCATGCCGGCAGAAAATGTCAAGAAGTTTATTGACGTACTGTCACTCTTCAAGATCAACCGCCTGCACTGGCACCTGACAGACGACCAGGGATGGCGTATCGAAATCAAGAAATATCCGAAACTGACAGAAATCGGTTCCAAACGTGTCGAAGGCGAAGGAACAGAACACAGCGGATATTATACTCAGGAAGAAATCAAAGACATCGTGAAATATGCAGCCGACCATTTCATTACTGTAGTTCCCGAACTGGAACTCCCGGGTCACGAAATGGCTGCCATTGCTGCTTATCCCGAACTTTCCTGCAAGGGAGAAGCTGGAACACCGCGTGTCATCTGGGGCGTGGAAGACATCGTCATGTGTCCGGGTAAAGAAGACATGTTCAAGTTCCTGGAAGATGTTATTGACGAAATGGTACCTCTGTTCCCGAGCGAATATTTCCACATCGGTGGTGACGAATGTCCGAAGACAAGCTGGAAGAACTGTCCGCTCTGTCAGCAGCGCATCCGTAAGGAAGGTCTGACTGCCGACAAGAATCATTCAGCAGAAGAAAAACTGCAGAGTTATGTCATCCAGCGCATGGAAAAATACCTGGCAACAAAAGGAAAGAAAATCATCGGTTGGGATGAAATCCTTGAAGGAGGTCTGGCTCCGAGCGCAACCGTTATGTCATGGAGAGGTGAAGACGGAGGTATCGCTGCTGCATCCATGAACCATACGGTAATCATGACTCCGGGTGGAAACGGTATGTATCTGGACGCTTACCAGGGTGATTCCAAGATCGAACCGGTAACCATCGGCGGTTATACAACACTGGAAAAGACTTACAGCTACAACCCGGTACCCGACACACTGGCTGCCATGGGTAAAGGTGATTATGTATTGGGTGTACAGGGAAATACCTGGTCTGAATATATGTATAGCGAAGCTATCCGTGAATACATGACCTTCCCGCGTATCATTGCAGTTGCTGAAATCGGATGGACCAATCTGGACCGCAAGGATTACAAAGACTTCGAACGCCGTATCAACAATGCTTATGTACGTCTGGATGAACACAATGTAAATTACCACATTCCGATGCCGGAACAGCCGAACGGCTCATGCAACTTCGTGGCTTTCACCGACAAGGCTACACTGGAATTTACCACTTCACGTCCGATGACAATTGTGTACACCACCGACGGAAGCGAACCGACTGCACAGTCAACCGTTTACTCGGCTCCTCTGACATTTACTGAAAATACAACCCTGAAGATCGCTTCTGCACTTCCTTCCGGCAAGCTGAGCACTGTACGTACCATCCAGGTAGAAAAACAGACACTGGCTCCTGCTAAAGAAGTGGAAAAGACTGCTCCGGGCCTGAACATGCAGGTATTCGACGGCATGTTCCTGAACGTGAAAGATCTGGAAGCTGCAAAACTTCAGCCCAGAGAAACCAAGGTAATCGAAGAAACACGCGCACTGACCGCACAGACACCGTCTCCGGAATCCATGCGTGGCGTTAAACAATATGCTTCAGTTGCTACCGGTTATGTAAATATCCCGGAAGATGGCGTTTACTACATTTCTTCTGATCTGGAAGAAGTATGGATCGACGGCAAACTGCTGGTTAACAACGGTGGTGAAGTGAAACGCTTCTCTCGTCATGATTCATCCGTAGCTCTGGCCAAAGGTCTGCACGAAATCAAGGCAGTGTTCCTGGGACACATCATCGGCGGATGGCCTTCAAACTGGAATGACGGCAGCATCAAACTGCGTAAAGAAGGACAAGACAAGTTCACTAAGATTACAGGTGATATGCTGAGCCATTAATCGGACAACGTTCATCTGAAATTCAATCAGGCAGGGGGAAAACAGCTATCCAAGGTTTTCCTCCTGCTTTTATTTTATCCCTACTTCCCCAACCTTCTCTGGTATTTAAATGCTCTTACCGCAATCAACCTTGCAATAAAGGTAACTTTCAGTGTTTCCACTCCATACCTTTCTTTTTCGGAAACTACCGGCAGGTTTATCATTTCATCAGCATTATCTGCTCACCCTCCGTCGGAATTTCTCTCTACTTCTCCCGGATCCAAACAAAAGCAGGATTCTTACTCTCCTGAAATCCATACCTGCTGGCATAAAAAAACAGGAGCTGTGCCTTCCTTCTGACACAGCTCCTGTCACCTTTGACTGATTTCCTGAAACTACCTGTTTCTTAGTCAGGAATCAGTGGTTTATTTGTATCCTTCATTCTGTTCCAGTTTCGGATTCTTGTCGATATCACCCTGACTGAACGGGAAGTAACGATGGAACGGTTGGAAGGAACGGTTTTCAATCAGCACTTCTGTCGGATCAGGATTCTGAGTAATGGTAGCACGCAATCCCGGATCACTTACAGATGCATCGACTGTACCGATTCTACGTTCCAGACGTCCGTTCAGCACCTTTTCAGCCAGCATCTTACCGTCAGCAGTCTTCCAGCGCAGGATATCTGCACGACGCAAACCTTCACCGGCAAATTCTACGGCACGTTCACGATGAATCAGTTCACGCAAAGCTTCCTTAGTGGCATATTTAGCCTGGTCTACATCCGGCATGCCTGCTCTTTCACGAACTTTATTGATCTTCTTGTATATTTCATCTGACGGACCATTCAGTTCATTTTCTGCTTCAGCCCAGGTCAGCAGCACTTCCGCATAACGGAACACGATAGGACAAGCATTGGATTTCCAGATATCTGCATACTGGGTAATCGGCGACAGATACTTGTTCCAGGTCAGACCAGTCTTGGAAGCATTATCAGCAGAAGTCATATAGTTTGCGTTGCTTTCACCATTAATGGTCTTGTCCAGGGTATTGAATACCGCAGCAGCACCTCCGGCTTTCACATAGTCAGCACCCGGATAGATAACAGACATAGCCAGTCGGGGGTCACGATCCTTGAACGGATGGGTTGCATCATAACCGGAACCCTGTTCATCGATCCTCATACCGTTCTTCATTTCATAGGTATCTACCAGGTTGTAAGTCGGAACGATAGAAGACCATCCGCCGTCACCATTGTTATACATCTGTCCGATGGTATACAGTGTATAAGTATTAGGAATATACTGAACAGCCAGAATTGTTTCCTTTGAATCCTGTCCTGCCACCTGGAACAGCTTCAGATAATCATCTTCCAGATCATATTCATCCATGGCAATGATTTCTTCGGCTTTCTGTTTTGCCATTGCCCAGTCATCATAATACAAAGCTTCACGCATTCTCAAGGCCAGAGCTGCACCTTTGGCAATCCGTCCTCTTTCAGCCGGCATCTTGTTCAGGTCAGGAGTAGATTCATCCAGTTCCTTGGCAATGAAATCACGCACTTCCTGTTCCGTATTTCTGGGAACCTGAGCATCTTCAGCCGTATCATAATTATCAATGATAGGCACACCGCCATAAGCCCAGTTCATGATGAAATACTTATAAGCACGGAGCACTCTCACCTGTGCAATCAGGTCTTTCTTTACTGCTTCATCAGCAAATTCAATGCTCTGCACATTGTTCAGGAATGTGTTACAGCGGCGGATAGTTGTATAACCATAAAAGCTGGCTCCGCTGTTGGCCTGTGTCATATTACCGTTGGCCAGGTCTTTGTATCCTTCCCAGGAGAAATTGTTGTAACCAAAGTCAGATGTACAGTCCATGTAAAGCAGACGTCCTCCGTCTTCCCATCCGGAATAGCATCCGATGGCAAATTTCTCGGCATCCTGTTCAGTCTTCCAAGTAGTGCTTGGAGACAAAGCATCATAAGGAGTGGTATCCAAAAAGTCTGAACACGAAGCTGTCATCAGTGCAGCCGCTCCAAACATTATATATTGCTTAATTCGTTTCATATCAAAATGAGTTTTTAATAGTTATAGTTAGAATGTAATGTTAACACCAAATGCATGAGTGCGCAGCAACGGATAAGAAGACAGACGCTGGCTGGTAGCTTCCGGGTCAATGCTGATCTTCATATTATCAATTGTAAAGAGGTTTTCTACAGAATAGTAGAAACGTACGTTTTCAACACCCCAGTTGCTCAGCAGGCTCTTTGGCAAGGTATAACCGAACTGAAGGTTCTTCAAACGCAGATAGTTCGTATTCTGCAACCAGAAAGTAGACTGTGCGCTACGTGAACTGCTCGGAGAGTTTGTATCTGTAAAGATACGCGGCATGGAAGCATCCTTGTTGGTTTCGGTCCAGGCATCCTTCCAGATGCTTGCCGGGTGACCGGCATCACCGGAGAAGGCACCATATACTTCGTGTGAGTCGAACAGACGGGCAACTTTGGCTGCACCGTTGAACATCAGAGACAAGTCAAAACCTTTCCATCCGGCAGTCAGGTTCAAACCAAATGTATAAACCGGTTCAGTACTGTTTGTATATACACGGTCATCCCCATTCAGTTTACCGTCACCATTGGTATCCACATATTTCAGGTCACCAGCCTTGAAGCCACCGGCACCAAACGGATTACCATATTTAGCGGTAAAGGCATCTGCTTCTTCCTGTGAATTGAAGAAACCGTCAGTCTTGTAAATATAGTAAGCATTAATAGACTGGCCGACAGCATTTCTTTGGTTATAGCCGGTATCCAGATAGTCAGCACCACCCAGGTCAAGGATTTCATTCTTGTTGTAAGCAAAGTTGGCAGCAACACCGAATGTCCAGTCTCCCCAACGGTCATTGTAACCGATATTCAGTTCGACACCCTTATTGTTCATTGAACCCACATTGTCAGTATAAGGATTCAAGGCAAATTCGGTAGGAACAGAAACCTGCATCAGAATACCTGTCGTCTTACGGTTATAGAAGTCAAGAGATCCGTTGATCTTATTGTTCAGGAAACCGAAATCAAGACCAACACCCCAGGTCGTAGCCTTTTCCCAGGTAATTGTACTCAGTTTATAGCTAGACTGGTAATAACCGGAGTTCAAGGCACCGCCAAACGGATAAGTGGCTCCGATATTATATGTATTCAAAGCCGGATAATAGTCACTCAAAGCATCCTGATTACCCAACATACCCCAGGAAGCACGGATCTTCAGGTTGCTCAGCCAAGATCTGGCACCTTCCATAAATGATTCTTCACTGATTCTCCACGCACCAGAGAATGAAGGGAAATAACCCCATCTGTGTCCCTCTGCAAAACGGGAAGAAGCATCCGCACGGATATTGGCTTCAAACAAATACTTTCCTGCATAATCATAATTGACACGAGCAAACCATGACAGCATTGCCAGTTCTCTGGTATAACCGGAGTTAGTCTGTGAAGCAGCATCACCGGCATTGATATCAGTCAGATCATTGTTCGGGAAATCTTTACGGTAAGCAGTCAGTTCCTTGTAATTATACTTTTCAGTATGCCAGCCGGCCAGTCCTTTGATGTTATGTTTGCCGAAAGTCTGGTCGTAATTCAACAGCAAGTCATAGTTTGTACGGTTCCAGGTATAATAGCGTTCATCCAGGGAGTTCGGATCGGAAGCCTTGTTGGCATTGTACTGGATGAATTTCTGGAAATAAGTATAGTTCTGCATATTATTTACATACGAACCTGTTGCCGTAAAGGTCAGGCAATCCAGAATCTTATAATCCAATGAAGCCATACCCGTAAAGTTGTGGTTGTCACGCATTACCTTCATACCGGAATCCAGCCATGCAATCGGGCTACCATCAGAAATCGTACCCCATGTACCGTCATCGTAGCGGGCTACAATCCACGGAGCGATCAGGTTCAGCTGACGGATAATCTGGTCAGAACTACCTCCATAGTAAGCAGAGCTGGCATCATCATATGCATTCTTGATATAGGCCAGGTTCAATTTGGCACTCAACCGCTTGGTGATCTTCATATCCAGATTCGTACGGGCATTGAACTGTTCACGTCCTGCATTAGGAAGCACACCGGTCTGGTTCAAATAACCGATAGATCCCATATAGCGCACATTCTCCGTACCACCGGCAATATTCAGGTTGTGACGGTGCTGTATACCGGTCTTGTAAGCCAGGTCATACCAGTCTGTATTCGGATAAAGAGGATCTGTTCCGCCCTTGAACTTCTGGATTTCTTCATCTGTAAAACGGGGAGCCTTACCTTCTGCCTGCAAAGCCTGGTTATACATGCTGGCATATTCGTAAGAACTCAGACGGTCGATCATATTGGTAGCATTCTGGAAGCTGACATAGCCGCTATACGAAATCTTCGGCTTGCCGGTCGAACCACGCTTGGTGGTAATCAGGATAACACCGTTCGCTGCCTTAGATCCATAGATGGCAGCAGAAGCAGCATCTTTCAAAACAGAAATACTTTCAATGTCATTGGGGTCAATGGAACTCATGGTTTCAGATTCCACACCATCAATCAGAATATAAGGAGAAGCGGTATTCAAAGTACCGGTACCACGTACACGGATACTACCACTGTCCATACCCGGAGCACCGTTCGTACCGGTAATGGTTACACCCGGCATCAAACCCTGCAAACCACTGCTCACGTTCTGAATCGGACGGTTCTGCAACTGCTCTTTATCTACAGAAGCTACCGAACCCGAAAGATTGGCCTTCTTCTGAACACCATATCCTACGACAACCACCTCATCCAGTGTTTTTGTGTCTTCTTTTAAGGTAATTTTCAAAGGTTCACCATTCCATTTTACTTCCTGAGAAACATATCCGACGAAAGAGATTTCAAGGATATCGCCTTTCTTGGCACTTTCCAGAGTAAAGTCACCATCGAATCCTGTAATGGTTCCGTTTGTCGTTCCTTTAACAACGACTGAAGCTCCGATGATTGTTTCACCTTGGGCATCTTTTACAACACCCTTACACACATTACTTTGCTGTACGACATTCGCTTCCAGCATCAAAGGAGTTGCATGTGCAACACCTACTGAAATACCGCCCAGAAAGAGCAGCATACTGACAGATTTAAATCTTTTAAACATAGATTTAAGACTTTAATAAAACAGGTTAACTGTTTTTCAAATATTAGTTAAAGTTTAGTTTTCATTATTTAGTGCATCGGCAAATATATGACTTCCTTTATTATAAAAGAAATTTTCTGATACATATTTTTACGATTTAACAAATTCGAAACGGGTTATCCCTGATAATCAATCAAATCCAAATTCCTACAAAATCTTCAGATCCGTCATCCCCGTACACAAAAAAAGCATGTGGAACAAACCGTCTCCGGTTCATTCCACATGCCGTATTTATCTGTTTCCTGACTTATTTCTCCTGTGCCTTCGCCTCATTCCAGATCGCATCCATTTCTTCCAGAGTCATATCCTTCAGGTTCTTGCCTGCCTTCAGAGTATGTGCTTCCAGATAATTGAAGCGGCGGATAAACTTCTGGTTGGTGTGCTCCAGTGCATTGTCCGGATTGATTTTATACAAACGGGCTGCATTGATCAGACTGAACATCACGTCACCGAACTCGGCTTCTGCCTTCTCCTTGTCCATAGTTTCCACTTCCGACTCAAATTCGGCAATTTCTTCTTTCACCTTTTCCCATACCTGGCTGCGTTCTTCCCAGTCGAATCCCACATTACGGGCTTTGTCCTGAATCCGATAAGCCTTGATCAGAGAAGGCAAAGCATCGGGCACTCCGCTCAAGACAGACTTGTTACCGTCTTTTTCCTTCATTTTGATCTGCTCCCAGTTCTCAGAGACCTTTTCCGCCGTATCGGCCTTCACTTCTCCAAATACATGAGGGTGACGGAAAATCAGCTTGTCACACAGCTTATCACAAACATCCTTTATATCAAAGTCACCGGTCTCACTGCCAATCTTGGCATAAAACACCACATGAAGCAACACATCTCCCAGTTCCTTGCAAATATTCTTCCGGTCGTCCTTCATCAGGGCATCACACAACTCATACACCTCCTCAATGGTATTGGGGCGCAGACTTTCATTGGTCTGTTTTCTGTCCCAGGGACACTTCACTCTCAGTTCATCCAATACATCGAGCAACCGCCCGAAAGCTTCCAGTTTTTCTTCTCTTGTATGCATGTTCTATTCATTAAAAATCCATTATCACAGACTATATATACCATTATATAACATAAGTCCTTATTCGCGGGCAATCACCACCACCGGATTATCATCCTCTTTCAGGGTCTTCAGGAAACCGAGTTCCGGATTATCCTTACAAGACTCATGCTCTTCAACCCATTCCAGCACATCGGCCGCCTCAATCATTCCGGCCAGTTCGTGTGCGTTTGTCCGTTCCGAAAAGTCTACCGGCATAAACGGGGTCAGATCATCCATGATCTTGTCTGTCCTGCGTCCCATCACCACGGTACCCTTCCGGCGGTTATAAACTCCATAATACAAGTGATACTCTTCAACCAGTGCATCAAAACACTCAAAGAAAATGCTTTTCTCCAGTTCATCCACTTTTCCAAGTACCAACGCCTTAGAAGCATCCTCCTCCTTCATCTTCGTCACGGAAAGGTTTCCCATATCAAACCAGTAAGCTGGTGTCAGCCGATACTTGTCAACCGTATATACAGTATCATTCCGATAACGCATGAAGCGGATCTGTTCACCTTCCTGCCACAACACCGGCGGATTGGTCAGCACAACATTCGACTGATCCTGATTGCTGACAATGTTAAACATCCCTTTCTGCATGAAATGACAAGGTGTACTCTTGAATACACCGATACTTTTGATGTCACTCATATTGACCGGCTTCCCTTGTGCAAGTAACAAAGTATCACCTTCCTGCCGGGGTTCGGAAGTGTACCAGACAAGTCCTTCTTTCCCGTCAACCAGCCCGTTATTAAAATATTGTATATATCCTTCCTCCGAAGCCAGCAAAGACACCGAAGCACAGGCCGCATTCTCACTCATTTTCAGCATTCCCTGAAACTGTCCCTGCAAATCATACCGCAGCCACTCATCTTTCCAGCCCCTGAAACAAACCGCACCGTCATGTCCCTGAAACCAGACTTTCGAAGAAGCATATCCGGACGGATCATTTCCGTAATGTCCCAGTTTACGGACAAAATGCCCGTCATTCTTGTCAAAGAGCAACGCCTGTTTTTCGTCAGTCACCAGGATATAACCCGGCAACAGACCGATATGAGCCCCTTCTCCTACCAGCACACTGTCATTCGTTTCAAGTGCTACATAACGAATACTTCCAAGAAAATCAGATGCTTTCAACGGCTGCAGGTTACCAAAAGCATCTGCAACCGGAATGGTCTCAAGTGATCCTGATTTCCGGTCCTCAGCAGACGAACAGGCCGCCAGTAACAGACCGGCCATACATCCTGCCCACAATATCAGTTTTTTCATAACTCCATTTATTTTACACCATCCTATCCGGAATCCTGTCCCTCCATCCGCTCTTCCTCAGATCAAACAAAGGAAACAGATTGAAGACCAGCTCCCGCAACGGTCTTCAAAAGTACAAATATTTTTCATAATCCAACTAGTTTTATTAATTTTGCAGCCAAATATATACGATAATCAACATATCAACTATTATAGTGAAATAGAATCATGGAATTAGCAAGTAAGTACAATCCCGCAGACGTGGAGGGAAAATGGTACCAGTATTGGCTGGACAACAAACTTTTCAGTTCTAAACCCGACGGACGTGAACCTTACACCGTCGTCATTCCTCCCCCTAATGTGACCGGAGTGCTCCACATGGGACACATGCTTAACAATACCATACAGGATATATTGGTGCGCCGTGCACGCATGATGGGCAAGAATGCCTGCTGGGTACCGGGTACGGACCATGCTTCCATTGCTACTGAAGCCAAGGTTGTCAACAAACTGGCTCAGCAGGGAATCAAGAAAACCGACCTCACCCGTGAAGAATTCCTGAAACACGCATGGGCATGGACAGAAGAACACGGAGGCATCATCCTCAAGCAGCTTCGCCGCCTGGGAGCTTCATGCGACTGGGACCGCACCGCTTTCACCATGGATGAAAAACGCAGCCAGAGCGTCATCAAGGTATTTGTAGACCTGTACAACAAAGGCCTCATCTACCGCGGCGTGCGTATGGTGAACTGGGATCCCAAGGCACTGACTGCCCTTTCTGACGAAGAAGTAATTTATAAGGAAGAACACAGCAAACTGTATTACCTGCGCTACTATGTTGCCAACGACGATATGAGCGGAGAAACCGGAGCTGAAGGTGAAATCGTTCACCGCGATGCACAGGGCCGCCGCTATGCAGTTGTAGCCACTACCCGTCCGGAAACCATCATGGGTGATACCGCCATGTGTATCAATCCGGCCGACCCGAAGAACCAGTGGCTGAAAGGCAAGAAAGTAATCGTTCCGCTGGTAGGACGTGTTATTCCGGTTATTGAGGACAGCTATGTAGACATCGAATTCGGTACCGGCTGTCTGAAAGTTACTCCGGCTCACGACGTAAACGACTACATGCTGGGCGAAAAATACAATCTGCAAAGCATTGACATCTTCAATGACAACGGAACCATCAGCGAAGCTGCCGGAATGTATGTCGGAATGGACCGTTTCGATGTACGCGAACAGATTGAAAAAGACCTGAATGCTGCCGGCCTGCTGGAAAAAGTGGAAGCCTATACCAATAAAGTAGGTTTCTCTGAACGTACCAACGTAGCCATCGAACCGAAACTGTCCATGCAGTGGTTCCTGAAGATGCAGCATTTCGCAGATATGGCTCTGCCGCCGGTAATGAACGACGAACTGAAGTTCTATCCTGCCAAATATAAGAACACTTACCGCAACTGGCTGGAAAACATCAAGGACTGGTGTATCAGCCGTCAATTGTGGTGGGGACACCGCATTCCGGCCTACTTCCTTCCGCAGGGAGGATTCGTAGTAGCCGAGACACCTGAAGAAGCTCTGAAGCTGGCTCAGGAAAAATCCGGCAATCCTAGTCTGAAACTGGAAGATCTCCGTCAGGACGATGACTGTCTGGACACCTGGTTCTCTTCCTGGTTGTGGCCGATCTCCCTGTTCGACGGTATCAATAACCCCGGCAATGAAGAAATCAAATACTACTATCCCACTGCCGATCTGGTAACCGGTCCGGATATCATCTTCTTCTGGGTAGCCCGTATGATCATGGCCGGCTATGAATACATGGGCGACATGCCGTTCAAGAACGTTTACTTCACCGGTATTGTCCGCGACAAAATCGGACGCAAGATGTCCAAGTCACTGGGTAACTCCCCCGATCCGCTGGATCTGATCGACAAGTACGGTGCCGACGGTGTCCGCATGGGTATGATGCTTTCTGCTCCTGCCGGAAACGATATTCTGTTCGACGATGCACTTTGCGAACAGGGACGTAACTTTAACAACAAGATCTGGAACGCCTTCCGTCTGGTAAAAGGATGGGAAGTAGCCGACATCGAACAGCCCGAATATGCACGCCTGGCAACCGAATGGTTTGACGCCATGCTGACCAAAACCGCAGCAGAAGTGGACGACCTGTTCGGCAAATACCGCCTGAGCGAAGCCCTGATGGCTGTATACAAACTGTTCTGGGATGAATTCTCAAGCTGGTATCTGGAAATGGTAAAACCCGCTTACGGACAGCCCATCGACAAAGCAACTTACGAAAAGACTCTCGGTTTCTTCGATACATTGCTCAAACTGCTTCATCCGTTCATGCCGTTCATTACGGAAGAATTGTGGCAGCACATCTATAACCGCAAAGAAGGTGAAAGCATCATGACGCAGATTCTGAATGTTGCCGGAAACTACGATGAAACAATCATTGCCCAGTTTGAGGCCGTGAAAGAAGTCATCGGAGGTATCCGTACCATCCGTCTGCAGAAGAACATTGCCCAGAAAGAAGCCCTCACCCTGGAAGTTGTCGGCGAAAGCCCGGTAAGCAAGTACAATGCTGTTATCGCCAAACTCTGCAACCTGTCAGCAATCAATTCCGTAGCAGCCAAAGCAGAAGGAGCAGCTGCATTCATGGTAGGAACAACAGAATATGCCGTACCTCTGGGTAACCTGATCAACGTCGAAGAAGAGCTGAAGAAGCTGGAAGCCGACCTGAAATATCAGGAAGGATTCCTGCAGAGCGTGCTGAAAAAACTCAGCAACGAGAAGTTTGTCAGCAAAGCTCCGGCTAACGTCATCGAAATGGAACGTAAGAAACAAGCCGATGCAGAAACCAAGATTGCCGCACTGAAAGAAAGCATTGCTGCATTGAAAAAGTAAATTTATTCAAATCTACCTGATAAAAAGAGCATGCCTGCAAATCATCGCAGCGCATGCTCTTTTTTTATTTCCTATTCATTAACAAGAGAATAAATCGTCCTCAAGCCTTTACACAACAAGTTTAAAAGATACTGACATTCAGCCGGTAAAAGGATAAAATTCAAATCTCAATAATTCCTAAAACTCTTTAGGATTTGTATTTTTACTTCATATATATTCATTCCTGTTATATTTTTGCGGCCCGTTTAATTAGAAGAAACACAAAAGAATAGAACTCAAAACTATAATTACTAAATTTATAACCCTATGAACGTCTTTAAATTTTTATCTGCAACATTACTGGCAGGCATCTGTCTTTTCTCAGGTTGCAAAAAAGAAAAATCAATCGTACCCGAAAATCCTTCCGTGGTAGAAATCACCGTAAGTAGCTCAAAAGGAGAACTCCTGGGAAATGAAACGGTCAGAATGTATGATGAGACCTCTTATGAATCCTTCAAGAAAAATCACAGCACCAAACCATTGCTGGAAATCACAACCGATAGCAATGGCGTGGCAAGATTTACTCTGGAAAGCAATCTCTGGTTTCAGAATACAAAATCCAGAGAATTTATGTTCGTTGTTCTGAAAGCCTTTGATACCGATAACTATCAATGGTGGAGTAAAGGCGGAACAGTGAACGCCGGTAAAAAACATGCTTTCAGGATCGAAACGACTCTGCCCAAAGCCGGGACAGAAGATCTGGTCAGAATTACCATACCCACAGGATGTATGGAAACCTACAGAAACAAATGGTCTGACCATCCCGGCTACCTGAAAAAGATAGAAGAACGCCCCTGACAGATACAGGCCGTTTACAGAAAAAGCCCCGTCAAAGGGGCTACTCTTCATTCCACCGCCTTCAGGGCAGCATCATAATCAGGCTCACTGGATATCTCGCTGACCAGTTGCGTATAACTCACCTTACCGGCCTCATCCACCACTATGACAGCCCTGGCTGCCAGCCCCTTGAGCGGCCCGTCTTCCAGACAAAGTCCGTATCCCTTCACAAAGTCCTGACTGCGGAAAAGCGACAAAGGCAGCACATTGTCTAACCCCTCTGTCGTACAGAAACGCTTCTGGGCAAAAGGCAAATCCATGGACAGACATAACACCACCGTATTATCCAGTCCTGAAGCCTTGGCGTTAAACTGCCGGACAGACATTGCACACGTCGGAGTGTCCAGACTCGGAAAAATATTCAGAATCACCTTTTTCCCTTTAAAAGACGACAAGCTAACTTCTTTCAGATCCGCATTGGTTGCCTGAAAGTCAGGAGCCGTCTGTCCCACCTGTACCATCCGGCCGGATGTATGGGCCTCATAGCCCCTGCAAATCACTTTCTCACCCTTTCCATCCGGCATTGCGGTTGCTGCCCCTGCAGGCAAAGTCTCCAGAGCCAGAACAGAAACTGCACATAAAATCAATCTAACTGCATTCATACACAAAATCTTTTTCTCTTTTCTATATTTGTTCATCCTCACATACCGCGTACAAAAGACGGCTTTCAAAGATATGTAATAATTACAAATATAAAAACGATCTTCAATTGTTTTATGAAACTTATAGATTTTCTTACTCTTTTGAATCTCGCTGATAATAGCGTACCCAGTCCACAGACATCTCTACTGGAAGGTCGAGCGTATCTACGGGACCTACCCAGCCTCCTTCCAACTGCATGTCGACAAGCAGATAATAAGGCTTGTCAAAAGGAAACTGCCCCTCTTTATCCGTCTCTATTTTCGGATAGGCAAAAGTACGGCGGTCATTTACAAAGAACACCACACTGTCAGGATACATTTCCACAGCATACATATTATAATCATCCGGCCGTATTGCTGCGGTTCCTCCCTGCGGAGGATTGTTCCGTATGTTCAGGTGCTGAGTATATACAGAATGGACTGTCTGGTAAACAATCGTATCATGATTCAGGCGTTCCATTATATCAATCTCCCCTCCAGACGGCCATTTGTACTTCTCCTCTTCGAAAGGCTTCAGCCAGATAGCCGGCCAGGCCCCGCGGGCCCCCTGCAGCTTTGCCCTGATTTCCAGCCTTCCCCCATGAAAGGCCTTTTTATACTTGGTATACACCCCACCGGTTATAAATCTTGCGGTATCAGCGTTCCGGTCAGGATTCATCACTCCTTTCAGAATCAGATGACCGTTTTTCACTTCATAACAAACTTCATTATCCGACATGTGGCGCGCCCATTCCGGAGTCCAGCGAGGTATCTTCGACCAGGTCAGTGTATCAAAACCACTCCCTTCGAAATCGTCCTCCCAGACCAGTTTCCAGTCCGAAGTTTTCTGCGGGGACAAACAGGAAATCATTCCCCCCCATCCCAATACGACCATTACCCATAAAAAAGTTTCTTCATACTTATCTATCGTTTTGAATGTTTAAGAATCACATATTCTTTTACTTCTGTCACTCCCAGCTGATTCCTTCTTCCGTAACAGTAAATGTACGTTCGGCAGAAGCTCCGGGCCATCCCGTATTTTTCAGCATGAGCAGACAGTGAAGAGGTACCCCTTCGAATTCCAGCCAGCCAAGTTCCGTTCCTTCCCGGGAAGCATGCCGTTTCCAACCCTTATCCCAGTAAAGCAACTCATAATGATTTCCCGTCTCGATCTGACTTTTCAAATAAGGACAGAAACCGACTCCGGTCAGCCGGTAACTTTCTCCCAAATCAAAATCCACATATCCTTCCGGAAACCTGCAACGGCAACAAGTCGCTTCCGTACCATCCGTCAAGTTACGGATACCTTCTGACGACTGTGACAAGGGAATTCCCTCCGACACCACACGCACCGAAGGCACACGTCCGTCAGCCGTATAGAAAACAATCTCTCCGGCAGCCAGCGTATCCGCCGGAAGATACATCCGGACATAGCGGCAGGAAGCAGACGAAACAACCGGAAACCTGTTCATCCCTATCCCCAGCGAGTCTGTCAGTTCACATAATTTCCCCTGAGGATTTCCATCTTCCATCACTACAAAACTTGTACCACGGAAAGCATGAAGATAAGTCAGGTTCCGGTCATGAGTCGGCGCTCCGAACAGAGTCCGCAATCCGACTTTTCCTCTTTTCCCGTCATCCGACAAGATGCGGACAGTACCGTCGGCCTCCAGCCTGAAAGGACTGGCCGCAGGAACCACCACACCTTGCCGGTAATACACCGGCAGATATACCATGTCTTTACCCATATTACGGAACAGTACAGAACCATCGTTCCCGATCTTCCCCCATTGCACCGGATGCCATTGCTGATAGCCGAAAACCGCAAGATAAGCATACCGTGCACCTTCCGGAGCAGGTTCAGTCAATTTGATACAGACATCCTGAGTTTCGAAATATTCATTCGAGACATCCAGTTTCTTCATGTTCCGGAACAAAGAAGGAATATCAGCCCGGTCTACATCCCTGTCCGTTACAGGCCCTTCCGGATGATTGGAATAAGTATAACGGTAAACCTTTGGAAGGCGGAATTCTCCCCATAAACGATCGCAAGTCCGGTTGTTATAGATACGCTTGTATTTCCACCGGTCTTCATCCCAGAAAGCCTCGAAAGCATACGATCTGTCTCCCATCACCAGAACATTCCATGTGTGTGAATTATTCCGGTTCCCCCATGCAGGAACAAAATCAATGGCCACAGGCATTCCCAAAGCAGACAACAAAAGAGAATTATACCAGCACCTGTGAATGCACAAGCCACGCTTCAACCGTTCGAACGTAACAGCATCCACCAAAGGAATCCGGGTTCCGAAAAACTGAGAATGTACCAGAGAACGGTATTCAAAGAGCAGTGAATCCGTATCCTCCTTCCACGAGTGTCCGGCCGAAGCATAATATTTTCCCATGTGCCGGTAATAGAATGTATCCCTGATCCCGTCAGCCACCAGGCCATTCAAGCGGCGGTAAGGCAACACATACTCCAGAAAATCATCAAAAGAAATCTGCGAAGCATACACGTTTCTCTCCCAGGCATCGAAAGAACGTTCTGTTTCACTGATCAGATAAGAAGAACTCACGGCAGACAAGTCTGCCACCCAACATCCGGAAGAAATTCCGGGAATTCTTTCCTGCAGACGGTCGATTTCCTTCCCCCATTCTGCACATATCTGATAGTCAAATGTCCTGTTCACAGAGTCATAAGCCTGATATACAGAAGCCAGACCGGAAAGCCCGGATTCCGGAAAGCCATAACACCCCGGCATGTTCCTTATCAGAAAACGTACAGCCCGGAGTTTCAGACTGTCACCAGCATAATAATCCAGCACCTTTTCAAGCTCCTTCCGGTTATCACCGGCCAGCTTCAGAGCCTCATCCAACTGCCTTTCTTCACCAGTAGAACATCCGCCTGCAAACAGCAGCAACATCCAGACTACACCCCAGCCAAAGATCTTTCCCATACAATTATTTCCTTTCATTTAAAATACTTCTCACCTCCTGACGCATTTCCCTGACAGCCGTTGAGTTCACCTTCGGCTCACTATAAAGCACCTTCTCCGCTGCCCTTACCAATTTTTCCCGACTGTAATATTCCGGCACGGCATACAGTTTCACCAGCAGATAGTAAGGATAAATACGTTCCGGCAGTCTGTGAGTGGAACGTATCAGAAACTCCTCCGCCTTTTCAAACTCCCCTTTATCCTGAGCATTCCTCCCCAAAAGATTCAATATCATCGGATCACCACTCACCGTCAACGCCCGTTTCAGTTCCTCTTCCGCCTTCTCATAACACTTAAGCCGATAAAGTGCCCTCCCATATTCAAAACAATAATCATCGTTCCAGTTCATCCGGCTATACAGTTTCTCATACGCCTTCACGGCAGCCTGATAATCACCCGCCCGATACAGCCCTCTCAACGGCATCCATTCACGTGCAGCCTGTACCCGCTCCTCATATACCCTGTGTATACTTACAGAAGCTCCCAAGCCAGCCAATGCCGCAAGCAGCAAAACCACTTTTGCAAGTTTTTCCGGTCTTATGGCTACAAGCCATTCCCCCATGAGCACCATGACCGTCAATACCCAGACCGAAACAATAGCCGGAATATGCAAAGGATAAGAGAAAGAAGCAAAAACCATCAGTGATACCAGACATCCTCCCATACCGGTCAGACGTTTCCTTTTCCCGGCAAAGCCAAGCAGTACAAGCAACCAGACAACCACTGCCACAGCCACCCATATTCCCCGTTCGGCCGCAATCTGCAGAAACTCATTAAAAGCAAAATCAGGAGATCCGGCCACCCAAGCCTCCGCATCCGAAAACTTCCCCTCCATAAAATACTCCTCCTGAGCATCTCCATACAAGGCAGAGAAAGTTCTTCCTCTCTCCTCTCCCATCGGGTTATCCGCAATAGCCCGCATTGTTATCTTCCAGATCAGCAGACGCCCGTCAGCCGAGTCACGCTTCATCAGATAGGCTCCTGCGGCCAGAAAAATTCCCGACAACAGAACCCCGAGAACAGCATACTTATATTTCAGTATAAAAAATTTTATCCGGTCACCATATATACGAAAAGTAACATATCCGCAGGAAACAAAGGCTGCAAGCCATGCTGCCCGGCTCATCCCGGCCGGAAGTACACAAAGGACAAGCATCACCACACACAACGAAACATAATATTCCACTTTCGCCCTACGGCCCGTCCGTCCATTCACAGAAAGCATTCTGTATAAAGCAACGGGTAGAATGGCTGCCAGATACCCGGAATAAGGACCGGGATTATAGAACGTTCCCGTCAGCACAAAAAGCGAATGCCCCGACGGGTATAACCCGGCAATCTGTCCCAGGCCAAGCAATGCCTGCACCGCTCCCCCAAACATCAGCACCCATTCCGCGACCTCTGATACAATATGCACTGTGAAACGAAAATTCAGAATTCCCCCTGCTGCCCAAAACGGCAATGCCACCAACAGCGCTTCTGACAGCCATATCCACTGCTTTCCCTGCAAACCGGCAGGCACAACAGGATCATCCACCATCACAGTTGCCACCACACAGCCCAAAAGTAATCCTCCTGCGAACCATGCCGCCAGTCTGTATACCCAGTTCTTCATTATACCATCTATTCTATTGCTTTCCATACTCTGTCCCAGCGTACCTTATCCGTATACCGGTCTACCGATTTCCATATCCTTGAAGCCACTCCCACGATATACTCTTCCGGAAGTAAGCCCCAGTAGCGTGAATCCTGTGAATTCTCCCCACGATCTCCGGCAACAAAATAATAGTTTTTACGGAAACGGTAAGTAGTTATCACACTGTCATTCAGTAATACCGATGATCCCCGGAAAATCAGATCTTTTCCCTGTTCCCACTCTATCAGCTTATGGTAAAGTACCCAGCCGGTACGATCCATTTTCACCTCACTCCCGGCCTTTGGAATATACAACGGGCCAAAATTCTTTATATTCCAGTTCAGTAAAGAATCATAGGGAAAACTCTGAAACACTTCCTGAGGAAAATCTTCTGCCTTCATCTGTCCAATCCGTTTTTGAGACGCAAGATTTCCCAGAGGAGAAGCCACACCGGCTATATGAAAGATCCCGCCATGAATTGAAAGCGTATCCCCAGGCAGTCCGATACAACGCTTTATATAATATTTCAGAATATGCATCTCTATATGGCTCCAGTCGTTGGGGTGCGGGAAGTTGAATACCACCACATCATTGCGCCGTATCTTTCTGAAGCCCGGAATACGGTAAATCTCTGTCTGCTCCAGATTGAGCGACTTGTGCAAATTAAAGAGACGAGCCCCCACAAGCGGCTTCCATACCAACACAAAATCTCCTTCCTTGAGTTCAGGCGACATGGAATCACTCGGTATCCGAAAAGAAGCAAAGACAAACACCTGTGCCAAAATCCATAGCAAAAACAGGCATATCCCCCCGAATACCAAATTCAACAAAACATCAAACCACTTCTTCACATCGTATCTTCCTTGCATTTTCAAATTATTTAATCACTGCAAATACGTACCAACTTATAGCCGTTTTCTTCATCCGATGCCAGTGCATAAATGACATTATGCGTCTCGTCCACACAAAAACGTGCCAAACGCTGACCGGTCCGCATTTCCTTAACAGCGTTCCCCTGCCAGTCAAACACAATGACCGATTCAGGCTCCATCGCATCTCCTTTCTCATGCAGCAGCGCATAAATAAACTCGTTTCCCGCATAAGCATCTTCAAATCCCAACTGAGTTTTTTCGTTACCTACGACAAATGCCGGGACAGTTCCTTCTGCCAATCCGTAGACCGGCTCATAAATACATAAAGTCGTATCCATGGCCAATTCCCAGCCGGACCCTACACTAAACAATTCCAATATTCCGCCAATATAAGTGGCATTGAACATCCTTGCATAATCAGGTTTAAAGAATGTGCGCGTGTCACTGCTAAATACAGACCAGATTTCCTCCGCATTACCGGTTACATATTCAGACGGGAAATCCTTATACACAGATTTTATTTGTTTTGTGGCTAAATTGATGCAGCCATAACGCAAGTTAGGCTGGTTAGCCTTGAGTAAAAACTGATTTCCTCCCAGCGGAAGCAAATCGTATATGATAAAAGGAGTTTCAGACGGAGGAAGAATGCTGTAATCTATCTTATACTCGGTAAAAGACCGGTCTCTTTCCAGATTGGTGTCCAGATTATATGCTACCAATTTGCGCGAAACGCCATCGTAAACATAAAGCGTGTCTTTCCCTGGAGACAAATGAAATTGATTGGCTGACAAAAGTTCGCCAGGCCCTTGCCCTTTACGGGCAAACTTCCCTTTCGGATTCCCGGACAATGTGTACACATGAAAATAACAATCATCCATATAGTCCAGTATCACGAGTAAAGAATCAGTACATTCCATCTGCAAAGGGAAACACCATATGGAAGAGTCATTCAATGTATGAACTTCCACGGTGTAAACGCTATCCGGTTTGACACCATTGGAATAATAGGCCGACGCATTCTTTTTAGCACATCCCGCAGCACTCAGAAATACCAATAAAAACAAGTAAAAAAACAACTTCTTCATTTTCATAAATACACTATAATACGAGCATGATATCACTCTATTTTCACAAAGGACAAGAATGACTTCCCGTTAAAGTTCCTTTAGAGGGGCCTATTTCAGTCCCACATAACCCACACTTGGCATAACATTTATTAATACTTCCTCTACATCACCATGTTGTATTTGTACCGCTCTCTCCATTTGCCAACGCTTCCACATTAGCCATTGCCAGATCTGACATTTCAACTTTCTGCTGTGATGTATATACACCATAATTTGCAATAGATGTAAATGCTGCAACGAAAGCAACTTTGATAAAATTATTTTTCATCGTTATTTCAATTTTTGAATGTTTAAATTAAATTTCCAGTTCTTTCTACGAAGCAACAAATCCCCGATTTTTGTACTTCAAAATAATCATTGCCAGCAAATACACACCTACCATATAATTATAGCTACATAACAGCCTTTATTAATTCACTACTCTCTAAAGAATAGCTATAAATACATTCATTACATTCATCTACCGCAAACGAGTAAACTGGCTGATTCAAAATATATCGTTTTTCTGGTACTCCGCTCCATGAATACACAAAAATTTCATTCCCGTTAGACCAATTCTTTTCTTCCCTTGTACAACCTGAATACAATAAATATATGTGTTTCTCTGTTACATAAGTATTAACAAAAGCCTTTCTGGTCTCCTTTGTCTTACGCATTCCAGATGAACCTGGTTGAAATTTTATATCAAAACAATCAGGACCATGAACTGAATTCTTCAGATTCCCTTCACAATCATAAATTTCTATTACATCTGTATAGCGATAAGCCAACAATATATCTTTCGTTTTTGGATTGACTTCTATATAACTGCTACATGCATCAATAAATGCAGACATAGGAATATTCGTGTTAACATATGAATATTCACCCGAATACCTTATATCACCATTTTTAATATTTACAAAAGATATTTTTTTGTCTATGGAAAGATCATTTGAACCCACCATAATAGTATCATTTAACATTGCAACATCATAATAATACCTTGAAAGTTCATATTGGAGCAGTTTTAATCTGTCATTTGATATTTCTAAAAGAGGAAAGCAAAGAATTTTTGATTTCCCCATATCATATAACCACAAATTATCCCCTGAAATATGAATATTGCATGATGACATTTCACCTGGTCCCATTCCTTTATTCATTCGAGTTTCAATTATTTCATTTTTTTCTAAAGAATAAAATGAAATAAAATTATCCCCACTTCTATTAAAATCATTAATAATCAAACTATTATTCCATAATCCCATCTCTGAAGGCTCCTCAATAACTTTATCAGACAAACTAACAAATAATAAAGAGTCTGTTTCTGCAAAATCTGTAAATTCAACCTGTATATCATTGAGCTTTATATCCTCACGTGAAGAACACCCAACACAAAGCAAAATTAAAGACAATATTATAATATTCTTCATATTCATATAATTATAACAGCATCATTGCAATACTATTGATTATTGCAATGATGCTATAATTAACAATTAAAACCAAGAATCATCATCATCTTCATCATAATCCTTAACTGGGGTTGAACCAACCATACATGTATCTCCTTTGTCATACTCACATGTCACCGAACTTTCATCATTAGCCAACGCTTCCACATTAGCCATTGCCAGATCTGACATTTCAACTTTCTGCTGTG
>ERZ1027150.319-NODE-319-length-43758-cov-13.648331_pt1 | contig 43758 bp, 31 predicted proteins | sample MGYA00519276_ERZ1027150 | MGnify/ENA primary metagenome ERZ1027150 (study PRJEB26926, sample SAMN06164860) | human gut metagenome | biome: ENVO:00009003; feature: ENVO:2100002; material: ENVO:00002003 | host: Homo sapiens | place: USA | collected 2012 ... | reverse complement strand
GTATCCGAGAACATGAACAAATCCATTTCCTTACCAATCTTACGGTGGTCACGTTTCTTTGCTTCTTCCAGCATAGCCAGATACTCATCGAGCATCTTCTTTTTCGGGAAGGTGATACCGTAGATACGAGTCATCTGCTTACGGTCTTCCTGTCCTCTCCAATATGCTCCGGCAACCGACAACAGTTTGATAGCCTTGATAGGAGCAGTAGAAGGCAAGTGCGGACCACGGCAAAGGTCTGTAAATGCACCCTGTGTATATGTAGTGATATGTCCGTCTTCCAGTTCAGAAATCAACTCACATTTGTAAGTTTCTCCTCTTTCACTGAACATTTTCAATGCATCTTCCTTAGCTATATTCTGACGAACCAATACTTCTTTCTTGGAAGCCAGTTCAGCCATTTTCTTTTCGATAGCAGCCAAATCGCCTTCTTTAATCACAGCTTCTCCCGGATCTACATCATAATAGAATCCGTTTTCGATAGCCGGACCTATACCGAACTGAATGCCCGGGTAAAGCTCCTGCAATGCTTCTGCCAGCAAATGCGCACTGGTGTGCCAAAATGCGTGCTTACCTTGTTCATCTTCCCATTTATAGAGAACGAATTCAGCATCTTCGTTAATAGGTCTTGTCAAGTCGATAGTCTCACCATTTACCGCACAAGCCAACACATCTTGTGCCAGACGTGAACTGATACTTTCTGCAATCTGCAGACCAGTTACTCCTTCGTTATATTCACGAACCGAGCCGTCAGGAAAAGTTATCTTAATCATAATCTTTATGTTTTGTCTATTATTGAATTGCAAAAGTAACTATTTTTTTGAGTAAATATCCATTTTTTTCAATTAATGTTACTCAGCCGGAGTCGTAAAGCGCTTAATGACATTATAAGCCGCAAAGATACCCAGTTCGCCAGCCTTACTCAAATCCTGAATACCTTGTCGGTTGTTACCCAGGAAAATATTGGTCAGCCCCCTGTTGTAGTACGCATCAGAGAAACGGCTATCCAGCTCAATAGCTTTATTATAGTCTACCAATGCTCCGCGGTAATCTTTCATAGATACCAGGATATTGGCCCGGTTATAATATGCATATACAAAGTCGGGAGCCAGACTGATGACCTTATCCAGGTCGTCCCGAATCACAGCATAGTCGATACCACGTACCTGAGGCTGTTTATCATTCAAACCTTCTATCTCATAGCCTACATCACGTTTGCGGAACTCTATCTGTTTGTAGTGTACCACTGCACGAGTAAAATAGGCCGGGAAGAAAGTAGAATCACGTTCTATAGCATCATCCAGATCTTTCAATGCACTGTCAAAATCCTGCACCAGATAGAAATCCAGTGCACGTCTATAATAATGAAGCGCATTATCCGGTTCGTTCATAATCGCAGCCGATTCCTCGTCGATAGCAGCAAAATGCTGTTTTACCTGCTGTTCTGTCAGAGAAGCCTCGTTGTTGGTTATCAGCAAACGCTGCGGAAGCACATGGCGGTTGTTCAAGTCGTCGATATACTTCGAGAAGTTTACCTGACGTTTCACCTCTTCCTGACGCTCGTAATAGCTCAACACATACATCGGCTGTGGCAGAATCGTGATATTCTTATCCTGCACACGTCCACGGTAGTCGGTCTTGTACTTGGATTCCTCTTCTTCGTTATCGGCCACAATAATCTTACGATAGTTGTTCATGTTTTTATCCGACTTCTTACGAGTCTTGTCGGCCGATGCCGTCTGTGTTTTCTTCACCCCATTCTGCGCATCCAGCTGAGCTTTCAGCACCTTAAACTCATCGGCTTCTGCCCGATGCAGTTCACCCATCTTACGCAACACCTGAGCACGATACTGATAACCAGCCAGGAAATTGGGATATTCATCCAATACTGCAGAAAAATCGTTTACGGCCCCTTGATAATCACCGGTCTTATCACGCAACAATCCCCGGTTGAATGTAGCCATCATATTATCCGGCTCCACCGACAGCACAAAGTCGAAATCTTCAATTGCACGGTTGTCATCTCCCACCTGCGCACGAAGCAATCCACGGTTATAATGCCCGATAAAATTATCACGGTCAATATCCAATGCGATATCGTAATCCTTCATGGCTCCGCGCAAATTGTTCTGATGATAACGAGCCAAGGCACGATTAATATAAAGCCCTGCATTGCGGACAGACAGTCGGATAGCTTCCGTCAAGTCCGATTCGGCATCCTGATACTTGGAACGCTGCAAAAACAACATACCCCGAGAAGCCCATGTATCCGGATTATACCGGTCCATCTCAATAGCTTTATCGGCATCGGTCATCGCCAACAGCGTATCCTTCTGTTTCAAGGAAACCTCTGTACGCATCAAATAAGCATCGGTGTAACGGGGAGAAATACGAATTAAGGTATCCAAATCGGCCCTTGCCTGTGCATAATCCGATTCGCGCATCCGGCATAATGCCAGATTGTGCCACAGGCTGATATTTTCAGGTTCCAGTTTCAAAGCTCTCTCATAATCTTGTATAGCCCCCTTATAATTTTTCTGACGGATACGCGATATTCCCCGAATCTGATAAGCATTGACCACAAACGGATTACGGTCTATTGCTTCCGAACAGTCGGCTTCTGCCCCCTGAAAATCGTCGAGATTCATTTTGGCAAGCCCTCTGTAAAAATAAGGTTCCGCCAGATAAGGCTTCGCACTGATTACCTGGTTAAAATACTGGATAGAAAGGACATAGTCCTCAAAATAGAGAGCATTCCGCCCGATAGTCATCACTCTGTCCGTATTGATTTGGGCAGAGAGTGATAAAGGGAGGAATGCGCATACTATATATAAAAGTTTTTTTATCATTTGATTGTCTTCACCTTGTAAGCACAACGTGCTTTGCCTTTCAGCATATTGCTCAGCTTTCCTTTAATCATTTGTTTACGCAATGCCGACAGATGGTCGATAAACATAGTTCCGTCCAAATGGTCGAACTCATGCTGCATGACACGTGCCAGATAACCTTCTACCCACTCGTCGTGTGGTGTCATATTTTCATCCAGATAAGTGACATGGATTTTATCAGGGCGTTTCACACTTTCATGAATACCCGGCAGACTCAGACAGCCTTCTTCCATAGACACCATTTCTCCGTCTGTTTCAAGGATATGCGGATTGATATAAGTACGTTTGAATCCCTTAAATTCGGGCATATCATCAGAAAGCACATCCAAGTCGACCACTACCACACGGATAGGAAGCCCGATTTGAGGAGCAGCCAATCCTACTCCATCTGCACGTTCCATCGTTTCAAACATGTTTGCTATCAACTCTTTCAGGTTTGGATAGTCTGGTGTAATATCTTCAGCCTCCTGACGCAATACAGGCTGGCCATATACATAAATAGGTAAAATCATTGTTTTATGTTTTAATTTAAAATTTTTTCGATTCCAGATAAGACTGAAGAATAATAGTTGCACTGATTTCGTCGACCAAAGCCTTATTCTGACGGTCTTTCTTTTTCAGTCCGCCGGCCAGCATGGCCTGATGTGCCAATACAGAGGTAAACCGTTCGTCTACCAGTTCTACCGGCATATCGGGACATTTTTTCTTCAACTGATTGATAAACGGAATTATATTCTTCATATTTTCCGAATCTTCATTGTTCATCTGCTTAGGATGCCCCACAATAATGCGTTCTACCGGTTCCTGAGCCATGTATTTCAACAAGAAATCCATCAGCTGATGAGTAGGAACAGTTGTCAGCCCGCTTGCAATAATCTGCATGGGGTCTGTCACGGCTATGCCTGTGCGTTTTCGTCCGTAATCTATTGCTATTATTCTGCTCATATGCCGACAAAAATACAAATTATTTCCTATCCGTTTTTATATGAAACTTAAATTAACGCGTAGAAACATTCCCAATATTGCCTGTAAGACTATAAAATTGATTATTTTCCGATCGATTTCCAGAATTTCACAAAGTCTTTATACAGGCCATAGCATACCAATCTGTCTTCTGCCTGCAAGGTATAGTCTTCCGGAAAAGCATTGTCGACCTCTTTTTCCAGCACAGAGATACCCAGACTGTTTTTCACCATTTTTCCACGAACCAAAGCAAGCAGCTTCAGATTAAAGTCTTCATCCTCTTTCAAGTCGTTGACCTGACATCCGACCAGTTTACGAGGTATGCCAAACTTAAACACAAAATGTTCCTCGTCTATCTGAAAAGATTCTACTTCTATATTCAGTTCAAGCAGACGCACAAGCATGCATGCAGCATCCTTTTCCGGGGTCAATACCCGGTCTATGGAAAAAGCTTCCAGCACCGACTTGTGTATATCATCCAACGCACGGGCATAAATATGTTTCACCTTATTTTTCTTCAGCAAAGAAACCACACGGACCGAAGCACCGAAGTTCTCTCCGATAGCCACAATTACTACGTCCACGGTCTGCAAAGGTAATACGGTCAAAGCAGCCTCATCCGTAGCATCTACCACATATGCTGTAGCCACCTTATCTTTCATCCGGTCTACATGCCGTGCATCTCGGTCTACACCAATCACTTCGTGTCCTAGCGAAGTCAGCTCTTCCGCCAAAACCGAACCATAATTTCCAAGACCTATTACAATGTATTTCATATCTTAGTTTATTATTAAATCGTCTTTCGGATATTTATAATTTTTCTTTGTCTCCTGCTTCACCAGTCCCAAGAGCAACGTAAAGGCTCCTACTCTTCCCACAAACATCAGGAAAATAATAACGCCTTTTCCCATCGGACTAAGCAAAGGAGTCAGATCGAGCGAAGATCCTACTGTGCTTAAAGCCGATACACATTCAAACACGATTGCCATCACAGAAGCTTCAGGTTCTATCAGGGTCATGGCAAACACTGCAACAAAAGCTACTATCAGGTATAAGCTTAACACAGCATGCGAACGACGGACAGATTCCGAAGAAAGTTCTCTATGAAAAATAGCAACCCGCTCCGAACCTCGAATCACAGCCCACAAATTAAGCAAAATCACAGCAAACACATTTATTTTCACACCACCGGCAGTAGACTGTGTTCCTCCACCTATCATCATCAGCACAATCATAAACAGTACAGTCTGGGTAGAAAGAGTGGTAAGTCCTACACTACAGAATCCGGCAGTACGCGGACAAACCGCATTGAAGAAAGCATGTACCCATTTATCCAATACTGGCATACCGGCAAAAGCATGATTCCATTCGTAGACCAGAATCACAAGTGTACCCACAACCAACAGAACAGTTGTCATAATCAATACAATCTTGGTATTTAAATTGTACAAATGTACCTGTTTGGAGAAACGTGACGAACGGCTGAACAGTTTCCATTTCCAATAATGCAGGTAATACATCACAGTACCGAACAAATTCACTAAAATAGGGAATCCTATTCCACCTAATATAACAAGAAAAGAAACAGTAACAAACAGCAGATTATGATTCTGCATAACCAGAGAGTTTCCCAGATTTCCGGGCAATGTAGAAAAACCGGCATTGCAGAAAGCAGAAATGGAATGAAAAGCAGCAAAATAAAGTTCTTCATCGAGTGTCATCCCCATTGTATTGTGAATACTCAACCAAATCAATGCCATCCCTGCCCCTTCTATCATCAAGGTAAATCCTAATATATATAATAAGGTAGATAGAAGAGAATTCAACGAATTGGAGCTGATCATATCTCTTACTGCAAGCTGATTATAAAGCGAAGTATTTCCCATAAAGAACATGGCAAAAAAACTGGTCAGTGTCATTACTCCAAGTCCGCCAATCTGAATAAGCAGAATAATAATGATTTGACCGCCCAATGTAAAGGTAGAAGAAACATCTACCGTCACAAGTCCCGTCACACAAGTGGCACTGGTAGCTGTAAAGAGAGCATCCAGCCAGGATATACCGTGATACGTACATCGGGGAAGCATCAAGAGGCCAGAACCGATCAAGATAAGTACCAGAAAACTGACAGCCAGTATCAAAGACGGATTGGTACGCCTTCCTAAAAGACGAACCAAACTGCTGGACAAATAAAACAGGGACAGAAAGAAGAGTATGGCCATACGGTAGTAAGGATGATGAAAAAACATCCACACTCCATATACCCCCTCGGTCTGGTCCGGACGATGAAACACAACCGGAAGCAGAGTCAGATAAAACAGAGCAAACAGCACCCATGCCCAGCCCGTAAATTTAGATTTTCCCTCTTCCTGGCGGAAAACGATCTGCATGGTTGTACTAACCAGAAAAACGCCCCATACAGTCTTATAAATACCCTGAAGACAATTTTCTTCTGCTTCCGAAATCCGGAATCCATGTTCATAGATTATAGAGGCTAAAAACACCAGGGCTGACAGATAAGTAATACCCATTACCCACCCCATCAGCTTGTGTACGCTTGGCCACTCCAAACTTTTATGTTCCCAAGAGGGTTTATTCCAATAACTCATATCTGTACTTTTAATCAAAGCAGCGCAAAGTTATCGAAAAACAGAATAAAACAAAGAAATATCCTTTTGTTTTATCCATTTATCCATTTTCCTTTACCTATATCAAAAACAGAACTCGTCAAGGCTTTGTGCTAAAAGAGTTTTAGCTCTTCCTCACTCAGCTCTCCAAACCATTTGGAAAGCCTTGCCCGGGCCTTGCTCTTTACTTCCGGAGTCACATTAGACCATACAGTATGCAATACCCATAGCAAAGCAGTCAGGTCATCAGTATACCCTACGAGTGGAGCCAAATCGGGAACCACATCCAGCGGAAGAATAAAATAGCCCAACACACCGTATATTTTGGCCTTGTCTGCCCAGGATACATCTTTTCCGGTGGCTACATAATATAATAATAGTACTGCATAGACTACTTTTGCACCCGCTTTATGAGCTACCGAAGAGATTTTATTCCACAACTTAGATTCGGAATAATTCTGTTGATACGAACGATAATCTTCCAATTTTTCCATAATTACTACTTCTTAAAACCAGTGTTTTATTCTGTCTGCTACAAAAATAACCAGAAACAATACAAAATTGTTTACAAATGAAGAAAAAAACATGTGATCAATTCTCTTAAAAAACGCGACTTGTATCGACAGACAACGATACTTGTATCATCGGCCATCGTGACTTGTATCGTAACCCTTCGATACAAGTCACGTTTTTGTGAAGCAATAAAATCTTTCTGAATAATTCATTCACTCACTACGCAAAAAACAAGAAGAAGTTTTCCTCGAAAAAGAAAAAAGCGTTGTATAAGAACATATTTTTACTTACATTTGGCGAATTAATCAAAAATGTAAGCTAATATGAGTGATAAACAGAAAAGATTCATTTTACCGGAAAACGAAATTCCCAAATACTGGTACAATATTCAGGCAGACATGAAAAACAAACCCATGCCGCCTCTGAATCCTGCTACCAAAGAACCTCTGAAACCAGAAGATCTCTACCCTATATTTGCAAAAGAACTCTGTCATCAGGAATTGAACCAGACCGATGCATGGATTGAAATACCCGAAGAAGTACGCGAAATGTATAAGTATTATCGCAGTACTCCACTGGTACGTGCTTACGGACTGGAAAAAGCATTGGGTACACCGGCACATATTTATTTCAAGAATGAAAGTGTAAGTCCCATCGGTTCTCATAAGCTCAACTCAGCCCTGGCTCAGGCTTATTATTGCAAACAGGAAGGTGTGAGCAACATTACAACAGAAACCGGAGCCGGACAGTGGGGAGCAGCGCTTTCGTATGCTGCCAAAGTCTTCGGACTGGAAGCTGCCGTATATCAGGTAAAAATCAGCTACGAGCAGAAACCGTACCGCCGCAGCATTATGCAGACATTCGGTGCACAGGTTACTCCGTCGCCTTCCATGTCTACCCGCGCCGGAAAGGACATCCTTACCAAGTATCCCAATCATCAGGGTTCACTGGGTACAGCTATTTCCGAGGCCATCGAACTGGCACGTACCACACCCAACTGTAAATATACTTTAGGTTCGGTACTGAGCCACGTTACCCTGCATCAGACTATCATTGGTCTGGAAGCTGAAAAACAGATGGAAATGGCAGGCGAATATCCGGATGTAATTATAGGCTGTTTTGGAGGTGGCTCGAACTTCGGCGGTATCTGTTTCCCATTCATGCGCCATACCATACTTGAAGGAAAACAGACACGCTATGTAGCAGCAGAGCCGGCATCCTGCCCGAAACTGACACGAGGAAAATTCCGCTATGACTTCGGCGACGAAGCCGGATATACTCCTCTTCTGCCTATGTTTACGTTAGGACATAATTTTGCCCCAGCCAATATTCATGCCGGCGGCTTGCGCTATCATGGAGCTGGTGTCATCGTTTCGCAATTATTGAAAGATAAATTGATGGAAGCAGTCGACATTCCACAATTGGAAACCTTCGAAGCAGGCTGTCTGTTTGCACGCGCCGAAGGTATCATTCCGGCACCGGAATCATGTCATGCCATTGCAGCTGCTATCCGCGAAGCAAACCAGTGTAAGGAAACAGGAGAAGAGAAAGTCATTCTATTCAACTTGTCGGGACACGGACTGATAGATATGACTGCATACGACCAATATTTGTCCGGCAACCTGGTAAACTATACACTGACCGATCAGGATATCGCCAAAAGTTTGGGAGAAGATAGTGCAGAATAAATAATCTTCACCGACTTTTTACTCAAGAAAAGTAAAGTATAGAGTGCATTTTACCCTCTTAAAAGCCACATTTAGGGGTAAAATGCACTTTTTTTTGCTTTTTATCGATATTTTTTCTCCCAAACGCTTGCAGATTTAAAAATAATCCGTACCTTTGCACCCGTGATTGAGAAACACGCTCGACACAACAAAAGGATGGCCCGTTCGTCTATCGGTTAGGACGCAAGATTTTCATTCTTGAAAGGGGGGTTCGATTCCCCCACGGGCTACGAAGTCTGAACAGTGATGTTCAGACTTTTTTGTTATATATATATATATATTTTCCATACTTCTTTACCCTCATCAGTTTACCTACTACATATAAAATAGTTTTTCATATTACCAGGAACTTCAACTACTCCTATCTAAAAAAAGCAGAGCCGAAATAAAAATCATTTTATTCCGGCTCTGCAAATAAAAAATACACTACAAATCCATTGATTATTTAATCTGTACATAAAATCCCTCTTTCGTCTGAGGTCTGTAAAGAATATAATTTCCAGCTTCTACAGAATAAACAAACTTCAATGTATTATTTACACTGACCATTGTTTCTATCGGCTGTAGCCCTCTTGTCAGCAAATCTTCATAAGTAAACACACACATATCTTTCTTTTTTACTTTAGCCGTAACAAGTTTCAATAGAATTGCACTTTGATTTTCCTTATTATTCTGCTGCTCTACCACCAATTTACCATGAATAGAATCCGCATACAAGACAAAAGGAGCAGACTGTTCATTTATAATCAAAACTCCCTCTTCTTGATCTATTACAACCTTTTCCAACAAATGACGATTAACCCAAATTTCACTGTCCTTGACAAGAATATCTTCCAATGGAGAATATGCTGGATTAAGAATCTTACGGATTTCCACCACATCAAGACTATTTTTCTCCACTATTTCACCATTTTCCATTTCAATCCGTAAAGACCCATTATTTCCATAAAGTTGCTCAACTATAACACCCTTTATCTCATCTCCCTGTTTCGTACGGATAATTTCCAGCCAAGGAGATTGTTCAAATAAAGAAAAATCAGGATTCAATTTGCTTTTCTTCTGCACACGAATCTGATGTTGCTCCACAACTTCTACCAACCCTTCATCTCCCAGCAAGCGAATATATTTTCCAGGTATTTGTTCTATAATCTGACCGACTAACTTTTGTCCAGAAGCTAATTCAATGATATCCTTTATTCCAGTCAGACATAAGGCAGACCGCGGTTCGCGCTTAATCATCAAAATATCGCTCCAGGCAATATCATACGATACAGAAGACAAATCCAAATACTTGATTACAGCTCCTTTTTCCATCAATTTTACATTATGAGGAGCTACTCCTAAATCAGGCTCAATATCCATCTGTTTAACTGAATCATCCACCAATACGGTATCAGCCGTATTCTGTTCTTTTTTTAAAACAAGATCACTCAATGTCAGATAACTTTTTCCGTCTATTTTTTTCAGAAAGGATGTATTCTGCTTTGCCCAATTTTTCCATGTAGCTGATAAAGAACCCACCTCACATTCATGTTCCACAATAGAGTGTACTTTATCTGAAGAGAGGTAAACCATTGCTTTCTCAGCACTAAAAACAATTTTTTTTCCAGGATATTGAACTGATATATACCCTTCCAACTCAGTACCATTCTTCAAGATTACTTTCTCATAGGGCTTACCAAAACAAATCTCGGCCAACAGCCCTGCTACAAGACAAATATATAATTTTACGTTTCCCATATACAAAGCAAAAATATTCACTATTAATATTTAACAAAGAAAGGTAACAATTTAATACGCTTGCTTACAGCGTTTTCTGTAAGAGAAGTAGATACTGTAACAGAACGATATTCCTCTTTTACAACATTAGTAAAATAAGTAGAGATTTTCTGTGTTTGTCCACTTGCCAGCTTTATTTTCTTTGTTACCGCTTTCAATTGCTGTCCGGTAATCTCTACAGAAAGTTCAACTTGTGCTGCTGTATTATTAGTAATCCGAACAACAACGATAGCATTATCCTTGGCATTTGCCTTAGATGAGGAAGGTGAAATTGAAATAGTAATATCCTTCGCATTTGCAGTAGATGCCGATGAAGACATAGAACTATTCCACACAGTCAAATTATCCCCTTTCAAACAGAAAGTTCGCTTACCTTTTGGAACAATCAAGGAAAATAATCGTTTTGCATTCATATCTCCAGGACGCGAACAGCTATTTTTTTCATCGCCATCTACAAAACATATCAGATCTAACGTATTGTCCCTCCATTCTTCCGGAACATTAACCTGATAATCAATAGATTCCAATTCTTTATCATCTACTTTCAAAGTACCTGGAAGAGAAAGACAAGAAAAATCGTCCTTTAGCAACTTCAAAACACCGTAAGCCCCCTTTACAGAAGCAATCGCATAACCTTGACTAAAAGGAAGTGCTTCTTCAAATTGTGGAGGAAGAATTATCTTCCGTCCTATTTTATATCCATATAAATTATTCTCAGAAAAAGTGGTCGGACCATCATACACGACAGCGATCTCTTTTTCCTCGGTCTTTTTATCGCCCTCTGTCTGCAACGCATATTTTTCATCAAATGCCAATATCACACTATTATCAATTCTCTTCAATTGTCCAGAGGTATTAATAAAACAATAGCGATTATCCTTTGTAATTACCAAAGCTTCTCCATTCTTAAAAGACGTCCCCGAAAAAATATCTCCTATATCCATAGGCAAATTCATAACACGTCCCTGCTCATCAATATAAAAGACTTTTTGCTTATTGTTTTTCCTAATAAATCCGATATTCCCCAGCAAATTCTTACCCTTACTCACAGAAGCCCATCCTTCTGAGAAAGGATGTACATTACTATAAGCAAAATCAATCAGAAGTTTACCATTCGTCCCTATATAACCATATTTACCCGTTTTATTATACACAGGTAATTTTCCTTCCGAAAAAAAAGGAAAATCAGCTACATACCAATCGTCATTGATTACAACTACCTGCTGATCCATATGCAGAACACCTGTTAACCTATATTTACTCTCCTCATATTTTAATACCAAAGCGCAGTCTTCTGTCATCTGTGTAATAGAATCGGCTGTAACTGGCACAAGAACATTGCCCTCTTTATCCAATACCCCAGTGAAACTACCTTTTTTCACCTTATACATATTTTTCCCATAAAGAGTAATTGATGAATATTGTGGATCAATAACCCACTTTGCAGTTTGTGCCTGTAGGACAGATGGCATCAGAATACCAAACACAAATACAGCTATAATCATTATTTTATTCATGTCCAACCTCCTCTTCATACATCTCTTTCAAATATTTAGCCTGACATGCAAGTCCAAAAGTTGCTCCATCTCTCCATCCACCCCAAAGTACACCAACTAAATGTCCTTGTTGATTAAAGATAGGTGATCCGCTGGCTCCTCCAACAGACTCTCCCTGAAACTCAAAAGTATATTTACTCGGCATCTTACTACACATTGTCTCACGAATAACCGGCTCCAAAGAATGTGTATCATCATCCAAAGCCCAAGAAGTTCCATGAGGATACCCTATTGTATAAAGTTTATCCTGCAAAGGTTCTAGTTTTTTTGTTTCAAAATTCTTAACATCAAAAATAAGCTTTATATCAGCTGGCGTCTTTTTATCATTCATCTGCAACAAGGCAATATCTTTATCACCACTACCTGATTCTGCCAACACATAGCATCTTTCCAACTCATCAGTATGGGTATAGTATCTTCCCGGATAACCAACAGTTATATAGTCCATCTTACCTGATACTGTAATTTTAGACTTCTTTAATCGACTTATTTTCAGATTTAAATCTGTACCGCTGGAAGCACTTTTTACCAACCATTCTCCTATATTTTTTTTACCTGTCTCTGCATCATCCACATACAAACCACTTACATAGGCTACATCTTCTGTACTTCTGACAGGAATAAACTGTTCTTTCAAAAACTCAACCTGCTGTTTAATAAATTCAACTTCAGCCGGATTCCGATATTCTTTTTCCCAAGGAATCGCCACATGCCTATTTGTAGCCAAGCGTCCTTCACGGTCAATAAAAAAGGCTGTTGCAGAATATCTTCCCAAATCCCTTCCACCGTCAGTAAGATTAATCGCTATGGTTCCATCCCATAAATCAGGAATTGGATTGTCTTCAAACTTAATAACATAATGATAATGTGCATCTACATAAACTACTGCCGGACGGAAATCTTGTGCCGTATGACCATCACAGCCTTTAACACCACAAATATCACAAGTCTCACGAGACAGCAACAAAAAGGCAGTTAATCCAACCAATACGGCAATCGCAGCAGCCACAGCCATCTTTAACCAAGGAAGCGGTTTGGGTAAATATTGTTTTAATTGTTCCGTCACATCTACATCTCCACACAATACAACATCACCCCGCTTAATACGCACGTCTTTACCTTGCTGCAGTTTTACTCCATTTACTTTAGTCCCATTTTTACTTCCAGAATCCGACAAAAAAGCTTTTCCGTCTTTTGTTATCTTCAGCGTTGCATGAAAACGACTCGGGTAATTACCCGTAATAACGATGTCATTCCGAAAGTTTGTTCCAATGTTGATAATAGCCTTATATTTACCACTATTCTCCAGAACCGGAACATGCGCCCATTGCAACTCTGTATCTGCAAAACGTATACAATCTCCTCTTCGGACAGAAACTTCCTTGTTTGCGACAATTCTCTTGTTTCCTACAAAAGTTCCATTCGTACTATTCTTATCTTCCAAAATGATTTCACCACTATCGAGCAAAATCATTTCTGCATGATGACTACTTACAAATTCACTGTGTAAAACAATATCACATGATGATGAACTTCCTATTTTTATAAGTTTCATACTCTTCTTCTTTAAAACATGATTATACTATTACTATTATCTTCTGCTTTTTTCTCAGAACTATCCTTAGGAGTCTCCTGTTTCTGTTCTCCTTCTTTTTTCTTCTTTACGGATGGAAAAAAATTAGGGATATTCTTTTTACCCTGCTTCTCTTCCTGTTTTACCAAACTTCCGTCTTCAGATTCCTTTTTTCTCTTTTCGGCTTCCTCTGTCACTGGAGGTTTTGCCGGAGTCTGGTATTCAGGCAAAGGTTCCGAAACAATTTCAACATCCGGTTTATCTTCCGGGCTTTTCAAGAAGAATATAATTCCTACAATCAAGACAATTCCAGCAACTCCATACATAGCATAACGATACCATCTTGACTGATCAGGAATCTGTGCCCAATCCAATTGCCGCACATGAGCAAATGAAACTACATCTTTACGAGATACTGGGTAAGGTGTATTCGGGGTCAATTTTACCCCATTTACAAATGTCCCGTTCTGCCCCATATCCACTATTTCCATTTTCCCTGTTGCATAAATTTTTAAAATAGCATGACGGCGACTAATTACATTGTCGGGAAAAATGATATGGCAATCCTCTCCCCGACCTATAGAAATCACTTTCATCTCTTTAATAATTATTTATTACTAATTTTATATCTTACAGAATTCAATATTTTGATAATAGCGTTATAATGCCCTTCCGACTTACTATTTGGAGCATCTTTAGCTATATTGTAAGTCAGCAGATCCACCACATCATCGCTATTTTTATTATTACAAACCAGATCTTTCTTCTGTATACCATATTTTTGGAGTTCAGGAGTAAGATTTTTCAGAGAAGCCAATGCCTCTTCCACCTTCTGATCTTTTGATTTCCCGCCTCTCATTACTTTCAAATCTTCCAGTTTTCCTATAATTGTGTCCAACTGGTTAACCACTCTCTGACGGGCCATATTTTCATCCAATAACCGACGGGCACTATCTACCTTTTGCTGTTCTATCATTTGAGACAATGACTCAATAGTTTCCTGAAACTTCGACTCCATTCTTTCCCGTTCCGCCTTAATCTTCACATTCACCAAGGAATCAAAATCCAGATTCTGTTTATTCTGCGCAAGATGAGAATACGTGCTAAACTGGATAATATTTCCTATAATACTCAAACAGCAGAGAGCTGTCAGGCCGATTAATATTCTTTTGACAGTTGTACTCATTTTTTCTTTCAATATTGAATTCGACGTTGTTTCTATTAAAGCTACAGTTAGATTGTCATGATTTCCACCTGAAGAAAAACCTAATTCATCCACATGAATCACCACACGTTCTACAGCACCCCCCAACGACTGGGTTTTTGCAACAGCCTTTACCAGTTCTTTTTCCGGAACAGCTCCCCATATACCATCTGTACACAGCATAAAGCGATCTCCTTTTTCATAAGGCAACTCCACAATGTCAGCCTTCACATCGGTCATCACTCCCAATCCTTTCGTAATTACGTTCGACTGTGCAGACAAACGTGCCTGTTCTTCTGTCAATGTTCCATTTCTAACCAACTCAGCTACAACAGAATGATCTGTAGTCCGATATTTCTTCTTTCCATCTCGAAACTGATATATACGACTATCTCCTACATGAGCTATTACTGCTGATTTTTTTCCTATCAGCAAAACAGCTGCTGTAGTTCCCATTCCTCTTAAAGAAGGACGCTCATATGTCTGATTTATTATAGTTTGATTAGCAATTTGTACAGCACACTGTAACATATCAGTCACTGTAGCAGAAAGATCAGCAGACCGTACTGTATGAATAATGGAATCTACTGCAAGCGATGAAGCCAATTTTCCTCCCGGCCCCCCCCCCATCCCATCACAAATCACAACCAACAATCCAAAGGCTGTATCTGCATATCCACAAGAATCCTGATTTTCAGCTCTTCCTCCCTGACGTGAATCAACAAACCCTACAAAGGGAGTAGATGTTTTTATTGAAATCATACAAATAAGATTAATACGATTACTAAAATGATTCCTATTACAAGCCCTATAGAAATAGGCAGTAACCATTCATTTGACTTGCGACGAGGATGCAACAAAGCCTGCTCTAAAGCTACCTTAAAATCTTTTGCAGACTGGTAGCGTTCTATCTGTACCTTTGCCGTAGCCTTCCGCAATACATCAACAACAGCATCCGGCACTCCCTGTACATAGGGAAGCACCTCGGTACGCTGTTTTTGGAGAGTTTCTTCACGTGTAGGAGAATCAAAAGGATTGTATCCTGTCAGCAACTCATATAAAGTAACTCCCAGTTCATAGATATCAGTTGTTTTATCTACCAACAAACGGCTTTGCCCTGGTTCTATATACTGCTCGGGAGCAGCATACTTAGGAGTTCCAAGCAATCCAGGAGAGGTCATATTCACCGCATCAGCAGCATAAGCAATACCAAGATCCATCAAGCGTATATTGCAACCATTTTCTATCATAATATTAGATGGTTTGATATCCATGTGAATAATCCCTTTCGAATGAATGTATTCCAAGGCATCGAAAACAGGATAAATACTTTCACATATTTTACGAACTGCATCCGTCCGACTTCTTAAATGCATTTCTACGTGCTGATCCAACGTCATCCCCTGAACCAATCGGCTGATAATGAAAATAGGACCATTATAGGGATTCAGTTCGCAATACCCTATCATTTCCACCAAATTCTGATGACGAAAAAGCAAAGAGGCTTCCAAACGAGCACGTTCTCTGATACTGGGTACATTAGCAAATTTATCTATTACACGCTTAATAGCTACACGTTCGTTCGTACGGCAGGAACGTCCCAAATATACGGTTCCCATTGCTCCTTCCCCCAAAGGAGGTTCCATCAGGTTATAGGTAAACCATTCCTCCTCTACCCTCAGAAAGATATCATTACCTTTCTGCACTATATTTGCTAGTTTTGCCTTTGCATTACTCATAAAGCATATTATTGAGTAAGTTCCATAATTCGTCTTGTACATCTCTCCTTAAACTGGCTATCATTTGCCTTTGTAGCAAATTCCAGTCCCTTCTGAAAGCATTCCAATGCTCGCTCCAGATTACGGCTATCCTCTTCTCCGGTACGTATTTCCCCAGCATAATAATCACAGCCCAATTCATACAAAGCCTTATACGATGTACTATCCAGTTGTACTGCTAATGACATCAATTGATGAGCTTTCCGATTATCTCTATTCAACTTGGTACCCAAGTTTATCTTCATTTTCTGAATTGTATCCGATACATCATCTTCTTCATAGTGTAAGCGTCCTAACAAATAAGCAGCATCCGAGGAACTACGATATTGTTTATCAACTACTCTTTGTAAATCTTTCAGGCCTTGACCAGCCTGTACCGAATCAAGTAATTCTTTTACAGCTTCTTGAATAATCAATGCAGATGTTTTCACAGTTACTCCAGAAACACTATCTATTTGTACATATGGCTCAAATGAATCAATTACTTCATTTTTCATTTTCTCAATCAGTTCAGCTTGAGCAGCTTTATCCATTTCTTCAGCCGGTGTTTTCTGGTTTGCAGAAGGAGTAGACATTACAAAACCAATAATTCCTATTCCAACAAACAGTGCAACTGTCCCCGGTAAAATCCACTTCTTATTGACTTGCAAAAATGAAACAAGGTTTATCTCTTTGTTTTCATTCTTTTTCTCTTCTTTTAAGTTTTCCAACTGTTCCAGTGCCACACGAAATTCCGCAGCAGACTGGAAACGCTCTATCTGCTTCTTCTCTGTTGCCTTTGCCACTACCTTACGGATACTTTTTTGAGTAATATCCTGTAAAGGCATTTTCTTATGCAGCTGCATATCAAGCACCTCATGAGTAGCTCCATCAAAAGGCAAATGCCCTGTCAACAACTGAAACAGTAAAATACCGACCGCATAAATATCAGTTGTTTTATTTTGATGTACCACATCACCTACAACTAGCTCCGGAGCCGCATATGTTGCTTTTCCCATAAACTGTCCGGCTGTGGTGAGCATCTGATCTTGAGTATTCAGGGTAGAAAGTTGTTTTGCGATACCATAATCTATAATTTTCACCTTTCCATCGGCTGTTATCATAATATTGCTAGGATCAATATCACGATGGATGTAACCTTTATCGTGCAGAGCCATCACCCCGGACAATACATTTTTTACTATATACAGAGCAAAAGCATACGCATCTTCTTTATATAGTCGATACAGATCCTGAGCAAATGGAATCTCCACACCAGAACTGTCACAGGTCTTTCCTTTCAACAGGTCATATAACATGACTCCTGACAAAAGTTCACTTACCACATGGTAACGTTGATGGACAACTCCAGGTGCGAGAATTTCATCTATCTGAATAAACCCAAACATCTCAACCAAATTCTCATTGTGTATCTGAATGGAAGCTTCCCTTCGGGCACGTTCTATCACATGTTGCGGAAGATCATCAAACAAGAACTTAATGGCTACCTCCATACGTACCCCTTGAGCATCTATACGAGTTCCCCTAAAGACTTGCCCCATTCCCCCCACTCCTAACGGTGGATATTCGGTATTTACCTCATATACAATACCTTTTTCCTTTTCAGTTATACCTTGTATCTTAATCACAGCCATAATCTATCCCACTTTCAGACTACATAAACCGGGTACCACCAGACTCTGTATCTTGTGAACCATCCATTGCTATTGTTCCATTATTAACCGGACGACTATTATGGTCGTAAGGATTAAAATTATTTCCCTGGGGCTGAAAAGGAATCTCAGGTTCTTCTTCTGCCGCCATAAAGTTCTCAGAAACACTCAGTCCCAATCCCTCTGCATCAATGAGTATCAACAACAATTTATAATTCAAACCAATTGTAATTAAATCATTATTAAAACACTCATGCGTACCGTAATCCAACTCTTCATCGTTTACAAAGATTCCATTTTTTGATCCTACGTCTTTAATGGAAGCCAAAATCTTACGAGTAGTTTTCATCTGTTTTACATACAGTTCTGCATGTATATCCGACACAGTATTTTCCTTTAAACAAATACTGCAATTTTCAGAACGTCCGATTCTATTTGTCCCCAAATGTATAGGCCAATACTCACCTATCCCCTGACGGGATATAGAATAAAGGAAACCGACAACAGGAGCTGTGTTCCCATCATTCGGTTCTTTCATTCTTGTTCCAGGAGCCATTTGTTCCATGCCTGGTACAATTGTACCACGGTTATTATCACTATAATTTACATGAGTGGAAGATCTGGAATACAATCTGTTATTAGAGTTTGAATAATATCCATCTCCCATTCCAGGCACTGCTGTTTTTTCTTGTGACATACTTTTATTATTTAAAATTACCTTATTCCATGAACTCCTAACATCAATAGACATAGGAAAAAATAAAAAAGCGCAGCTCAAAGTTTTCACTTGTCTCCAGGTATCGCCAAACACCCACTGCACAAATGAACAACTTTGTCTGCGCCTGTTTATTATATATAAGAGTAATACCCTAAATATAAAATATATTAGGGGTATAAGACAACTTGATAAATAATAAAAGGGCTAACAAACGATAGTATATTCTTATGCAGTCTTAAAAATTTGGCGATTTTAGAGACAAGAATCAACTTACGCTCGTTAACTTAAAATATTTCAATTACAAACAGACTCTTTAGTCTTGTTGCAAAGTTAGACAATGTATGTTATTCTACAAATTTTTCCCTGTTTTTATCAACTTTTATCCACAATTATCTTTCTCATAACATACATATGAAAAATGACTACCTTGTGCAGTCTTTTAATTGGCGATTTTGAGACAAACAGGTAGTCATTCTGCTTCGGATATCCATAGATTCTTTAGCGAAACAAATATATAAAACTCAAGTATGACAGTCAATCAACATATAAGAGAATTTAGGATAAACAAACCAAGTAATGAACTATTCAGACTTAATTCACAACTATACAGCATAAAATTATCACCAATAATTCTTTTCAAACTATATTTCATTTTACTCAAAAACAAAGAGAGCATTTATCAAACTCCAAGAAAAAGAGTATTTCCTTTCAAAGGAATACAAGAATTTCCTAAGGATATAACTCCTTTATTTTTTCAACAAAATCACACAACCAATAAAAAATAATCACGCAACCCCGTACCCGATTCTTCTTCCCGGTTGTCATATATATAGAAAGTCAAGCATGCACGACCTAACTTAAGTAAAACAACCGACACGAGAAAGTATGAAACAACTTAAAATACACAAATGGATACAGAGTATCTTTTGCATAGTACTCTTTTTATCATGGATTCCGCTCTTACAGGCGCAGGAAAAACGATTGATTGATTTGGAACTGAATGAAGTGCCACTGTCAAAAGCCTTGCAACAATTGGAACGTGAAGGAGGAAAAAACATTTTATTTGTCAATGATGAGGTAGAAACTTATCGGGTTACAGCGCATATCCAAAAGCAGACATTGGCAGAAGCCATCCGATTGGTTCTGACTGGCAAACCTTTCACTTGCCTGGAACGACAAGATTATTTCGTAATACAACGTACAAATAAAAGCCAGAAAGTAGAGCATATCCGTGGAAAAGTTGTCAATGAACAAGGGATACCCATTCCGTATGCCAATGTATTGGTCTTGCAAGCAAGCGATTCTACCTTTGTAAACGGCTGTGTAACAGAAAACGATGGAACATTTCTTCTGCCGAACCCGTATACCGATCACTACGTACTGCGGGTAACGTATGTGGGCTATCAAACCATAACGGCTCCTTGTAAGGCTGAAAATCTTCTATACATGGAACCTCAAGAATATCAACTCAAAGAAATTACCATAACCGCTACCCGTCCGCTTGTAGAAAAGAAAAACGGAGCTTATCTGACTCATATCAAAGATACGCCGTTTTCGCTAATGGGGTCGGCAGCAGACATGCTCGGACATCTGCCCTTCGTGACAGAATCTGACGGAAATTTTTCAGTAATCGGACGAGGTATACCGGAGATTTATATCAATGGAAGAAAAGTACGTGATAATTCCGAACTGTCGCGCTTACAGGCAAACGAAATTCTTTCGGCAGAAATCATTACCACGCCAGGAGCACGTTATGCATCAGCCGTCAAGGCAGTCATCCGAATCCGGACCATCCGGCAGCGGGGACAAGGACTCAGCGGTAGTTTTTATGCTGATTACAGCCAAGGGCACGACGGAAAAGGAAACGAAGGTATTACCGTGAATTACCGGACCGGCAGACTTGACATCTTTGCCAATACTTATTTTCGGGAATCAGGCGCGTATAGTACTCAACAAGCGATTACACAAATGCAAGCTTCTTCTGCCTGGGAAAGCCACTCGAATCAAATGTCGACCGAACGCGAGAATTATTTCAATGGGGAAATCGGATTAAATTACGAACCGGATGAACACCAATCTTTAGGCGTAAGGTATGCACCCGAACAACACATCGGAGAATACCGGAACTCCTTCATCAGCTCAACCGAAATGTATCGGGACGGAGTATTAGTAGATCAACTGGAAACGGAGGCACAAAATACCGGGAAAAAGGGGTTGGAACATTCGGTCAATGCCTATTATACCGGAACTTTCGGGAAATGGAATATCGACTTTAATGCTGATTTCTACCAAGGCAGGCATCGAAACAGGCAACTTGTCTGCAACAACGGAGAAAATGATGCAGCCTCAACCAATCAAATCAAAAACCGGCTGTATGCCACCAAGCTAATCGCTACAACAACTTTATGGAAAGGAAATCTGTCTTTTGGTACGGAAGAAATATGGACCGACCGTTGGGATCGTTTCGAACAAAATGGGTTCTCTGCGAATGCCGACGACCACATCCGTCAGGACATCGCTTCCGTCTTCGCTGATTATGTACTGGAACTGGGTGCATTCAGCCTGCAGGCCGGATTACGATATGAATATCAGAAGACACATTATTACGAGGCTGGCATTTTGCAACCGACACAAAGCCCTCATTACCATCATTTCCTGCCTATGGCTTCTGTCTTCTATCGAAAAGGAGACTGGAATGCCGGTCTAAGCTTCAAGCTACTAAAATTAAGCCCAGGTTATAGCATGTTATCGAGTGCTGTTTCTTATATCAACAAATACCAATACAGCAACGGAAATCCGAATCTTGTTCCACAGATACATCGGGGATTTTCCTTGAATGCCGGTTGGAAATGGATTAATCTCGATTTATATTACGACCATACATTAGATATGTATACCTCCTACTTAAAACCGTACGACGATGTCAATCATCCCGGAGTATCCCTCATGACAAAGGCCAGTATTCCCCACACCTATGCATATGGAGGAGCAATCTCCGCTACCCCAAAAATCGGTTTTTGGCAACCTAACATCAGCACCGATATCTTTTGCTTTCACTCCAATGCACGTTCATTAGGCATTGAACAACTTTGGAGCGAACCTCTGTTCAGTTTCCGGCTTGACAATAGTTTTCTGTTGCCACAAGGTTGGTTCATCAATCTTACCGGAAGTATCAGTACACGGGCAAAGCAGAGTTATGCCATTTTCAAACGGAATGGTTATGTAGATTTACGTATCTCCAAAACATTCTGTTCCGACCAAAATCTGCAAGTATCTATAGTAGGATATGACATTTTCCGCACACGCCTGGGAAAACGTTTCGATATGTATGGCGACCGCACATTCATACAAGAAGACAGTTACGCCGACAGCCAGCGAATCGGAGTGCGTATTAGTTATAAGTTCAATGCAACCAAGAATAAGTACAAAGGCTCTGGTGCCGGACAAAGCGAGAAGGAGAGATTATAGGCTACAAGTGTACGAATTACAACTTCAAAATTTTACCTTTGCAGCCAGTCAGAAAATAGATGTGAATGATTTGGAAAAAGAATACCGACAATAAGACAACGGCCTTCGAGAGCCTGTTCCGGCAACAATATCCGCCTTTAGTGCGGCATGCCACACAACTTTTAAATGATCCGGAAGAAGCAAAAGATGTGGTGGAAGAAGCCATGGAACAGGCGTGGAAACGGTGGGATACATTGGCCGAAACACAGCGTACATCATGGCTTTTTACCACAGTCCGCCATCTGGCAATCAACCGCCTCAAGCACCGACAAGTAAAAACCGATCATGCCGAAGGTATTCGGGAAGCAACAGTGTTCGACCTGCAATCCCAATACTGGGAACATGAATATCAACTTCGCCAAGCTGAATCCGTAGTGGAAGCCCTGGGCGAGCCTACACGAACAATTGTACGCCTTTGCTATTTCGAACAAAATACCTACCGGGAAACAGCTGAACAGCTGGGTATCAGTCCGGACACAGTCAAAAAACATATTTCCAAAGCATTACGCACCTTACGTGAAGTTTTGGGCAAGAAATAAGAGAAACAATGAACGACGAAGAAAAAAACATGTACAATGATGAGGACCTCCGTCTGCTTCAGCTATTGGGTGAAGCAGCAGGTGAGCAGCCTTCGGAAGAAGAGACCGAAAAGGCTTGGAAACAATTCCAGCAGCGTCATCAGCGACGTCAGAACAACCGATACATGTGGACAAGCATAGCAGCAGCTGTGCTTTGCCTCATTGCATTGAGTCTGCCTTTCGTCTGGAAACAAATCAATGCCCACCCTATTGAACTTTACGCTGCCCTTGATGTGCCCTCCGAAACAACGATTGTCGAGGCGGGAGATTCCTTGATTCTTTCTACACCACCGGAACAGATAGCCGAAGTCCAACTTTCCGACGGCACACGAATCGTATTGGGAGCCAATTCCCGTTTGAAGTACCCTCGTACTTTTGCCATGCATCTGCCGCGCAAAGTCCGTCTGAGTGGTGAGGCACGCTTCGAAGTTGCACACGATGCGGACCGTCCTTTCTCGGTACAGTCTGGAGAAATTCATACCGAAGTACTAGGTACTGTTTTTGACGTGAACGCATATCCCGGCAGCCATGCTCAAGTTATTCTCTACGAGGGCCGTGTTCGTATCGGACATAAACACAAACAACTTGATATTCATCCCGGACAACAGGCTGTTTTGGAAGAAAATAAGCACCTGAAAGTAACGAATGTAGACCTAAAACAGGCAGGTAGTTGGACCGAAGGACTTTTCGATTACGACAATATGACATTGGAAGAAGTCATGAAGCATATCGGTACGTGGTACAACGTCAGCATCATAGCACAATCAGACCCATTCCTCAAACGTCGCATTCATTTCCGCTTTCCGCGTAAGGTTTCGCTCCACGAAGTCGTCACCGCCCTGAACGATCTGGGGATAGCACGTATCACTGTCAACCGCCAAACCTTGCAAGTAGAGAAACCTTAATCTACCTGCATCATTGCTCCGAATCGAAAGGAAAATATGCAATCACTATCTTTTTCAGAAGAGAGGAGACGGCTTGGCATTACCTGAGTACAAAAGCAAGCCTTTTGCTTTGGCACTGCGCTCGTCTTTCGCTATCTTTGTGTCAAAAAGAAAAGTACACATGAACTACGCATTATTGGAAAATTTATATCTACAACATACCGGACATAAACCGGATTGCATCGAACCACTGGTCGGAGCAGGTTCCAATCGCCAATATTTCCGCTTGCTGGGTAATCCTACCCTTATCGGAGTATGTGGCACTTCTGTAGAAGAGAACCATGCCTTTCTCTATATGTCGCACCATTTCGCAGAAAAAGGACTTCCAGTCCCTCGTGTTTATGCCGTATCGGAAGACGAAAACTGCTACCTCCAAGACGATTTGGGAAATACATTGCTGTTCGATGTAATTGCACAAGGCAGAGAAAGCGGAAACTTCGGAACAGAAGAGAGAGAACTACTGAAACAGACCATTCGCCTGCTTCCCCGTTTTCAGTTTGAAGGAGCACAGGACATGGATTTCAGCATTTGCTATCCGCAACCGGAATTCAACCGCCGCAGTGTGCTATGGGATTTAAATTACTTTAAATACTGCTTTCTGAAAGCCACACAAGTGGATTTTCAGGAAAATCGTCTTGAAGATGATTTCGAACGTCTGGCCGACCGTCTTCTGAAACAGGAATATTCTACTTTCATGTACCGCGACTTCCAAAGCCGCAATGTAATGATAAAAGACGGACAGCCTTATTTTATCGATTTCCAGGGAGGAAGAAAAGGACCCTTCTACTATGATGTGGCTTCTTTCCTATGGCAGGCAAAAGCCAGATATCCGGAAGAACTGCGCCAGGAACTGATTACAGAATACTTCCATACGTTGCAAAACTATATAAGCATCGAAAAAGAAAACTTCCTTGCCGAATTGCGCCAGTTTGTACTCTTCCGCACTTTGCAAGTATTGGGAGCTTACGGATTCAGAGGATACTTCGAACAGAAGCCTCACTTTCTGCAAAGCATTCCTTATGCCATCGAAAACCTCCGCCAACTGCTTTCCGAAGGCTTCGAGGAGTATCCATACTTGTGCGAAGTACTGAAAAATCTCACCGAACTCAAACAGTTTGCTTACGAACGGAATAAACAGAAACTTACGGTACGTGTCATGAGCTTTTCTTACCGTAAAGGCATCCCCGAAGATCCGAGTGGAAACGGAGGAGGATATGTATTCGACTGCCGTGCCGTTCACAATCCGGGCAGATACGAGCAATACAAGTCGCTTACCGGACTGGATGAACCGGTAATCCGTTTTCTGGAAGAAGACGGAGAAATCACCACCTTCCTGCAGCATGTCGATGCATTGGTCGACCAACATGTTCATCGCTATCTGGAACGAGGCTTCACTCACCTCAGCATCTGCTTTGGATGCACAGGCGGACAACATCGGTCGGTATATTCTGCCCAACACGTGGCCGAACACCTGCACCGGAAATTCGGAATACGAATTGAACTGATTCACCGTGAACAACAAATTAGCCAACTTTTAGAACCCCGCCCATAATGAAAGCCATGATTTTCGCAGCCGGACTTGGAAGCCGGCTCAAACCCCTGACCGACCACATGCCCAAAGCCTTGGTGCCGGTAGCAGGCAAACCGATGCTGGAGCACGTCATCCTAAAACTAAAAGCATCGGGATGTACGGAGATAGTCATCAACATCCACCATTTTGGAGAACAGATTATCGATTTCCTGCAGGCAAACCAGAATTTTGGTCTCACTATTCACCTCAGCGACGAACGCGACTGCCTGCTCGATACGGGGGGAGGAATTTTAAAGGCTTCTTCTTTCTTTACCGGAGAAGAGCCCTTCCTGGTACACAATGTAGATATCCTTTCGGATACCGATCTGAAAGCATTGTACGAATATCATCTTCACAGCGGCAACCAGGCCACCCTGCTTGCCAGTCGCCGACAAACCACACGTTACCTGCTTTTCGACGAGAACAAAAATCTTTGCGGATGGGTAAACAAGAGTACAGGGCAAACCAAACCCGAAGGATTTACAGTGAATCCAGACAAACACCATGAATATGCCTTCAGCGGAATCCATGTATTCTCCCCTTCTCTCTTTCCCTATATGAAGCAAGGATGGCAGGGTAAATTCTCCATCATGGATTTCTATCTGCAAGCATGCCAGGATACACGCATTGGAGGATATCTGAGCGAACACCTCCATCTGATAGACATCGGAAAACCAGAAACACTGGTACAGGCCGAATCATTCCTTGCCCAATTGTAGCAAAGAAGCAAGTTTGTTTAAAACAAAAAATAAGCCCGCCACTGATACAAATCTCATCAATGGCGGGCAATTTATTATTCCCGTTTTTTATTACACTTACATTACTTCAACAATCTGTCCAAAAGAGCTGCTCTCTTTTCCGAAAGTTCTTTAATTCTTTCAAGCTCTTTGGTATACGTTTCTGCCGGCATTTTAGCCTCGTCACTAAACTGATAATAGAAAGGCCATACCTCAAAATTAGCTTCTATTGCTTTACCCATCTTTGTAGGAATTTCATCAAGCACTTTTTCTGTGACAGCCTGAAGTTCAGCTTTCTTGGAAGCCCATCTGTTTGCGACAAACTGTCGGAGCGTTTCATCTTCCCACAATCTTTGGAACCAGTCATAACTTACATATTCAGGCATCCAGAATCCGGCATAAATCATCAGACTCTCCAAAGGAGCATGTTCCGGATGAGGTACACGCTTGTCATTATCCCATCCTTTGTCGCAATCCCATATCGGACCGAAAAACAGTTTATCAACACCCCTGCGCTTGTACATATATGTACTGGTATATCCGTCAAGATCGCCTACAAACTCTTTTATGATTATAAAATCGGCAAGTGTCTTTTCATCGAAATATTTTCTCCAACCATTTACCGGATCTTTAAAATTCTCACTATACAATACCCTTTCTGCTTCGTTGATGAATTTGGTGATATACTCATACTGCGCCGGATCACAATCATCATCCTTCGGATACTTATAGCTCATCTTTATTCTTTTCAGAGCAGAATAATGAGTTCCCTCATGCAAATCTGTTTCTATCACATACCCACCGGTTATTTTAGTAGGATCAGCGCCGTCCGAAGCTTCCAGATCCTCTACCTCAATACGGCCCGGAGCCTGTTCCACCTGATCGCTCATCTGATACACACCAAGATATTCCCCGTCTTTATAAGATCTAACACCGGTAGACGCATCGGTATAATATCCAGTGATATACACATTCACGTATTTTGATGCCGGAGTAAACAGTACCGCCTTTTCGTGATGATAAGATTCAGACGGATTATAAAGAATCTTGGAATATTCGAAGGCAATATGTGTTCTGATCAAAGACTTATCCATATCCTGCGCCAACAATGTCCAGCTTTTCTCTTTAGCATGATTCAATCCGATTGGGCTGAACTTTTTAGGAAACTTGATACGGAAGGGCTTTTTAGGCAATATCCAGGTAGAATTTCCTCTACCTCTCATTTCAACGGTTCCCTGCTCATCACTGTTCCACCATCCTTCTCCTGTAGAACCCGGTGTCTTGTCGTAAAGTTGGATTTCTGTATTTACATAATCATCCTTACTGGTAATCTCTACCTCCGGTTTAAAGTGAAGCACAGCAAGTTCTCTATTTATTTGCGGACAGTTTAAAGAAATTTTATACTCATTCTTTATTCCACTCTCCGCAACCACAGTCATTATAAAATCATCGACAAAAGACAATTTTGTTTTTCCGGATACTACTTCATTTCCATTCACCATAACCTTTGCACCATTGGTTTCAAAGTTCGGTATCATCATTTCAGGTTCGTCTCTATCAATCCATTTCAGATACATAGACGAGAAAGTCTTGGTTTCTCCATCATAAGTAAAATTCAAATTCTTGTCCAATCCATTAAGATTACCGGCAACGGAGAACGACAAAAGCTCACAATCATTAGAGGCTGGTACATCTTCATTTTCCTTACATGAAAGAAAACAAATCTGTACGATAAGCACCAAAAGAAGATAAAATCTGTTTACGTGTTTCATAATATTTATATGTATTTACTAAAAAGGTTAACAGTTCTTGTCTCAATATGATACCGGTTGATTTTTTCATCTTATCTCTACAACTTTTCTTATAAACCTACTTTCTTCAAGTACGAAAGACCCCAAAAAAATCATCGATTATCAACTTGGATTTTCAAAGATAAAGATTTATACAGAATAATATACATTTTTTTACAGAAAACTATACTCACAGACCTTCTCTTATTATTCCCCCAATAGATTACTAAATCCAATAAAAAAACTCCCGAGGAAACAGATTTTCATCTATTCCCGGGAGAATCAACCTGAACTCAAAAACAACAATCTTCTTATCTATGTGATATATACCTATAAACCCCAAAATACAACCTATTTTATATCGTAAATTCTTACGGTTTACTGCACATCACCTTGAGCGGTTTATCCAATGTCTTTCCGTTCACTACCGGATAGACATTGGTTACACGAGGGAACTTTCCCGAATAACTATAGGTAACCTGCATTGTCTTTTCTTCCTTGGGTTTCATGGTATATGGACTTGTAAACGTCACATCAGTATTGCCATCTATGATTATAAAGAAAAGCTTCATCTCTTTATCTGTATCGTTGGCAAACTTCAAATCCATTTTCTTTTTATCCCCTTCATTCATATAACCAAAAGCCATTATTTCAAAGTTCATCCAAAGTCCTTCTCCATACTCATAAGGATAACGCTCCGTAACAGGACGTTCATAGGGTTCTACGGTTCCTTTTACCCAAATACGGGTATAGTTTTTATTATCGTTTGTCATCACCACTACTTCTTTGCTGAAGAAACCAGGACGATAGGCCGGATTAAAATAAACCTTCACCTTATCGCTTGCTCCCGGTTTAATAGGATATTTAGGATATTCAAACTTTACACAACCACATCCGCTGGACATACCACTGATTGCAACTGGCTTTTTATCTACATTCTGAAATGTAAATTCATGAGAAACAAGACCATCTTTCTCTTTTATCTTTCCAAAATCGTAAGAACGTTCTTTAAATTTCAGACTTTCAGAAAAAGTAGGTTCTTGAGCAGATAAAGCTGTCATAAAACAACCGAATAAAAAAATCAGATACAATGTTCTCATAACAAAACTCATAAACTACACTTCAAACTATATAACTATTATTTTATAAGGAATTCATCCGTTTTTATTATCTGATAAACAATTCTTATCTACTTTTGATATTGTTTTTTGTGAAGACATGAGGACAGTCAAAAGTATGCCCTCATGTCTCTAAGCAACTTTATTTTGCTATCACATTATCTTCACTCTTATCCCACTGAACATAAGTATGTGTATCAGTCAATTGAGTACCCGGATTTGGTTCAGATTCTGTAATACAACGCCAAGTATTCGACCAGTCAATGTTATAACCATTACCTGTAGCATCATAGAAAATGTAACCATCACCTTCATTCATCTTCCAATAAGCCATCAGTCCCGGTGATTCCGGATCTACTGTACCTATACCTTCTTTTACTTCAGCTTCAGCTAAAGCACGGTTCCATACACGAGTTTCTGCTATGCTACCGTCAAACTTCTGATCTTCACGATATCCAGCCCACGACATACCAATTTCAACACCTTGGAAATTTGTAGAATAACCTGTACAAGATGATTCAAAATCTTTTTCACCATCTACATAGAAGGTAAACTTGCTTCCATCGTATACCAATGTCAGCATATACCATGTATTGGTCGAGAACATCTTGTTAGCCAAATGATTACCAGCGTTACCACCTAATACACACTGCAATCTATTTCCGGTACCGCCTTCACCAAAACGCATCATAATTGTATTATCAGTTCCGTTAAAGGCAAAGAAACGAGAAATATGTCCGTTAGGTAAAGAGTTAGCCTTTATCTTTATTTCATAAGTAAAGCTACTCAAACGTTTCTGTAGATAGCTGTCAAAATAGAAGTTTGCATACATATTAGAGTTTGTGATATCCAATGCCGCAAATTTACCAGAAGGATCGTCTGGAACATATTCTCCTTCACTTCCAGCCTTTTTATAATCTACAATCACAAATACAGTATTATATCCATCTTTTTCATTTAATCCAACAGACAGTTCTTTCATGGTAATAGGCATCATGTAAGTAGTACCTTCTACCAAATTATCCAAAGAATTCAAAGTAACCGTAACTGGAGTTGAGACCTTCTTAGCCACTTCAATTGTTGCTTCAAGCCCTTCTACCGAAATATCTGCGTTATCAGGCAGCGGAGTATACGATGTACCAAAGCGTTCATTATAAGTTGCTACAAGGTCCATATCTTTTTCCAGTACAACTGTTTCATCCTGCTGCACAGCACTTTCTGTATTAATTGTAAATGAATAAACAGACGGGAATTCCTGAGTATTCATCTTATAAGTACCCCAGAAAGCCAAATCACTGATGGAAGCATCTGTCTTCTTATCCCCAGGTAAACTCAAACTGATAGAAGCCCAAAGGGTACCAGCTTGTACAGAAGGGGAACCATTTCCTTCAACAGAAGAAATAACTACTGGTAATAAATAAAGACGTTCTGTCAATGGAATATAGTTTTCTGCCGGAATAGTAAATTCTATAGAATCTGCCGATTCCATTGCACCTGCAGGAACAGTTACAGATTGTTTAACAAACTGAACGGTATTGGCTGGTAATGCCGAGTAAGCAGTGCCATTCTGCTGATTGTATGTATCTACCAAAGCATTATTAACTCCCGCATATACAACCAATCCTCCATCAGCCGGACGAGTCGTTTTTACTGGAACTTTCAAAGTAACTTCATCCCCTACAGCTCCTACAGAAGTCCAATCAACATTAAAAGAATAAAAGTTAGACTTTCCATCCTGACTTTTCTGGTTAAAATAAACCAAATTATTAGGATTACCTGTCACATCATAAGTCTCATCGTCGCATGAGTGAAAGCCAAACATGCCGGCAAGAAGCAATGAAACAGACAATAAATATTTTGAAACTTTCATAATTGTATTCTTTAATTGATGAAAGCGAAGACAATAATCAACACTTGTTTAACATTCTCTTCGCTTTCAAACTTGAAAACTTAATTACTGAACACACTCATTTTTCTCATCAGCATCCCATGCTACATGTGCACTATAGTCGAGCCCAAATGTATTACCTGCACCTTCATTAATTTCACGGCAAGTATTAGACCAGTCCATATCATAGCCATTGTCTGTTGAGTCATGGAAAATGTAGCCTTCTCCCTCATTCATTTTCCAGTAAGCCATTAAACCTTCAGAGTGCGGATCAACTGCACAGAGTCCCATTTGTAACTCGGCAGGTGTCAACGCACGGTTCCATACACGCACTTCAGCAATACGTCCTTTGAAATATTGTGAATATCTATAGCTTGTCCAAGACATACCTATTTCAAACATCTGGAAGTCTACAGGCTGACCATCGCCATCGAGCTGTGCGTCTTTTACGCCATCTACATACATAGTAAACTTACTACCATCGTATGTCAAAGATAAAGTATACCAGCGATTAGTACTGAAACGAGTAACAGAAGGTACACTACCTGTAGGACAAACCCATTGCAAACAGTTTACATCCATACCAGCTTCACCAAAACGCAACATATTAGAACGGCTACCGTCTGCAGAAGAGAAGCAGCACATACGCGCAATTGAATGCCATTCTTCTGAATAGAACTTAATTTCATAAGTAAAGTTCGAAAGTGACAACTTCTTATCTTCACTAAACATGAAATTACTATACAATTCCGGATTACTGATATTCAGAGAAGTAAAATGAAGAACTCGAGAAATCTGCAAGTAAATAGTTTTTGAAGGAACCAATACATCCAAACCTTCTGACTGCTGAATAGTAACAGGAATTACGTATACACGTCCCTCATCCAAACCTTCTGTAGAAATCACCTTTACAGTAGCCGGTGTAGAAAAAGTCTTGCCTTTTTCTATCACCACATCCTGATTTTCTATTTCTACAGTACCATCTGGTACAGGAAAATAGTTAGTACTATGCGCTTCATTATAAGCTTCTACCAAAGAATTATCGATACCAAATTTGATTCTTACATCTTCATCCACTTTATTCGTAGATGTAGCTGTTACCGCATAAGAAGATGGAGTATCTTCTACTACAAACTTTACAACCGGATTAGTTTCAGTACCCGAAACCAACACCACATTCTTATTATAATCGAAGCTATCCCCTTCTGCACAGCTAAACATAGAAAAGGTAAGCAAGCTTCCCCATAAAAGAGTCTTTAATGTATGTATATTCATCATAGTCTTTTTATTGTTTATTATTCTTTAATAGAAGGATTCATAATCTGAATAGACTGGCGGAATTCGTTGTAAGGAATACCGGAAGAAGAATAATAGTTACGCCCTAAGAAGAATACACCGCATCCACCTTTACGACCAGATTCCGGTTCCCAGCGAGCATAATCCAATAATTTTCCACCATCCAGATAAAACACGCCAAAAGTTTCGCAATAAATCATCTTTTCTGACGGGAAACCATTCGGTACAGAGATAGAACCACCTGTCTGATTACTATATGCTTGTTCTACAAAATAATCACAATAAGGAATACAATCTTTTGGAGGAACACTATTAAAATAGTCAATAATCAACAGTTTGTTTGGAATAGAACCTTGAGGACCAAAATATTTAGCCAATTCTTTAGTCAAACGCAACATATCGTTACCGTTCCATCCTTCATAGTCTACGTCTACACCGTCCAATCCCGGTTCCAATACCTGATTGACAATCCATTTGGCATAAGCTGCCATTACTTCATCCGAAGGATTTGGAGATCCACCCATATCGTATTCCACACCGTCAACAGTAAAGACATGACGATAGTGAGAAGCATCGGCATGCATCACAAAGCGAGTACCCAACTTTTCCTGTACATACTTCATGTCGCTATATGCTACCGGATGTGTTTCTGGAGTAGGAATACCCATCCACAAATTCACAATATCGATACTATCTGGAAGTCCCATTATACGTTCTCCCCATGAAGCAGGATCTTTACTACCTTCCACACCTTCAATCGGAGACCATGCTTCATAGTAAGCGAAACTCATTTCATGATTGCTCTGCTTGTAAGCACGGATATTCGCATAATACTGTTCATCGTATGTTTTCAACTTTTGTATTTCAAGCTTTTCCACTTCTGTATCGCAGCTGGAGAAAGCCGCAAGCCCGATACCCAAAGCCAATATACTTGTAAGTTTAAGTTTCATAGTCGTTTGTTTTATTTAGAGTTATATTTTCGGTTAACGATCACGTTTGTCCCACCAAAGCTTAGTACCGCCATTGTCAGCACCACCTAAAGCAGCAATACCACTGGCTACACCTTCTGCATTGTTGATTTTCTCATCACGAGTATACGGCAAGCGACGTACCTGCAATTCAGTATCAATAGTTCCGTTACTTCCGTTTACTACTACAGGAATCAGTTCCGGATATCCGGTACGACGGTATTCGCTCCAGCCTTCCGGACCATCCGGGTACAACGCAATCCATTTCTGAGTGATGATACGTTCCAGTTTACCTTCGAAATCGTCAGCCTCATCCCATGCCGGAGTGACTTCTGTACTGAATGTATAGTTATCGCTACCTACCTGATCTTCGTATGCTTCCGGAGTAGAAGTATCATCTGCCAGATAACTGTCTGCAGAACCAGCTTCATTTTCTTCGAAAGAAACACGTACACCCTGTTCGTAGAAAGTTTTAGCATCACCACCCATATTCCATCCTCTCAAGGCACCTTCTGCACGTAAGAAGAATGATTCGGCAGCAGTTATCCATACTACCGGAGTAGTGCTAGCATCCATATTCAGATTTGAAACTTTTGTACCCTGATAATTAGCCATATTTGAAGTAGAAATACCGATACGTACTCCGTTATATCCACCATCTTCTGTCAGTGTAAAATATTTACTGATACGAGGGTCATTCAATCCATCCATATAGGCTACAATAGAAGCACAAGGACGGCAGTCACCTGCATTAAAGTTGTAGGCAATTTCCTGCAATGGATGATGATAAGCCAATAAACCATGATCTAACTGTGCACGATCTGCTTTTGTTTCAATCAATCCGTAAGGGCTGTTTACAGACAATTCTGCCTGTTCCTGAGCCAGTTGAGGATTAGCGTAAGCTACGCGCATAGCCAGACGCAAACGTAATGTATTGGCAAATTTTACCCATTGAGCTACACTACCACCATAGATATAGTCGTAGTCGCTCATCAATTTTGCACTACTGTTACCACTTACATAGTTTCCTAAGATTTCGATTGCAGAACCCAATTCTTCAAAGAATTTTTCATAAATCTTATCAAGTGGATCGTATTGATTGGATGCTCCATAATTTACATAAGGAATAGGGCCGAAAGTATCTGCAATACGGTGCATACCAGCAACCTTTACCACTGTTGCCAATGCATCGACTTCCTCTAATCCCTGTTCTGTTGCAATCTTATGAATATTCTGCCATGGAGCCATGACTCCGGTATATGCATCATCAAATGTTGCATTTACCCAGCTTTCCTGAAATACATACTGTCCATTGTGTGCAGTACTACCCAAAGTAGCAGCTATATATCCTGCATATTGGTCGTGAGACAATTGTTGCGCAATCTGATAGTCAGAGTCCATCATCTCACCATCTTTGATAATTACTACACGACGCAACATCTGAGAGAAAAACGCACCTGTTTTCAGGTTGTCCACTCCCATCATTTCTTCTGTAACTTCATTGGGATTCACATTGTCTATATAATCAATACATGATGTATTCATCAAGGCCAAAGACAATCCCAATAAAGAGAATTTTTTCCAAGATTTTATATTGTTAGAAATCATATGTTCTATAGTTTTAAGGTTGATTAGAATTGTACTTTCACAGAGAATCCCAGATTACGCAAGCTTGGCGACATAAACATATCGATTCCCTGGAAATAAGTTCCAGTACTTGCAGTCAATTCCGGATCGAAAGGTGCTTTTTTATACAGGAAGAACAAGTTCTTACCAATGAATGATACGTTCAGTCCCTGAATCCAACTTACATACTTGTTGATTGGAACATCGTATCCCAATGAAAGTTCACCCAAACGGACATTGGTTGCACTGTATACATACATAGAACCAATACCACCAGTGCTACCGGCACCACCCACAGTTGTAAAATATTTCTGTGCATCGATAGGACGACCGTTTACCATCGCTCCACCCATATCACGAGCATCTGCAGAAGTCTGAGATACACCGTATGAATCCATCACAGCCTGAGTCTGAGAAACCACTATACCACCTACACGTGCGCTCAACAAGAATCCAAGTGATAAACCTTTGTAAGACAAAGTATTACCCCAGCTTAAATTATATTTAGGAGCACTGTTACCAGCCTTCACGAAGTTATCGTATTCAGGAACAACTACCTGATCTACCGGGTGTACATAAATAGCACCGTGTTCGTCTGTACGCAATGTATTGACATAGATATCACCGATGGAACCACCTTCAGTCAGAATCATCTTGTACATACTTGTACCACCCATATCAATCCAGTTCAATGAAGTCTTTTCGTGAGTGAACGGATCTTCATAGTCGCGAAGCAATTCGACCACTTTATTCCTGTTCAGAGAGTAGTTCAAATATGAACTCCATCCGAAATCACCCCACTGATCATCGTAACGCAAAGAAACTTCAATACCTTTGTTATCAACACGTCCACCGTTTACTACTTCCGATTTGTATCCTGTTGTAGAAGACAAAGTACGTTCAAAGAACTGATTGTAAGTACGAGACTGATACAAAGTAGCATCCAATTTCAATTTGTTTTTGAAGAATACAAAGTTGAAACCAAGTTCCCATGATTTGGTACGTTCCGGTTTCAGGTTTGCATTCGGTCGGCGAGACTGAGTAACCGGAGTTCCATCTACCAATGCATAAGTCGGAATAGCCAGGAATACGTCAGGAGAGTTACCTACTTCAGAGTATGAAACACGTGCCTTCATATACGGCATGATATCGGTACTGCATTTAAAAATATCAGTAAAGATACCAGACAAACCGACAGACGGATAAAAGAATGAATTGGTAGCTGTACCTTTAAAGGTAGAAGACCAGTCGTTACGGGCTGTTACATCCAAATAAGCCATTGACTTATATCCCAACTGTGCACTACCGAATACGGCGCGTTTCTTAATATTATATCCATACTGGTTAGCTAATTTTTTTTCTGCAGTATCCACATTACCAAATGTAAACAAGTTGGCAACTGATTTCAGTTTACCACCAAAATAGTCAGACTGATACTTATTATCTTCGAAGTTGGCACCGATGTTGGCAGTCAAGTCCAATGTATTATCAGCGAAATACTTATTGATATTTACCAATAATTCACCATAGACCTGCTTTCCTTCAATGTTGCTCTTAGAATAGAAACCATATTTAGAAGCAAACAGTTTATTAGTACCCGCATCGTACATACGTTCGTGAGTTTCATTGTTGCGGTCCATTTTTACACGAGCGCTTACGTTAATCCACTTAGCGAAATCGTACTTCAATGATGCGGTAGCCATATAACGATGCTTGTTATTAGGCATTGTGATATGTTCGGTAATCCAGTACGGGTTCTGCAAAGACAGACCGTCACTGTATGGCCAGTACTGAGTCAGCAAGTTACGTTCTACATCATAGCGCTGATAAGCCTGAATCTTAGAAAAATCATCACCTGCAGGGAACAGATAAAGCGGAACCAACGGGTTGAAGTACAAACCTTGAGCGGTCATGTTCTGTTCCTTGATTTCACTCATCATAAAGCTCAAATCAAGAGTCAACTTGTCTTTCAGCATTTTGCTTACGTTACGAACAGTTGCATTGTAACGTTCATAATCGTTATTATGAATAATACCGTTGGCATTTGTTGTACCCAAAGAAACATAAGTTTGGTTCTTTTCAGTACCGGTAGACAAGCTGGCAGAGTTTGTTACATTGACACCAGTCTGGAAGAAATCACTCGGGTCGTAACTGCTTGGAGTTTTCAGTTTTGTACCCCAGCTATAGAAACTACCAATTTCGCTCTGTCCGTATGTGTTCTGGAATTCCGGGAGAACCAAAGGAGAAGAGAAGGTAGTATTGTTAGAAATAGTTACTGATGTACGTCCTTCTTTACCTTTCTTGGTAGTAATCATTACCACACCATTTGCTGCAGCACTACCATACAAGGCAGCAGCAGAAGGGCCACTCAATACAGAGATTGATTCAATATCTTCCGGGTTGATACCAGAAATAGGGTCTCCGGAAAGTCCGGCTCCTTCGTAAGCGCCCGAAGGCTGACCGTTAGCCGCAGACATATCCAACATTGGAATACCGTCTACTACATACAATGCGTTGTTGTTACCATTCAAAGACTTGGCACCACGCATTATCACACGTGAAGAACCACCTACACCCGAAGAAGAAGAGTTAATGGTTACACCGGCAATCTTACCGTTCAAGTTGTTTACAAAGTTGGCATCTGCGATACGGGTAATTTCGCTATTATCTACCTGCTGTACGTTGTAAGACAAAGATTTTGCTTCTTTCTTAATACCCAATGCTGTTACAACGACTTCATCCAGTACTTCTGTATCTTCTTTCATGCGGATAGCCAAAGAAGGTTTGTCTACAGTAATATTCTGAGTAGCATAACCGATGTAAGAAACTACAAGTACATCACCTTTGCGTGCATCCAATGCAAAATCACCATCAATACCTGTAATGGTTCCGGTAGTAGTACCTTTAATCTGGATTGCTACACCAATCAAAGGATCACCGTTTGCATCTACAACAGTACCAGATACTTTCTGAAGTTTTTCGTTTGAGTTCTGTGTTTTTTCTACAATCAGAATATACTGACCGTTAATTTGATAAGTATAGTTTGTTCCTTTCAGAATAGTTTCCAGTGCCTGTTCCAAGGCTACATTCTGCAAACTCAAATTGGTTTTCTCTTTTCCCTTCAACTGAGAATTGTTGTAACCCACAGACATTCCGGTCTGTTTTCCTACTTGTTTCAAGGCTTCTATTACAGAAATATTCTGCTTCTGAATAGTAATTTTTTTGTCCTGCTGTGCAAAAGTAGCACCCGGAGCAAGAAGCAAACATAAAAATAACGAAAGAACCTTATTTTTTGCCTGCTTATTCATTATATTTTGTATTTTTGTTGGCATTTCTTAAGTATTAGTTAATTGATTATTACTTCATTTTACCGGTGCATAGCGTAGAAATAAGTAAACGCTAATTCTTTAAGAATGTAGATTTCATATCCGGGAAGAATTGGGGCCTCTTCCCGGATACTTTTTTATCATAGGCGTGTTTTTCTTGTTTTTAAAGGTTAATATTTAAGTCATCTCTTTTTTTGTATCAAATAACACTTGTTCTCCTTTATCTGATATTCCATATCTCCCACTACCCGTGTAATAATATCCATTACCTGAGGTAAAGTTGTCTTGGTCGGGAAACGGAATGTATACCGGTCTTTCTTCAAGCTGTGAAGACTATATACAAAGGTATATGGGTATTTGTGTTCCAAACGGGTGATAATGTCTTCCAATGACATTTCACTAAAAATCAATTCTCCCCGTTGCCATGCTGTTACATCTTCCATATCCGGACAATGTACCTGATGTTCTTTGGTGCTACGGTTGAAAACAAGTTGTTCATTGGGTTTCAGAATAACCTGCGACTGCAAATTATTAAAATCGACCTGTACACTTCCCGACAGCAAGGTAGCAGTCAGGCAATCATCATCGGCATATGCCTCTACATTAAACTCTGTTCCCAATGCTGTAACCTGAAAACCGTTCGACTTGACAATAAACGGATGTTCTTTGTCCGGTTTTACTTTGAAGTCTGCCTCCCCTATCAAATACACACTTCTTGTGTCTCCTTTAAACTGAGCCGGATACAGCAAGGTAGTCTTTGAGTTCAGAATAACCTCAGTACCATCGGGCAAGGTCACCTGACGCAAATCAGCAACCGGAGTGTAGTTTTCTATCAAATCTACATTTTCGGGCCGACCAAAATAAATCATTAAAGTGATAGAAACGGTTGATACGGCAAAAAAGAAAACTGCAGCAGCCTGCCAAATCCAAGAAGGAAGGAGCTTCTTACGGCGAGTCTCCGTTTGAAACCCTATATTTTGCTTCATCTTTTTCAGCGAATCGTTCATGTTTGCAGGAGCACTCTCCATGCCGGCTTTTTCCCATAACATATGTAAAGCCTGCTCTTTTTCCTCTGCATGCTCTTCGTCCGCAAACCACTTCCAAACCTCTTTCTTGGTCTGTTCCGAATAGTCATTCCGAACAAAGAGTTCTACAATTCGTCTTATACAATTTTTCATTTTAACAGTTATTTTAAATGCTTTTCAAATATAAGACGAATAACTGCTGCCAACTACTTAAACAAATTGAAGAAAAAATATAAAAAAATTGCTTTTTTCAATTCTGCAAGGACTAAATAGATCTGATGTTCCACCGTACGAACCGATAAATCAAGACGTTCCGCTATTTCCTTATTCGACAAATGCATAAAACGGCTCATCTTAAAAATCTGTGTTCTTTTTTCCGGAAGATGCTCCAAAGTAAGACGTATCAGCAACTGGATATCCTTATAATACATTTGTTCGAGTATATAATCTTCCCCCATCAGTTCGGAAAGCAAGGCTTCGGGAACGACTATATTCAGGTATTCCCGCTCCACACTGATATGCTTAAAACGGTCCAGAATCAGATTCTTGGTCATAGAATAAATATAGCTGTCTGCCTCTTCTTTTCCCTGCCATATTTCCGGCTGCATCCACAGTTTCAGAAAGATGTCTTGGGATACATCTTCTGCATCCTCTTCAGACTTCAACAGCATTTTAGCAAAATTCTTCACTTTCGGAAAGTTACGAATAAAAAAAGACTGAAATTCCTTTTCCATGTCTTTTTGTTTGCCCAATACTATCCCCTGCAAATTATCCATTCTAAAAATTAGTCCCCTTATACATCATTAAAACATTTCTATTATCTTTCCGCACTTAAATATAAAACAGGATAAGGTTTGCCAAAATCATCTTCCTCGCCTCGTCCCATAATCCGGAATCCTTTATGCAAATAAAAAGCCAAAGCTTCCCGGTTTTGTTCGTTTACATCTACACGATATATATTTTTCTCGCGTACCGCATAATCAATCAAAATGCTACCATATCCTTTGTGGAGTTCGTCGGGGTGTACAAAAAGCATTTCAATCTTCTCATCGGAAAGTCCCATAAAAGCAATGGCATTGCCCAATCTATTATATATAATATATAAAGAAAGAATCGGGAAATAATGATTCTTTATCTCTGACTTATAGAACAGAATATCACCTTCATTCAAAAAACGGTGAGTATGTCGTACGGAAACTTCCCAAAGCCTCAACAATTCGTCATAGTTTTCAGCATTTCCCTGAAGGACCAAGGACTTTTGCATCACAAAATTATCAAGTCTTATTCCCAATACATCTACCTCTTGAGTACACTGCACACGGAAGCCCCGTTTCTCAAAAAAACGGCGAGCCGGAATACTTACTTCGGCATCCAACATAATAGACTTACATTCTACGACAAATTTTTCGGCTGTATACAGCAAAAGGCTTCCCACTCCTCTACACTGGTGTAAAGGATCAACAAATAAATCGTGCAGATAACCATTAGAATCTACCGAAATGAAGCCTACGATTTCGTCCGACAACATATGTCTGGCTGCTATAAAATGCAAACCGGATTCCAAAAGAGATTCCCAGTGTTGTAAATCGGCTCTCTCTACCCATGCATCAATTTGATCCGGCGTATAATATCCGGCACAAGTCATACGTACAGCATCTTCAAATACCCGATAAAGGGATTCAGCAGTCATCGAAACGGTTAAAATATACTCTTCCATAAATATGTCTATTATGTTATACAAAGATAAAATTTTTGAAAATACGAACCTACCGGCAACATAAAATTCAAGTATTTTCAATATAAAAACGACAAAAAATCTATACTTTGGAAAACTTTATTCAAAAAAATTTTATCCAATCCACTCTATATGAAAGTGAAACAGCACTTTATTAGAGTAAATAAATATACCTTTGCCAAAACAAATATATAAAAAAATAAATAATGCGCATATTCTTCCTTTTATTCAGCACAATCTTGTGTCTTTCCGGCTTACAGGCACAACAGAGCAGACTGCAACAGCAAATCCGCCAACTTATCGAAAGTAAAAAGGCACAGGTCGGAGTGGCTGTTATCATCAACGGACAGGATACTCTGACCGTAAACAACGATGTACAATACCCCATGATGAGTGTATTCAAACTGCATCAGGCATTGGCCGTAATCAACTATATTGAGAAGCAGGGGCTTTCGCTCGACACACCGATCTATATCCGTAAAGAGCAATTGCATCCCAATACCTACAGTCCCTTGCGCGACAAGTATCCGCAAGGCAATATCAGCCTCCCAATCAGGGAACTGCTGACTTATACACTACAACTGAGTGACAACAATGCTTGTGATATTCTGTTCGAATATACAGGAGGAACTGAAGCAACCGACCGGTATATCCGTTCACTGGGGATTAATGACTTCCGGATTTGTGCAACCGAAGAGGATATGCACCGCGACTTGAACCTTTGTTACCAAAACTGGACTTCTCCTCTTGCTGCGGCTTGTCTGGCCAATAAGCTTATAGAATGCCAGCTTTTTACGTTAACCAATCAGGATTTCATCAAGGAGACCATGCTGACTTGCGAAACGGGGAAAGACCGTATCCCAAAGCCTTTTTCCGGTACATCGATACGCACAGGGCATAAAACAGGAACCGGAGACCGGAATGAAAAAGGAGAAATGATTGGATGCAACGATGTAGGATTCATATTGCTGCCTGATGGTACTTACTACACATTGGCCGTATTTGTCTGCAACTCTTCTGAAACAGACCAGACAAACGCACAAATTATTGCAGACATTTCGGAAACGGTATTCCGGTTCATCCAACCTTAAATCTGTATACACACTTTCTTCTGACAGGGAAATACTCCGTCCGACGTCGTCGGATATAAAAACGACACCGTCGTCTTTACGGCCGACTGCGCCGAATACACAGCCGACACCGCTGATTATTGTACACGACCTGTATCATATTCATTTTCCTATGGCAGGGAACAAGAACAGAACATTATACACACAAAAAAAACTGCGCCACTCACGTGGCACAGCTTTCCTAACCTTAAATTTTTACTATGAAAAAAAATCTACATAGTCTTTTTATCAAATGCCTAATGATTTCTTCACTGCTTCTACTTTTTCTGTAGCATCAGCATCAGCTCCGGCATAGCATTTCGGGCACTGCATTTCACCCTTAATTTCCATATAGAACTTAATCTTCGGTTCTGTACCCGACGGACGTACAGAAACTTTTGTACCGTCTTCTGTAAAGAACTGAAGTACATTTGATGTTTCCGGCATCTGCAAGTCGGTTACATTGCCTTCTGCATCAGTAGCCTTCAATGACTTGTAGTCTTTTACCAATACCACTTTCGAGCCACCCAATTCTTTCGGCGGACAAGCACGGAAGTTATCCATCATGGCCTTGATTTCGTCTGCACCGCTCTTACCAGGTTTTACTACATTGACAGTTACTTCTTTAGAGAATCCGTATTCTACATAGATTTCCATCAAAATATCATACAATGTCTTGCCCTGGTCTTTTGCCCATGCGCAGATTTCTGCCAGCAATGAACAAGCAGAAACAGCGTCTTTATCACGCACGAAGTCTTCTGCCAGGAAGCCGTAGCTTTCTTCACCACCACCGATGTACTGTTTTACACCTTCGTTCAGACGGATTTCGCGTGCAATCCATTTGAAACCTGTGTAGCAGTCCATCATTTCAATATTATTCTTGTCGGCTACTGCCTTGATCAATTCTGTAGTTACAATGGTCTTCACAACAAATTCGTTGCCTTTCATCTTACCCATTGCAATGCGGTTCTTGATAATGTAATACAAGAAAATCAAGCAAGTCTGGTTACCGTTTACCAATACCCATTCTCCCTTGCTGTCCTTGCAAGCCATACCTACACGGTCTGCATCCGGGTCTGAAGCCATTACGATATCTGCATCCAGCTTTTTAGCCAGGTCGATAGCCATTGACAACGCTTCTGCATTTTCCGGGTTCGGAGAAACTACTGTCGGGAAGTCACCGCTCTTCACCATCTGTTCGGGTACGCAGTGTACATTTTCAAATCCCCACAATTTCAATGACTGCGGAATGAGCATCATACCTGTACCGTGGATCGGAGTGTACACAATCTTCAGATCTTTCTGGCGTTTGATTACTTCCGGATCGATAGAGATAGTATGTACCTGACGCAAGTATTCGTCATCAATTTCCTTACCGATTACCTGAATCAGTTCCTTGTTTCCTTCAAACTTAATTTCAGAAGCCGAAGAAATCTTGTTTACTTCTTCGATGATACCTTTATCGTGTGGAGCCAATACCTGTGCACCATCGTCCCAGTATGCCTTGTATCCGTTGTATTCTTTCGGGTTGTGAGAAGCAGTCAGGATAATACCGCTCTGGCA
>ERZ1027150.308-NODE-308-length-44685-cov-25.120636_pt1 | contig 44685 bp, 32 predicted proteins | sample MGYA00519276_ERZ1027150 | MGnify/ENA primary metagenome ERZ1027150 (study PRJEB26926, sample SAMN06164860) | human gut metagenome | biome: ENVO:00009003; feature: ENVO:2100002; material: ENVO:00002003 | host: Homo sapiens | place: USA | collected 2012 ... | reverse complement strand
CAGTCTCGTGGGCTCGGAGATGTGTATAAGAGACAGGTGTAAATGAAAAAAAAACTATATTTGCAACCTTGAATAAACGTATATTAATTAAAAAAGTAAATATCATAAATTAAAGTAACATGCAAAACAAAGGATTTGTAAAGGTTTTTGCGATATTACTGACCCTTGTCTGTGTGTTCTATCTTTCGTTTTCATTCGTGACCCGCTATCATATGAATAAAGCGGCAGAAGACCCGAAAGGTGCGGCACACTACCTTGATTCTATACAGAATGAAAAGGTTTGGCTGGGAAGTTATACGCTGAAACAGTGTCGTGAGATGGAAATCGGGTTGGGACTGGACCTGAAAGGCGGTATGAATGTGATTTTGGAAGTCTCTGTACCAGATGTTGTACGTGCATTGGCCGATCACAAGACCGACGAAACTTTCAACAAAGCAGTAGACGAAGCTGCTCGTCTTCAGGTAACAAGCCAGGATGATTTCATTACCTTGTTCGTAAGAGAGTATAAGAAACTGGCTCCCGAAGGTAGTCTGGCAGAACTGTTTGCTACTCAGCAGTTGAAAGACAGAATCACTACCCGTAGCAGCAATGCAGAAGTAGAAGCTGTATTGCGTGAAGAAGTGAAAGCTGCAGTAGACAACTCATATAATGTATTGCGTACACGTATCGACCGCTTTGGTGTGGCTCAGCCTAACATCCAGACTTTGGAAGGAAAGATGGGACGTATCATGGTGGAATTGCCGGGTATCAAAGAACCTGAACGTGTAAGAAAACTTTTGCAGGGTTCTGCTAACCTGGAATTCTGGGAAACTTATAAAGTAGGTGAACTGGGTTCTTTGTTGGCTTCAATCGACAGCCGTGCACGCGAAGTAATGAGCCTGGATACTACAACAGTTGTTGCAGATTCTGCTGCTGCTCCTGTTGTATCGGCAAAAGATAGCCTGACAGCTGCATTGAAGGGTGAAACTGCCGATACTAATGTAGATATGGAGCGCATGAAAAAAGAACACCCGTTGTTTGCTGTTCTGAGTCCTAATCAGTATAAGGAAAGCTGTGTAGTAGGTTATGCCGACTATAAAGATACTGCAGCAGTAAACCGTATTCTGAACTTGGATGAAGTGAAGAGAGTAATGCCTCGCGATTTGAAACTGATGTGGGGTGTAGCTGCTTCCGACTTGGATAAAACTGGTCGTATCTTCGAACTTTATGCTATCCGTTCTACAGAACGTAACGGTCGTGCACCGCTGGAAGGTGATGTAGTAGTGGACGCAAGCGATACATACGACGACTTCCACAAACCGGCTGTAAGCATGACAATGAACAACGACGGTGCACGTCGCTGGGCTACATTGACCAAGAAAAACATTCAGCGTGCCATCGCTATCGTATTGGATGGTTATGTATATAGTGCTCCGAATGTAATCAACGAAATCACAGGAGGACAGTCAAGCATTACCGGTAACTTTACTCCGGAACAGACTAAAGACTTGGCAAACGTATTGAAGACTGGTAAGATGCCGGCTCCTGCCCGTATCGTTCAGGAAGATATCGTAGGTCCGTCTTTGGGTCAGGAATCTATTAACCAGGGTATCGTTTCATTCGTAGTAGCTCTCATCGTATTGATGATTTATATGTGCGCTATGTATGGTTTCATCCCGGGTATGGTTGCAAACGGTGCTTTGTTTGTGAACTTCTTCTTTACATTGGGTATTCTGTCTTCATTCCAGGCTGCCTTGACAATGTCCGGTATTGCCGGTATGGTATTGTCTTTGGGTATGGCTGTGGATGCAAACGTATTGATTTACGAGCGTACCAAAGAAGAGTTGAAAGCTGGTAAAGGACCTAAGCAGGCTTTGGCTGAAGGTTACGGAAACGCATTCTCTGCTATCTTCGACTCTAACTTGACTTCTATCCTGACAGGTATTATCCTGTTCAACTTCGGTACAGGTCCGATCCGTGGTTTCGCCACTACTTTGATTATCGGTATCCTCTGCTCATTCTTCAGTGCCGTATTCTTGACTCGTCTGGTATACGAACACTATATGGCAAAAGACAAATGGCTGAATCTGACATTTACTACCAAGTTGTCTAAGAACTTGATGCAGAACGTACATTATAACTTTATGGGTATCACCAAGCGTTCGTTCACTATCTGGGGCGTAATCATCTTGGTTTGTATCGTATCGTTCTTTGTACGTGGTTTGGCTCAGAGTATCGACTTTACCGGTGGACGTAACTTTGTCGTTCAGTTCGAACAGGTAGTACAGCCTGAAACTGTACGTAACTTGCTGCAGCCTAAGGTAGGTGATGCCAATGTGCAGGCTATTGCGTTGGGAACAGACGGAAAGACCATTCGTGTAACTACCAACTACCGTATCGAAGAAGATTCTCCTACTATCGATGCTGAAATCGAAGAGTTCTTGTACAATGCTTTGAAAGAAGGCAACCTGTTGGGTGAAGGTACTACTCTCGAAATCTTTATCGACCGCGATAACCGTACTGGTGGATCTATTATCAGTTCTCAGAAAGTAGGACCAAGTATCGCAGACGATATTAAGACTTCGGCTATCTGGTCGGTTATTCTGGCTTTGATTGCGATTGGTCTGTACATCCTGCTCCGTTTCCGCAACATAGCATATAGTGTGGGTGCAACCATTGCATTGGCTGTCGATACAGTATTGATTATCGGTGCATATTCATTGTGTTATGGTTGGATGCCGTTCTCTTTGGAAATCGACCAGACTTTCATCGGTGCTATCCTGACAGCAATCGGTTACTCTATCAACGATAAGGTGGTTATCTTCGACCGTGTACGTGAATTCTTCCACTTGTATCCGAAACGTGACCGTGCAAAACTGTTCAACGATTCATTGAATACTACTTTGTGCCGTACAGTCAATACCTCATTGAGTACTTTGATTGTATTGCTGAGCATCTTTATCTTGGGTGGCGACAGCATTCGTAGCTTCGCTTTCGCAATGATTCTGGGTGTGGTAATCGGTACATTGTCTTCTCTGTTCGTTGCAGCTCCGGTTGCTTACCTTACTATGGGTAACAAAATGCCGGAAGATACTAAAGAAGTAGAAGCATAAGCTTTTAGCTATATAAAGAGGCCGTTTCAAAATTGAAGGTCTCTAAATTTGAAGTGCACCCCAAAAGTTTTCTGTCTAACTTTTGGGGTGTATTATGTATAGAGATCACAATTTTGAAGAACGTTTAAATGTAGTAAGTCGGATACTTTCTGGTGAACCAATGAGATCAGTCTGCAAAACTCTTTCACTTGACATAAATATGGTTAAGCAATGGTAGCTCCGTTATAAGAAATATGGAGAAGAAGGTATACCTTTGCATGAAATATGTGTTCTGCTATAATTTGAATATTCTCAGCTCTAATAGAAATTCAAAAGGAGTGTCTGACCTAAGTTTGTCAATAGTTCACGCACATTCAGAAGTGCTTGGGTTTTCTTTACCTCAATTAAGACTTTATTTTTTAGTAGTGCATTCTTGGTCTTTAGGAAAGATTTTTAGCCCAAGTCTTTTATTCCGTTTGTGGCCTTTTTTCTTTGGATGTCTCATATTTTAGTGGTAGTTTTTTGACATCTAGACAGTTATAATCTACTTGCATACTTACTTATATTATCTTAGCGTTTAGAGGCATCTTGTCAATTCTTTATTTTGCTCTTGCATGGGCTAAAGTTATCTTTTTCTAATATTAAACTAACGACTTCTTCCTTAAATTAAATCGTTGGATGCAATGTGGTCGTCTTTCTTGTACGGAATAATTATTTTATCTCTTTTTTTCATTCATGCTAGTATCTGAGTCTTATTAATATGATACTTTTCGATAAGTTGACTATTACCTCTCCAAAAAATGTTTTGTGTCTAACTTTTGGGGCGAATCACAATCAGAAAAACTTATACGAAATAGGATTCGCAAAATATCATATCAATAAGTAAAAATATAATAGTTAATTGCGTAGTATAGTTCCCATAGTTGTTTAATAAGTGTTATTATATGAAAAACAATAAAATCTAACTTTTAAAATTTATGCGGAAAAACATTACATCAGTCAGTATGCTATTGCTATTAGGTAGTATGTCTTCTGGAATAGCAAATGCATTACCAGCACAATCAACACTAAAAGTTGATGCTGTTCAACAAGGCAATATTTGCCAAGGTATTGTAAAAGACAAATCCGGAGAAACAGTTATAGGAGCTTCGGTTGTAGTAAAAGGGACGAATAATGGTACAATTACAGGATTGGACGGTGACTTTTCTCTTTCGAATGTAAAAAAAGGAGAAATACTTCAAATATCCTTTGTTGGATACCAAACAGTAGAAGTCACCTTCAAAGGCCAACCTCTCAATGTTACCTTAGTAGATGATACCCAAAAGTTGGATGAGGTAGTAGTAACAGCATTGGGTATTAAACGTCAAAAAAGATCTTTGGGTTACTCTACTACTTCTGTTAGTGGAGAAGATTTTGTACAAGCACGAGATCCCAATTTGGGTAATGCTTTATCTGGTAAGATTGCAGGTGTAAGTGTTTCTGGAAATGCAACCGGTGCGGGTGGTAGTAGCCGTGTCGTTATCCGTGGTAATGCTTCTATGACAGGAAATAACCAACCTCTCTATGTAATCGATGGTGTTCCGTTTGATAATACAAACTTAGGAAGTGCTAGTAAATGGGGTGGTATGGATATGGGTGATGGCTTGAGTGGCATCAATGCAGATGATATTGAAAGCATTCAGGTTTTAAAAGGTGCAGCTGCTTCTGCTTTATATGGTTATCGAGGAGGTAATGGAGCCATTCTTATTACTACGAAATCAGGCAAAAAAGGAAAACCGGTAAGTATTGAAGTAAATAATAACTTGACTTTCAATAAAATATATGACTATCGTGATTTCCAACAAGTATATGGAATTGGTTCTATGGGAATACGTCCAACTGATATGGCATCGGCTAAAGCAAATGACCAAAGTAGTTGGGGAGAACGAATGGAAGGACAGACTGCTGTTAACTTTTTAGGGCAAGAATACAATTACTCTCCGGTAGACAATTGGGATACATTCTATCGTACCGGCATCAATAACGTTACTTCTGCCGCCATCAGTGGAGCAACTGAAAAAATTACCTATCGTTTTGGTATTTCAAATAGTTATGACAAAGGTATCTTGCCCAATTCAAGTATAAGCCAGCAGGGAATCAATATGAATACTACTTACGACATTACCAAAAAACTGCACTTGATGGTTAACGCCAATTATGTATTTGATAAGTCGAAAGGACGTTCTTCTCTCTCTGACGGAAACGGTAATACTAATGCGACTTTACTCTATTTGGCCAATTCTGTAGATGTGCGCTGGCTTGAGCGAGGTGGTGAAGGTTGCGATTGGGGTACAGATGTAAATGGTAATGAATTATTGAGTGGAACCAATATTTACTTTAATAATCCATATTGGTTGCAATATCGTAAAACTAATGAAATGAGTCGTAACCGTTTAACAGGTGCAATGACGTTAAAATACGATATCTTTGATTGGTTGTATATTCAGGGAGCTGTACAACGAGATGGATATAACATGGAGTTCAAAAAAGTACAACCTATAGGGGGGGCGACAGACACATCAGGAGCATTAGATGAATACTCAAAAGCCTATTCAGAAATGAATTTGAATTATTTATTGGGTTTCGACAAAACTTTCGGAGATTGGTCAGTAGGAGCAACTTTAGGAGGTAATCGACAACGAAATATAACTAAGCAATGGGCTATCAAAGGGGGTAAAACCTTTGTAGCAGATGGTTTGTGGTCTTCTAATAATTTGGCAAATAAAAATTATCAGAAGAGTTATCAGGAATATCAAGTTAATTCAGTTTATGCTACTGCTGATTTAGGATGGAAGAATCAAGTCTTCCTTAATTTGACAGGACGTAATGACTGGTTCTCTACCCTTTCTCCAGAAAACAATCATTATTTTTATCCTTCTGTTACATTGTCTTGGGTTTTTTCTGATTCATTTAAACATCCAGACTGGTTTACTTTTGGTAAATTGCGTGCTTCTTATGCTTCAGCCTCTAATGGAACGTCTCCTTATCAGAATTATCTGACTTATCAAATCAGAGATTATACTGTAAACGGACAACAAGTGGCTACTGTTAATACTGACATTTATCCTAATACAGAATTAAAACCAGTAAAGATTTCAGAATACGAAGTTGGTTTGAATTTGGCTTTCTTGAACAATCGATTGTCTTTTGATATGGCTTATTACGTAAAAAATACAAAAGACGATATTGCTAAAGTTTCTACTAGTACCGCTTCTGGTTATAGTGCCCGTATTCAGAATGTAGGTGAAATACGAAACAATGGATTTGAATTTATGGTGAATGCGGTACCAGTTCATACTAAAGATTTTAATTGGAATACTACATTTAATATTGCCTATAATGATAGTGAAGTAAAATATTTGGGAGAAGGGGTAGACCGATTGGCTATTGAAGGAGCAGAAGCAAGATCTGGAAGTGTAACTGTACAAAACATTGTGGGTTCTTCTTATGGTGAATTAGTCGGTTATAAATACAAACGTACTCCAGACGGACAAATCGTATTCAAAAACGGTATTGCTCAACGAGAAGATGAAGTATCAAGTTTGGGTAATGGAGTATATAAAGTAACTGGTGGATGGAGCAATCAGTTTACCTACAAGAACTTTACTCTTTCTTGTTTGATTGACTTTAAATTGGGGGCAGATATTTTTTCTGGAACCAACTACAACCTTGTAAGTAACGGTTTACATAAGAAAACGTTGCAGGGACGTGAAAACGATGGAAAAGGAAGTATCATCGGAGAAGGTGTACGCTGGGATGATGCAACTCAAAAGTATGTGAAAAATGATGTTGCTGTTAGTGCACAAGAATATTGGCAAGGTATTGCCAATAACAATATAGGAGAAGAATTTATATATGATGCAAGTTTTATTAAGTTACGTGAATTGTCTTTTGGATATACCTTCCCTCAATCTTTGCTGAGTAAGTGGAAATTTATCAAAGAATTGAATGTTTCATTGGTAGGACGTAACTTGTGGACCATCATGAAACATACAGACAACATTGATCCAGAATCGGCTTACAACAACGGTAATGGACAAGGTTTGGAACTGAACGGTTATCCCGCAACAAGAAGTTTCGGATTTAATGTAAATCTTAAATTTTAATTAACAGACAAATAAAATAACTCTATGAGATACAATTTTTTATATAAGGCCGTATTGGCAATAGGAATGATAGGAATAGTTTCCGGGTGTTCTGATTTTGGAGATACAAACATTGATCCGGAGCATTTGAACGATAATAATATGGACTATAAAATGGTCTTTTCTAATGCACAACATCAAGCATCAGGTTCAGATAACGATGTATGGACCAATGGTATTATTTATGGAGGGACTATGATGCAGCATGTGACTACTTTACATTACACTGAAGCATTTTATACCTATAATGAAAGTTACAATTCAGGGCTTTGGCGTAGTCTGTATTCTGGCAATAGAGCATCTGTACGTGATATTAAGATCGTATTGGAGGCATGGAAAGATTTACCAGAACATCAAGCAGATTGTCAGATAGCCCGTATTATGAAAGCTTATATTTTTCATCGATTAACTGACCTATATGGAGATATTCCTTACACAGAAGCCGCAGCTGGTATTGACTATCCTAAATATGATAGTCAGAAATTTATTTATGAAGATCTTTTAAAGGAATTAGACGAAGCTCAAAATAATCTAAAAGGAGCTTCTTCTTCACTTGGAAGCGCAGATTTCTACTACAATGGCGATGTAGAAAAATGGAGAAAATTTGCTAACTCACTGATGCTTCGTATTGCAATGCGTATGAGTGAGGTCTCTCCTGAAGAAGCACAGAAGTGGGTAAAAAAAGCAGTAGAAAACGGATTGTTTGAAGGCATGGAAGACAATGCAATCCTGCAGCATACTGATGGAGATCCCAGCAATGATTCTTCGAACCCTTATGGAAAAATTTATTCTGAACGTGATGCTGGGAAATTCTTCCTTAGCCAATTTTTTGTAGAGATGTTAAAGAACACCAATGACCCTCGCCTAGCACTGATTGGAGTTGTATGCGAATCTGATCCGACAAGACCTTATACAAGTGGAGATGCGTATACTAAAGGAAATACAGACCCTGCAAAACAGGTAGGTATGCCTTCAGGATACGACTTGAAAGGTGGACAATGGGATATTGAAAATGCAGATGGGTTCCCAGGAAAAGATAGATATGAGACTTATTATTCTACTGTAAACCGTTATACTTTCTCTGATCCCAAAGCGCCTACTATTGTATTGAATTATGCGGAAAATCAGTTATTGCTGGCCGAAGCTGCATGGAGAGGATGGCTGGAAGGGGTAAGCAATGTCAAGACTGCCGAAGAATATTATAATGAAGGTGTAACAGCAGCTATGAAGCAATTTTCCATCTATCAAGATGCCAAATCGCTGTATGATACTTATTTAAATGATGAGAATATACAGGCTTATTTAAATGAAAATCCATATGATGAGACCACAGCCTTGGAACAGATTAGTACACAGTATTATATTGCTACTTTCTGCGATGAATATGAGACTTTTGCTAACTGGCGTCGTACAGGATATCCGGAATTAAAGGCAATCAATGTTGGTTATCCGAACTGTGTAACTGGTGGCACAATTCCACGTCGTTTTACTTATCCTATGTCCGAAGCCCAAAATAATAGCAAACATTATCAAGAAGCCCTATCTGGTTTGCAACCTGCGAAAGACGAAATGACTTCACGAGTATGGTGGGATGTTAAAAAATAATCATCTTGACTGAATTATTTTAGAGCCTGCCTAAATTATCTTACGGAGAATTTAAACAGGCTCTTCTATTTCTGATTTTATGTATTTACACCAACAAAAAATAAATTTATAATGAAAAAGACAACTCTAATAGGAATCTTACTATTCTTCCTTCTCTCTTCGATAAATGCTCAACAAGTGGGTATGCGTCATAAACGTTCTGATGGCTATGAATGGCCTAAAGACTCGCTAGTTTTGCAAAAACTAGACAAATGGAAAGATCTGAAATATGGGGTTATCTTCCATTGGGGGTTATACAGTGTACCTGGTATAATGGAATCGTGGGTATTGTGTGGTGAAGATGTTGACTGGATTACTACCCGCCGTTCGCAAAGTATGACTTACGAAGAATATAAAAAATGGTATTGGGGATTTAAGGATTCTCTAAATCCTGTGTCCTTCAATCCTGACCAATGGGCAGACATCATGCAAGAAGGAGGGATGCGTTACATGGTATTTACTACTAAACATCATGAAGGATTCTGTATGTTCGATACCAAAGAAACCAACTTTTCTATTATGAATGGCCCTTTCGGTAAAGATCCACGTGCCAATGTCGCAAAACATGTATTCGATGCATTTCGTAACAAAGGCTTTATGATAGGAGCTTATTTCTCTAAACCTGATTGGCATTCCGAGTATTATTGGTGGCCTTATTTCCCCACAAGAGACCGTAATGTGAACTATGATGTAAAGCAACATCCGGAACGTTGGGAAAAATTCTGCCAGTTTACCTATAACCAAATCAAGGAACTAATGAGTGATTATGGGAAAATTGATATTTTGTGGTTGGATGGTGGGCAAGTGGCACCTAAATTCAAACAAGATATCAAAATGGACAAAATTGCAGCAATGGCTCGTCAGAAACAGCCAGGGTTGATTATGGTAGACCGTACCGTACAAGGGGAGTTCGAAAACTATCAGACTCCTGAAGGAGAAATTCCCGATAAGCAGTTGGACATTCCTTGGGAAACTTGCATGGCAATGAATGGCTGGGGATGGCGTAAAGAAGGTACATACAAATCCTCTAAGAGAATTATTGCAACTTTAATAGAAGTGGTTGCTAAAGGAGGTAATCTTTTGTTAGGTGTTGGGCCTACTGCACAAGGAACAATAGATGCAGAAGCGCAAGATCGTATATTAACAATAGGAAAATGGCTAAAAAAGAATGGGGAAGCTATCTACAGTACTACCATCACTAAACACTACAACGATGAAAAAGTATGGTTCACTCAATCCAAAGACTCAAATACCATGTATGCACTTTATGCATTAAATGACGGAGAAGACAAAGTTCCAGATATAATAGAATGGAGTGGAAATATTCCAGCTAAAGGTAAGGTGATTTTACTTCAGAATAATCACAAAATAAAATGTGAGGTAAAAAATGGGAAAGTAAAAATTTATTTACCTCAAAATATAAATAAATCAGAATCTTTGGCTTTCAAATTTACAGTAGATAAAATTCGCGATAATGTAAGATAAGTTGTATCACGTATTTATTCTTAAGCTTCATTGTTCAAAAAGGTAAAGTTAAAGATTGGAGTAACCATAAAGGTTTCATATTAATTGTGTTCCACTTAACTGTAACATAATTCATTTTTTAGTATAAAAAATTAACCGGTTCTAAATAACCATTATAATTATTTAGAACCGGTCATTAATAATTTTCTTACCTACAGATCTTTTCTTGCTCTTAGTTTTTCTATCATATCACGTGTCATGCCGTCCAGGTCGTATTCCGGTTTCCAGTTCCATTCTTCACGTGCACAAGAATCATCCAGTGAGTTTGGCCATGATTCGGCAATGCCCTGACGCAGACTGTCTACTTCGTAATCCATACGGAATTCAGGGATATATTCCTGAATTTTGTGATAAATGGTGTCCGGTTCGAAGCTCATGGATGCAATATTGAACGAGTTGCGGTGTACCAGTTTAGCTGGATCGGCTTCCATGATTTCGATGGCAGCACGCAGTGCATCCGGCATATACATCATATCCATGTAAGTACCTGCTGCAATAGGACATTTAAAACGTTCTCCCTTTACTGCAGAATAGTAGATATCTACTGCATAGTCGGTAGTACCTCCCCCCGGAGGAGTTACGTAAGAAATTAGTCCCGGAAAACGTACAGAACGTGTATCTACTCCGAAGCGGTTGAAATAATAGTCACTCAGCAATTCACCGGTTACCTTTGTTACACCATACATTGTTTTCGGGCGTTGCAGTGTATCCTGTGGAGTCTGGTCTTTTGGAGTACCAGGACCGAATGAACCGATAGAGCTGGGAGTAAAGACTGCACACTGTTTCTCGCGTGCTACTTCCAATACATTGCACAATCCGCCTACTCCGATTTTCCAGGCCAACTGTGGTTTGGTTTCGGCTACGGCAGAGAGCAGTGCAGCCAGGTTGTAAATTGTATCAATGTTATACTGTGTTACAGTATCGGCTATTTGCTGTGCATTTGTAATGTCTACTACAGCAGACGGTCCGGATTCTTTCAGTTCGCCTTTAGGTTCTGCACCTGGAATATAGCCGGCCACTACATTTCCATTATAGATATGACGTAACTTCATGGTCAGCTCCGAACCAATCTGGCCGGTAGAGCCGATAATTAGAATATTTTTCATGTTGGGTAGGTTTTTGTTTTAGTTATACAAACTTACGGAAAAAAATTGTCTTTATGTCAGTCTGAGTCAAGAATTATACCTAAAACTTTAGGGTTACAGTGTAAATAAGATACTTCTCTGCGGAAGGAGTAATTGGGTATTGGTATTTTCAGCCGTCTCCTTGCAGTGAGACACTCATCTCACTGTAGGGAGACGAGTGTCTCATTACAAGGAGACGACCGTCCCACTGTAAGGAGACGCATTATGAATCGGGTACCGGCTGTGTTTTCCTTCCTTATCCCTTCCTTTTTCTTCCGGCAGAATGAGGATATTCGGGAAAAAAATCGGATATTTGCAATAATAGAACTTAAATTTGGACAGGTATGTATGGTAAATTTAAAGAGTTCCTTACGCAGGAACTGGCTGGCATAGAAGCAGCCGGATTGTATAAAAACGAACGTATTATTACGACTCCTCAGCGTGCTGACATAAAGGTGGGAAGCGGAAGTGATGTGCTGAACTTCTGTGCCAACAACTATCTGGGGCTGTCCGACAACAAACGCCTGATAGAAGCAGCCAAACAGGCAATGGATACTCATGGATACGGTATGTCTTCCGTACGTTTTATCTGCGGAACACAAGACTTGCATAAACAGCTTGAAGCAGCTATTTCCGATTATTTCCACACCGAAGATACTATTTTGTATGCCGCTTGTTTCGATGCCAACGGAGGTTTGTTCGAACCGCTCTTTACAGAAGAAGATGCCATCATCTCCGATGCGTTGAATCACGCTTCTATTATCGACGGAGTACGTCTTTGTAAGGCAAAACGCTACCGTTATGCCAACGCTGATATGGCGGATTTGGAACGTTGTCTGCAAGAAGCTCAGGCACAGCGTCACCGCATCATTGCTACAGACGGTGTGTTCTCAATGGACGGTAATGTAGCTCCGATGGACAAGATTTGTGAATTGGCTGAGAAATACGATGCGCTGGTTATGGTAGACGAATCACACTCGGCTGGTGTAGTAGGTCCGACCGGACATGGTGTAGCCGAACAGTTTGGTGTATATGACAAGGTAGATATCTTTACCGGTACACTGGGTAAGGCATTCGGTGGTGCGATGGGTGGTTTCACTACCGGTAAGAAAGAAATCATTGCTATGTTGCGTCAGCGTTCTCGTCCATATCTGTTCTCTAATTCAGTAGCTCCTGCCATTATCGGAGCAAGCCTTGAAATGTTCAAGATGCTGAAGGAAAGCAACGATTTGCATACTAAGCTGATGGACAACGTAACTTACTTCCGCGACAAGATGCTGGCTGCTGGTTTCGATATCAAGCCAACTCAGAGTGCCATCTGTGCGGTGATGTTGTACGATGCTAAACTTTCTCAAGACTTTGCTGCACGCATGCAGGAAGAAGGTATTTACGTAACCGGTTTCTATTATCCGGTAGTGCCGAAAGGACAGGCACGTATCCGTGTACAACTTTCTGCCGGACACGAACGTGCACACCTCGACAAGGCTATCGAAGCCTTTATCAAAGTGGGTAAGGAACTGAAAGTAATTTAATCGGTTTTTCCGGTAAAAATAAGAAAGTCCGGCAATGTGCGAATCATTGCCGGACTTTCCTGTTTTCTGTCGGAACAGAAAGTAGCCCCGAGGGGAATCGAACCCCTATCTAAAGTTTAGGAAACTTCTATTCTATCCGTTGAACTACAAGGCCATGTGTCTGCAAAGTTACTTTTTTTTATGGATATCCCAATAATTCTGTATAAAAAACTCTTATCTATCCATTTCTGTAAATAAGCGTTGATTTATTTTGATTTTAGCAAGAACTTTGCCATTTTTGCGTCTATCGAATTTGTGAACTTTAAATAATATATTATGGCAGAAGAAATGATTGTCAAAGAGTTGGAAGATGTCGTAGTACGTTTTTCCGGTGACTCGGGCGACGGTATGCAGTTGGCCGGAAATATGTTCTCCAATATATCGGCTACTGAGGGAAATGATATCAGTACATTCCCCGATTATCCGGCTGATATTCGCGCTCCGCAAGGAACACTGACCGGTGTATCGGGCTTTCAGGTACACATTGGCTCCGACAAAGTCTATACTCCAGGAGATAAATGCGATGTGCTGGTAGCGATGAATCCGGCTGCTTTGAAAACACAATATAAATTCTGTAAACCGCAGGCGGTAATCATCATCGATTCCGACTCGTTTACACCCCGTGATCTTGAAAAGGCAAAATTCACACTGGAAAATCCTTTCTCCGAATTAGGTATTAAAAATGAGGTGGTAGAAGCGGCTATTACTACCATGTGCAAGGAGAGTCTGAAAGACAGCGGATTGGACAATAAAACCATCATGCGAACCAAGAATATGTTTGCATTGGGGCTGGTGTGCTGGCTGTTCCATCGTGATATCAAGGTCGGTGAGAAATTATTACATGAAAAATTTGCCAAAAAGCCCGAGATTGCAGAAGCCAATATCAAGGTGCTTTATGACGGCTATCACTTTGGTGAAAATACGCACGCTTCTGTATCGACAAGTTATACGGTGCCTTCTAAAAAACAGAAGGAAAAAGGCCGGTATATGGATATCAACGGCAACAAGGCTACGGCTTATGGCTTGATGGCTGCGGCGGAAAAGGCCGGATTGCAGTTGTATTTGGGTTCTTACCCCATTACACCGGCTACTGATATCTTGCATGAACTGGCAAAGCATAAGTCGTTGGGCGTAAAGACTGTACAGTGTGAGGATGAAATTGCAGGTTGTGCATCGGCTGTAGGAGCTGCTTTTGCAGGAGCTTTGGCGGTTACTACAACTTCCGGTCCGGGTATCTGTCTGAAAAGTGAGGCAATGAATCTGGCCGTGATTACCGAATTACCTTTGGTAATTGTGGATGTGCAGCGTGGCGGACCGTCTACCGGACTTCCTACCAAATCGGAGCAGACCGATTTGTTGCAGGTATTGTATGGACGAAACGGAGAAAGTCCGATGCCGGTGATTGCAGCTACTTCGCCGACCAATTGCTTCGACTCGGCTTATATGGCTTGTAAAATTGCATTGGAATACATGACTCCGGTTGTGCTGCTTACAGACGCATACATTGCCAACGGTTCTGCGGCATGGCGTTTGCCCGACTTGAAGGAGTATCCGTCTATTGTTCCTCCTTATGTGAAGCCTGAAATGGCTGGCTCGTGGACTCCTTTCCAGCGTGCTGAAAATGGAGTACGTTATTGGGCAACACCGGGTATGGAAGGCTTTATGCATCGTATTGGCGGACTGGAAAAGAGCAATGAAAACGGAGCTATCTCTACCGAGCCCGAAAACCATCACCTTATGACACAGCTTCGTGCACAGAAGGTGGAACGGATTGCAGATATTATTCCCGACTTGAAGGTGGAAGGAGAGGAAGATGCAGATTTGCTGATTGTGGGCTTTGGCGGTACATACGGACATTTGCATTCGGCTATGGATACATTGAACCGTAACGGATACAAAGCAGCATTGGCTCACTTCCAGTTTATCAATCCGCTTCCCCGCAATACGGAAGAAGTATTGCGTCGCTACAAGAAGATTGTAGTAGCTGAGCAGAACATGGGACAATTGGCCGGCTATCTGCGTATGAAGATAGAAGGTATCCGTCTGCATCAGTTCAATCAGGTAAAAGGCCAGCCTTTTGTCGTACAGGAACTGGTAGAGGCTTTTACGGAATTAATAAAGAATGAAGAGTGATGCATAAAGATATGTCATCTTTATTCTTCATTTTTCATTCAGCATTCATCATTCTTAATTCTTAATTTGCAAGTATGAGCGAACAAAAATATACAGCAGCCGATTATAAAGCCGGACAACCTCGCTGGTGTCCGGGATGTGGCGACCATGCCTTCCTGAATTCTTTTCATAAGGCATTGGCTGAGTTAGGGATTCCTCCTCATGAAATAGCGGTAATTTCGGGAATTGGCTGTTCTTCCCGTCTTCCTTACTATATGAATACGTATGGCATGCATACCATTCACGGGCGTGCGGCAGCCATTGCTACCGGTGCCAAGGTGGCCAATCCGAATCTTACCATCTGGCAGATTTCGGGAGATGGCGACGGACTGGCTATCGGAGGTAATCATTTTATTCATGCCATCCGGCGTAATGTGGACCTGAATATGATTCTGTTGAACAATCGTATTTATGGTTTGACCAAAGGACAGTATTCGCCGACTTCGGCACGTGGATTTGTCAGCAAGTCATCGCCTTACGGAACAGTAGAAGATCCTTTCCGTCCGGCTGAATTGTGCTTTGGAGCACGCGGACGTTTCTTTGCCCGTTGTGTGGCGGTGGATATGGCTCCCTCTGTGGAGGTACTGAAAGCGGCAGCCCGTCATAAAGGGGCTTCTGTGGTGGAAGTACTTCAGAATTGTGTGATATTTAACGACGGAACGCACAATGCGGTGGCAAAGAAGGAAGACCGTGAGCGGAACGCTATTTACCTGGAACATGGAAAACCGATGTTGTTCGGTCCGAATAAGGAATTTGGACTGATGCAGGAAGGTTTCGGACTGAAGGTTGTGAAGCTGGGAGAAAACGGAATCACGGAGAAAGACATTCTTGTACACGATGCACATTGCGAAGATCATACGTTGCAATTGAAACTGGCACTGATGGAAGGACCGGATTTCCCGATAGCTCTGGGTGTAATTCGCGATGTGGAAGCTCCTACTTACGAAGAAGCAGTAGAAGCGCAGATTGAAGAGGTGGCAGCCAAGAAGAAGTATCATACCTTTGCCGAGCTGCTGGATACGAATGATACTTGGGAAATTAAATAATGGGTTGGACCGTTGTTTGCAGGTAGAATACTGATTATATTCATGCAGTAAGAAACAATTGTATAAGTTGGATATAGAAAAGAGTACCGGCTTCTCCAGAAGAGAAGGACGGTACTCTTTATTTTTGAGAGAGCGTAGGTTAATTGTTTGCTTTTCGGTCTGCTATTTGCTGGTTGGCTGTATCCCGGCTTGTAGCGGTATAATGGAGATGTCCGTCGTTATCTCTGAAAACAGGTCGGGAACTGGATTGTCTGCTCATTTCTGCACTCATCATCTTTGAACCACTGCCAAAGAAGAAATAGAATGCAGCTCCTATTACGGCTCCTACCATTAATACTTGTAAAAATAGCTGTAGCAAAGCTACAAAGAAGAGAATGATGCCAGCTCCTAATGACAAAACACAAAGTGCAGAGAAAGCTGTAAGCAAAAGTCCATCCCGCTTACCAATTTTCTGGATGTTCTTAAGTAAGGAGAAGCCTATACCGGCCGATAAAATACCGATGAACAGTACCGCAGATACGATACTTAATGGACCGTCGGGCATACCAAAGAGTTTGCATAAGATGACGATGACCAATGTTATAGGAAACGATAACAGAATTCCCCAGAAAGTGGTCTTTATAGAGAATTCTTTCTTAATAGCGGCTTCGATAAACAGTTTGCCTATCCAAATCATGGCTACCTGCATAGCCAGAAATATGGCAAACGGAATGAGACGAAGCAGTTTGGCAAAGAAGCCGTACTCACTGGAGGTGCACCACCATAATGCGCTGTTTCCTATTCCCCAATAAATACTTAATTCGAGGACGGTGGCTAGGAGCATACATCCTAAAACCGGACGAAGATAAACTTTGGGCCTTTGGGTACGCAATCCCCATAACATTATAATCAGGGAAGCTGCTACCAGGGCAAATATCAGCCAGTAAGGCAGTATATTGGAAGTAAGAAATTCTTTCATCTTATTTTTCTTTTTCAGAAGAAGATTTTAATGCGTCTTCTGCGGCTTTCGCCTGTTTGTAGATTTCACTGTCTTTTAAGGTAATAATGAGTTTAGATAGTTTACCCATTGATGCTGCGTTGTATGCCTTGATTCGAATATAGGTTTCGGCCGGGACTTTCGAACCGGCAGGCATTGCTTCACTGCTCATATCCTTTAATACACCGTCTAAGGCAAAAGGTTTCCCGCCATTGTCGTAAAATACGGCATATAACTTGTCGAGTTCGAATGCATCAGTGGGTTGGTAAGAATGGAAACCGATAGCTTTGGCAGTCAATTCCAGTTCACCGGTTAGTTTTATCCATTTTCTGGTAGCTTCTGCTGCTTCAATTTTCATTGGCTTGCTTACTTTTAAAGGCAATGCCGGATCTATTTCGGTAGTAATTTCTTTGCCTTTAATTGTGGGAAGGGCGGCTTCTATGTCTGTTTTGAGCTTTCCTTCGGCTTCTTTCATTTCGTTCATGAGTTTTTCTACGACTTTGAGGTCTTTAGTGTTTTTCAGCTCCTCTTTTTTCTTGTTTGAAAGGTTTTCGAACTCACCGATTAAACCGGGTATTTCGCCCAAGGGACCGGAAGAAGATGCTTTACTTCCACCGCCGCAGGAGATGAACATCGTTGCTACTGCAAATCCTAAAACTGGGATAAAAAAAGACTTTTTCATAAGCGATTAGTATTTTAAGTGAATAATAAAGTATATGCCAAAGAAAGTTTTTTACTTTTTATAATAATAAGGCAACTGCACCGCCATAGCTTTTTAATTTTTTCCGAATACGATATCGCACCGTGTAAATTGAACTTCTTTCCACATGAAAAAGTTTGACGATGTCGGTATATTCCATTTCAATTGCGAAACATAGCAAGTATCTAATATCGGTATTGGTCAGTACATCATAGCATTGCTGTATTACCTTGATCAGTTCATTTTTGTGTTGATAAGATGCAAGCCGCTCAAGATATTCTGCTTTTCGCTCATCGCTGATTTTTGTTTCTGTATGTGCGATGGCTAAGCTTAGTTTTTTCGCTATTATTGAAACTGACAGCTCGGTAAGTTCCAGATTTGAATAATAGATATCCGACATAAAGAGACTGATTTTGTTTTCTGCAAACAAAATTAGCCCCATTCCCCAGTCAAAAAAATAGACAAATATAGATAAAACACGTTTTGAGCCTATGAATGTCAGCGCATGAGGAACTGAAAAGCTGGATTGTCTCTGAATTTTTTACGTAGACGGTAACGCACTGTATATACACTTGCCGGCTCTACATTGAAGATTGTGGCAATGTCTCGTGCTTCAAATTCCAGATAGAAACAGAGGATGTATTTGACATCCATGGGTGTCATGGCAGGTAGAGAAGTGGCAAACTGCTGCTCCAGATTGTTGGGGTTGGTTGCGGAGAGACGCCTCAAGTATTCATTGCGGATGGATTCTTCTATCTGTGCTTCAGCTACAATAGCTTTCATTTTAGCAAGACCTTTTTCAAAAAGGTGTGAAACCTGTTGGGCATTGACTGCTTCTTTCAGACTGGTGTATTGTGATTTGATTGTATCCAGTTCCTGAAGATGCATTTCCGCTTCGAGGGCAGCCTGATAAAGCCGGTCTTCCAACCGCCGGCGGTGCAATAGATAAATCCAGATAACAAACAGGATAATGACGAGTGTAGCAATGAGTCCTGCAGTTAATAGCCGTGAAATGATGGTTTGTTGATGTGCCTTCTCTTGCATATTGCGTAACTCCAGATCTTTTTTCTCCACATTGAACTTGGCTGATATCTCTTTTAATTGCTGAGTCAGTTGGTGATTGTATACTTTTTGATGGTAGTCGATTATTTTCTGTTGATAGAGAGATACTTCTTTATAATTTCCTAAAATAGAATAGATATCTACTATATTGGTGTAAGCATCCAGTCGTTCTTGTCGGATACCGTTATTTTTGGTATCGGCATCCATCATGCAGAGTGCAGCCTTGAACTCCTGAAGAGCTTTGAAATAACGGCTCTGGCTTTTGTAGAGTGTGGCGTATGCACAGTGGATATTCAAAGCAACTTCATGTCTTTCCATTTTCATACGCAATGGTACAGCTCTTGCCTTTTCCAGATAATAAGAAGCACTGTCTTCATTGACAAATGGTTTGTCTGTAAAAAACAAAGCATGGTTATAATAGCTCCATGCTGCATTTACAGGGCCTCGCCTGAATTCTTCCCAATTACGTTCAATAAGGTCAATAGATTTTCTGGAATATAACATGGCAGAATCTCGGAAGGCTGGATTTCCTTTTTCGATTGAATAACGGGCTGTTGCTACAGAATACCACGAGTAAAGTGCCCTCGGCTGTATCTTATTACCGGCTTGGATGGAAAACTTTTGCATCTCTGCAAGAATCTGATCCAATTGTTTGGTATCCAATGTTTGGCTATAGTAGATTGCCATGGCATAGAGACAATCCATCACTTTATTGTAATCTTGAACTTTTTCTGCGGCCCGTATAGATTGGTAGAAGACTTTATGGGCTGTCGTTATGTCTCCCATCGTAAGCTGCATGTAACCATAGTTGTAACAGATTGCTCCTTTTTGGAGTAGATTTTGGTAACCGCTATCTTCCACTTGGTTAATATATTGATAGGAGGTTTGCATGTGTTTGCGGTATTCGTCGAGACGGTTCAGAGCTGATACTGTCAGTGCTCGGCTTCGGTAAATGACGGCAAATGTGAGGTCTGAAACTTTTGCTTTATGCGTGTCGGCAAACGGGAAAACCCATTTGGCAAATAGCTGTTCGGTTTCTTCATTGCTGAGGGAGTCGTCTCTGGTGATAAATCTGACGGAGCACCAAAGTGCACTGTCTGGATTGTCAATTGACAAAAGGGTTTTTACTTTTTGTTCTACATATTTGAGGTGTACAGGTGAAGCTCCGTACAGAAGTAGGGGAACTAATAATATAGATAGAAGGAAAGGTAAACGTTTCATCATAAATCTGCATTTTCCCTAAAAATAGGGACTTTCATGCAGATTATCAATTTTTTAACAGATTTGTCTATATAATAATTGTTGAATTGAGAATACTGTTGCTTTTCGACCTTTATTTATTGGTGTAATGACAATTATCTATAGGGTGAATAAACCGTACAGGTTTGATATAAGGAGGCGTATCAGTCTTTTGAGGAAAGAAAGGCTGATACGCTTCTTTTTTATTCTTTTTCTCCGTAGCAAAGGTCTCCGGCATCACCCAGTCCCGGTACAATGTACGAGTGAGCGTTCAATTCCGGATCGACTGCTGCACACCAGATGGTCGTCTTGTCGGCTGGGAAAGTCTTCTTTACATGTTCTACTGCCTGACGGCTTGCGATAATTGAAGCCACGTGGATGTGTGCCGGCTCTCCCTTGGTAAGCAGTGCCTTATAAGCCAGTTCCATTGAACCGCCTGTAGCCAGCATAGGGTCGGTAATAATCAGTGTTTTTCCATCAAGACGAGGAGAGGCGATGTATTCGATATGAATGTCGAAATGGTCTTCGTCGATATATTTGCGGAATGCCGAAACAAAGGCATTCTCTGCCTGGTCGAAATAGTTGATGAATCCCTGATGTAGTGGTAAGCCGGCACGCAGGATGGTAGCCACTACAGGCTGGATGGCAGGTACGTTTTCGGTGGCCATAGCGAGTGGAGTTTGTACCTCCATCGGCTGGTAAGGAAGGTCACGGCTGATTTCGTATGCCATGATTTCTCCTATTCGCTCAATGTTGCGACGGAAGCGCAGGCTGTCTTTTTGTATATGTATGTCTCGAATCTCTGCCAGATAACGGTTTAAAATAGTGTTGCTTTGGTTTAGTTCTACAATTTTCATGTCTTGTTTCTTTTATAGGTTGATTGCTACATATTTATGCCGCAAATATACAGAGTTTTTTTGTTTCTTTATTTATGGGAATTTCTTATATTTGAAGAATATAGGGGATTTATCCGGATAAGATATGAGAGTAAGTAGAATTGCGATATATGCATTGTTGCTGCTGGCACTGGTAGCAGGAATAGGTGGTTGGCAATATAGACAAAAATATATCTATCGTCAGCTGGAGAAGATAGAGGAACTGTTGCCATATCAGGCTGACAGTGCCTGGCAGATTTTGACGCAAATGGAGCATACGGACAGACTATATGGAAGAAATCGTGCACTCTATTCTTTGCTCTATACGCAGGCTTGTTATAAAAACCATATACCGGTGGAGGGAGATTCACTGATTCGCTTTGCCGTGGAATATTATAGTGATACTGCTGACTCGTTACGCAAATCGAAAAGCTGTTTCTATATGGCACAGGTTTGTCGCGACCGTTACGACCGCCATCGTGCATTGGACTATTTTCAGAAAGCCGGCAGTGCTGCCGAAGGATGCAGTGAGTATAAGTTTCTGAGTCTGTTGTATTATCACTGGGGATGTCTGTTGCAGGATGAGAAGCCGTATAGGGAAAGTCTCGATAAATTGTTAAAGGCAGAGTATTATGACCAACTCCGTGGTGATACGATTGCTTGGGTGTATTCTTTATCAGGAATAGGATGGAGTTATATGTTGGAGAAACAGTATGACTCGGCTTATTATTGTTTGTCTAAAGCTGTACAGTTTGAAAAGAAATTGAAAGGCGATAAGGAGTTGATGTCTTGGTTATATTATCGTTTGGCGATATTGTCTTATCTGCAACAAGAATATACAAGTGCATTAGTACATTTGAATAAATCGTATGATGTGGAAAATAGTGAATGGAATAAAGTCAATATGATGAAAGGTAAAATCTTTTTTCATTTAAAAAGAACTGACTCTACCCGTTATTATATAGAAAAAGGCAAAGATGAATCGGATATCGGTACGATGCTAGAGTATTACAGAATGGCATCTGCATTGGAAAAACAAGCCGGTAACTTTGAAAAAGCATTGGAGTATCATGAACTGTATGTCAATTATGTAGATTCTGTGGCTTTGCATAAGGAAAATGAGAGGTTAATGGAGTGGCAGAAGAAATATGATTATTCTTTAGTACAGAATGAGAATATGTATTTAAAGACTGTGCGTCAGCGAAAAGATATAGTATTATTGCTCTGTGTGATTTTGTTGATTCTGCTGATTCCTCTCTTTTATATGGTGTATCGTAAAATAAAAAATAATAAGGAGATTGTTATCAGGGAACAGAATCGGTTGTGGCAGCAGCGTATACAAAAGAAAGATTCGGAATTAAGGCAGGCAAAGCAGGAAATTTCCTCGAAAGAGCGGCAATGGAAGGAGCAGGCTTTATATAATGATGAGTTGATAAAGCATATTATAGAATTGGAACAATGGAATGTGTTACAAAAAGATAAACAGCTTTCCAAACTTATATTGTCATTGGAGGAACTCGAACATCTGGTGAGGGTAATCAATGATTGTTATCATTATTATACTATCCGTTTACAGAATGAGTTTCCTGCTTTGAAAGAGTCTGATATCTATATTTGTTGTCTGTTGAAAATAAATGTAAAGAATAAGGATATTTGTTATCTTTTGGGTATAACGGAAGAAACGTTGAAGAAAAGGAAATATCGTATAAAACACGATAAACTGAAGTTGGATATAGCGTTGGAGGATTTCTTGAAGAGTTACTGAGGAAGACAGTTATAAGGATGACGGGAGATAATCTTGATTGCTATTGTTTTGAGAGAGTTCGTGGAACCTTTTGTCCACGAACTTTTTTTATTTGTTTCTATAACTAATTGTATATTAGAATGGAATAGGAACTGGTAATATGCATTTGTCCCTCTTTTGTCCTCTAGAAAAAGAATGGAATTATATAAGTTTGCATTGAATCTAAAAACAAAAGACTATGAAAAAATACATGTTGTTAAGTGGATTTGTTTTGTGTTTTCTATCCTTAATGGCAGAAGACATCACATTATTTGTATTGTCTTGAATGTAGTAAAGAGTTTTGGTGAAATCAATTGAAACAGATGAAGTGCTTTGCTATACTTAGTAAATGATTAAAGTAAAAAATGGTTTAAAAAGGCGATTTTATGAAGAAATTATTTATGTTGTTTATTTTGCTGTTTGTGGGAACAGTTGTGAAAGGGCAGGAGAGTTTGGAAAATGAGAGTAAAGAGTTTCCTTCCAAAAGAAAAAAAGAAAGGAAAGAAATGTTGGAAATGTCCCTTGCTACCGGATATAACTGGTTGCTTAATTCTAACCTTTCTCCCTATGGACAGCATTACCGTGGTAATTATAAAGGGGGAATTATAGGCGCTATAGATGCATTCTATTGTTTCGACAAGTGGAAAGTGGGTGTTTTGTTTTCCACTTTTTCCACTTCGGGAAATTATGGGGTAGAAGGTCGTATGGTATCGGAAGATATTCAAGTGAACTATATAGCTCCACAGTATAAAACAAGCACAAGGTTTGCCAAGCGTTGGGTAATGTCTGGAAGCATTGGGGTAGGTTATTTATGGTATAGCAATGACGGATGGTTGGACAATACGGGGTATAAGGTATCGGCTCATGCTTTGGGCATAAACAGCTATTTTGAAATATCCTGCCGCTTGCTTTCTCATATGGATGTGTTTGTAGGTACTTCTTACTGGGGAGCATCCAAAATAAAGAAATTTAAGGTAGAAGCTCAAGGAGAGAAGCAAACAGTAGACTTGGATGACCCTTATCGCTTGAAGTTTATTACGGCTGGATTGCTATATGGAATACGCGTAGTGTTTTAGCTTTATATGGCGGGCGAAGAGCAACTTGTGATGTAATTGAAATTTTATGCCGTATATGAAAGGATTGACAAAAGAAAGGTATAAAACAGTATCCGAGATTTCTGTTTGCTTTCTAGATGTTACGGATTGGTGTATGGAGTAATCAGTATGTCTGGATGAAAAGAAAAGGAAAAGACCTGTGAAAATGTGGAAAAACCATGATACGATGATTGGAATAATCTCATAGTTGCTATGTGGAAATGGCAGATTTGTTACACAAGTATAAATCTTTCAGTATTACGGAATTTTTTCTGTAATAACTTCTTTGTTTGAAAGAAAACTACTATTTTTGTAGCGCCTTAGACAAGGGGGTGATGAAAAGATAATCTCTTGGTCAAAGACTTGAAAAGTAAAAACTAAACATTTGATATAATAACCAAATTAATCATTTGAAACAATGGCAAATTTAGATCTTACCAAATACGGTATCACTGGTACCGTAGAAATCGTACACAATCCTTCATATGAAGTATTGTTTGCTGAAGAAACAAAAGCTGGTTTGGAAGGCTTCGAAAAAGGTCAGGAAACTGAACTGGGTGCAGTAAACGTAATGACTGGTATCTACACTGGTCGTTCTCCTAAAGATAAATTCTTGGTAAAAGACGCTACAAGTGAAAACACTGTATGGTGGACTTCTGAAGAATATAAAAACGATAACAAGCCTGTAACTACAGAAACTTGGAATGTATTGAAAGACTTGGCTGCAAAAGAATTGTCAAACAAGAAATTGTTCGTTGTTGACGGTTATTGCGGTGCTAACGAAGCTACTCGTTTGAAAGTTCGTTTCATCATGGAAGTTGCATGGCAGGCTCACTTCGTAACTAACATGTTCATCCGTCCTTCTAAAGAAGAATTGGAATCATTCGAACCTGACTTCGTTGTTTACAACGCTTCTAAGGCTAAAGTTGAAAACTACAAAGAACTGGGTCTGAACTCAGAAACTGCAGTTGTATTCAACTTGACTACTAAGGAACAGGTTATCCTGAACACTTGGTACGGTGGTGAAATGAAGAAAGGTATGTTCTCTATGATGAACTATTTCAACCCGTTGCGTGGTATCGCTTCTATGCACTGCTCTGCTAACACTAACATGGACGAAACAGAATCAGCTATCTTCTTCGGTTTGTCTGGTACAGGTAAGACAACTTTGTCTACTGACCCGAAACGTAAGTTGATCGGTGATGACGAACACGGATGGGATAACGAAGGTGTATTCAACTACGAAGGTGGTTGCTACGCTAAGGTTATCAACCTGGATAAAGAATCAGAACCGGATATCTACAACGCTATCAAACGTGACGCTTTGTTGGAAAACGTTACTGTTGATGCTGAAGGTAAGATCAACTTTGCTGATAAGAGCGTAACAGAAAACACTCGTGTTTCTTATCCGATCCACCACATTGAAAACATCGTTAAGCCGGTTTCTAAAGGTCCTCACGCTAAGCAGGTTATCTTCTTGTCTGCTGATGCATTCGGTGTATTGCCTCCTGTATCTATCTTGAACCCTGAACAGGCTCAGTACTACTTCCTGTCAGGATTTACTGCTAAGTTGGCAGGTACAGAACGTGGTATCACTGAACCGACTCCGACATTCTCTGCTTGCTTCGGTGCTGCTTTCTTGAGCTTGCATCCTACTAAATATGCAGAAGAACTGGTTAAGAAGATGGAAATGACTGGTGCTAAGGCATACTTGGTTAACACTGGTTGGAACGGTACTGGTAAGCGTATTTCTATCCGTGATACTCGTGGTATTATCGATGCTATCCTGGATGGTTCAATCGAAAAAGCTCCTACTAAGACTATTCCTTACTTCGACTTCGTCGTTCCGACTGAATTGCCGGGTGTTGATCCGAAGATCCTGGATCCGCGTGACACTTACGAATGTGCTTGTCAGTGGGAAGAAAAAGCTAAGGATTTGGCTGGTCGTTTCATCAAGAACTTCTCTAAGTTCACTGGAAACGAAGCAGGTAAAGCTTTGGTTGCTGCTGGTCCGAAATTGTAATTATAAGAATTACATAAGATTAAATAATCAGAAGGAGTCCCGATTTTCGGGGCTCCTTTTTTTGTTCCTTTTCCTAATCCTGTTACCTTTGTAGATAGAGACTTTACCATACTAATTATAAACGCTTATGAAAAAGTATATTTTATTTCCATTGTTTGCAGTGGCAGTCATGTGTTTCTCCTCCTGCCATTCTCAAAAAGGCCGTATGGACGACTTAAAGGACTTTGTGGAAAAGATCCAGGAGGAAGGGAAGGATTATACTCTCGATCAGTGGAAAGAAGCTAACGAACGTTTCCAGAAATTGCTGGATAAAATTAATTCCTACGAAGATTTAACTAAGGAGGAATTGGAAGAGATGGCTAAATTGCAAGGGCAGTATGCTGCTACTGTTTTTAAGAACAGTGGAAAGAGTATTATGGAGCAGATGCAAAAAGCTGGAGTTGCATTGGATAGTCTGGAAGAAGGTTTCGAGAAAGGAATGATTGAGAGTCAGGAGTTAGAGTAATATTTATCTAATAACAATAAACTATGAAACAATTGAAGACGATGGCAGGCTGTTTATGCCTTTGCCTTGCTGCAGGATGTACCTCTACCGCTTCACAGCAGGAGAATGTAGCTGTTACCGAAGGAATGACTCAGTCTGATGCGGTGATTAAGACCATTATGGAGCGTCGTAGTGTACGTAAATACAAACCACAGCCGGTTAATCGTGATACAATGCAGACGATTCTGAATTGTGGCATTAATGCTCCTAACGGACAGAACAAGCAATCATGGGCTATTCGGGTAGTGGATAATCCTGATTATATCAATGGCCTGACGGAAATCTATAAAAAGGCCAATCCTCAGGCAGCAAAAGATCCGAATTTCAAGAATATGTTCCGCAATGCCCCTACAGTTGTATTCATTGCCCATGACACTTCCTATGACATGTCTCAGATTGATTGCGGACTGTTGGGTGAGAACATGATTCTTTCAGCCTGGTCTATGGGAGTAGGTTCCTGTTGTCTGGGAAGTCCTGTCCGTTTTATGAACACGCAACCTGAAGCAGCTGATTACCTGAAAAAGCTGGATTTTCCTGAAGGTTACCAGCTCTTGTATTGCATAGCATTCGGCTATCCGGATGAAAGTCCGGCAGCCAAGCCGCGTGATGCTCAGAAAATCAAGTTTATAGAGTAATCTGATTTTATTGTCTTTCTCCCAGATCGTCGTATGAACTTTGCAGGATCGCCTTACCGAGTTCCATACGGCGCAGGCTGGGGGCAGGCTCATCCACCAGTGTTTTTCCTGAATTGTTGTCCACCTGTGTTACTCCCGTACTGTCACGGAAAGCAAAGCCGTTGTTATAGGTGTAATAGGCAAAAGGATAAGTATATTCTTTCCCCAATACATTTCTGCTGAAGTTAAACTCCCGGTGATCGATGCCCAGCTGTCCCAGCAGGGTAGCAGCCATATCTGTCTGATTCATCAGTTTGTCAACAATAGCCGGCTGCTTGATTGCACCTCCCAGCCAGAGCATAGGAATATGATGAATACGCGGCGTGTTGTTCGGCTCGCTGACCGGATAATGGAAACCGTGATCCGGCAGACAAATAACCAGCAAGTCTTTCCATTGCGGCAACTGCTTTAATTTATCGATAAACTTCCCGAGACATTCGTCTGTAAAGGCGAAAGCATTAGGAATCTTTTCTTCCAGCCGGTGATAAGGTACCTCAAAAGGCTCATGGCTGCTCAGAGTCAGGAAAGCTGTGTGCCATCGTTGTGAGAGAGGCCGTTTCTTGATTTCATTATACAAGTATTCAAAAGTGATATCATCGTTCACTCCCCACGGGTTTTGCCGTTCTTTCAGACTGAAATCCACATCTGCGGTAAGTTTCTGGTATCCGCTTCCGAGCAGATAACTTTTCATGTTTGTAAAGTTGATATCCCCTCCGTACAGGAAGTCTGTAACATATCCTTCCTTCATCAGTTTGCCTGCAATGGAAGGAAGCGTACGGCTTTTGGCCGGTATTTTCATGACAGAAAGAGTAGGGAAGCCCTGATAACCGCTAAACGTACAGATGGTTCCTCTGTCTGTACGGAAGCTGTTGGCATAACAGTTGGTGAAGAACACTCCTTCCTTCGACAGGCGTTCCCAGTTCGGACTTACCCCTGGTACTCCTCCAAGCGATTCAATGAACACCCCTCCATAACCTTCCACCAGAATGATCAGAATGTTTGGGCGGCGTGTATTGAGCAGTTCTACCATATTTTCTCCTTCTGTCGGATAAAGTCCTTCAAACAACTCTTTACGCTTCTCTTCGTCGAAGAAATCGAATTCTGACGCATAATTCTCAGTCTTTCCGGCGGAAGCCAGCAGACTGAAGGCCGGATTTACGGCTGAATGATTCAGGAACTCATTATTACAGAAGTATACCTGTCCGATATTGGCTGTTGATTCCGTCACACCTCCCCGGATGACAATAAACAATAGTCCGCCAAGTAGAATCATGCCGGCACTTCCCGTCACCCGACGGCTAGTACCAGCCAGTCTTTGAGGAGTCAGTTTGTATAAACCGGCCATCATCAGAGCTGATAAAAGCAGCATGATAAAGATGCGTAAGATAATGAATCCCGTAGAAACGCTTGCCAGTGCATTTTTCGGTGAATCCATATACAGGAAGATGGAAGCATCCAGCTTGAATCCCCAGAACGGATATAAAGCCATGTCTACAATGAAGATCAGCATGACCAGAAAGCTGATCAGCACATAATAGCCTGTCAGAATCTTCCGCAACGGGAATTGTCTGAACCAGATACTGATCAGGACTACAAGCCATGGGATTACCGTCAGATACCCGGCAGTAGTGGCATCTAGTGTGAATCCGTGTAAGATCACCCGTCCGAAATCTGCTGGAGAAACACCTTTTTCCACTGCGTCGTTATACAGCATGAACAATGGTTTCTGTATAAGGAAACACCCCAGTACCATTGCGAAAAAAGCAATCAGGTAAGCTATTCTTTTCTTCATAATGTCAGTTGCTTTATCATCCAGTTAATTATAAACGGCTGCTCATGTCCGGAATTTCTCCGTCAGTAGCAGCCGTTATGTTTATTTTCTTCCAAAGTCAGCCGGTACCTCTCCCCATTTTTCTGTTTCCCATTTAAGTAATGGAGTCGGGCATCCATTTTCGTGCAGCCACTTCTCAGCCCGTTCAATCAGCCTGAAAAGTTCCTCTGTACGATCATTCCGTTCCAGCTTCGTTTTGCATTTTTTCTGTTTTACCCAGTTCAGCGCATTGCGGCTGTCCGAATAAATAGGCATGTTCAGGTTCTTCTGTTTGAGCAATGCCAGTCCGTGTACAATGGCCAGGAATTCACCGATATTATTGGTTCCATACACAGGTCCGAAGTGAAAGATCTCTTCACCCGTCAGCAGATATACTCCCCGATATTCCATCGGTCCCGGGTTTCCGCTGCATGCTGCATCTACAGCCAGGCAATTCAGATCGAATCCTTCCGGCAGTGCTACGGCCGTTTTTACTTTCTCTTTACCGGCTCCCACATACAGGTGAGCGGCTGAGGCCAGCGCCTGTTCTGCTTCCTCACGGGTGTCAAATGATTTATAAAGGGCCCCTTTATAATTCTTGATTTGCAGTTGACATTCCGTCCAGGAAGTGTAGATACCTGGCGTGACCCCTTTCCAGATCACGTAAAACTTTTGCTTCGGCATTACATTCTTTCAGGAACTTCAATACCCAGCAAGCCCATAGCCAGCTTCACAACCTTGCCCACGTTCTGACTCAGTGCCAGACGGAATACCTTGAGAGCTTCGTTCTCTTCGCGCAGGATGCTGAAGTCGTGATAGAACTGATTGTATTCCTTCACCAGATCGTATGCATAGTTAGCCAGGATTGACGGGTTGTAGTCCGTACCAGCCTGTTTCACTACATTGCCGAAGTCTGCCAGCATCTGGATCAGTCCTTCTTCCTTCGTACTCAGCTCGATGCCGGCCGGGATAACGGCAGGTACTGTAATTCCAGCTTCTGCAGCCTTGCGGAGAATAGACTGGATACGTGCATAAGTATATTGAATGAAAGGACCTGTATTACCGTTGAAGTCGATGGATTCTTTCGGGTTGAAGGTCATATTCTTGCGGGCATCTACTTTCAGGATGAAATATTTCAGAGCACCCAGACCTACGATACGTGCAATGTCATCAGCCTCTTCCTTGGTCAGACCCTCCAGTTTACCCAGTTCGTTGCTGGTTTCCTTGGCCGTTTCGATCATTGCTTCCATCAGGTCGTCAGCATCTACCACGGTACCTTCACGGCTCTTCATCTTACCTTCCGGCAGTTCCACCATTCCGTAAGAGAAGTGAACCAGATCTTTACCCCATTCGAATCCCAGTTTGTCGAGCAGGATAGACAGAACCTGGAAGTGATAGTTCTGTTCGTTACCTACTACGTAAATCATCTTGTTGATCGGATAATCCTGGAAACGCAGCTTGGCTGTACCGATATCCTGAGTCATGTATACGGAAGTACCGTCAGCACGGAGCAGCAGCTTGTGATCCAGACCTTCAGCTGTCAGGTCAGCCCATACGGAACCATCTTCTTTGCGGAAGAAGAAACCTTTTTCGAGGCCTTCCATTACCTTTTCCTTACCTTCCAGATAAGTTTGTGATTCGTAGTATATCTTGTCGAAGCTGACACCCATCATTTTGTAGGTCTCGTCAAATCCGGCATATACCCAGTCGTTCATCATTTTCCACAGACTGCGTACTTCCGGATCGTTGGCTTCCCATTTGCGGAGCATTTCCCGGGCTTCCAGCATCAGCGGAGATTCAGCTTCAGCCTTGGCCTTTGCTTCTTCTTCGTTCATTCCTTCTGCCTGGAACTTAGCCATCAGTTCCTTGACTTCTGCCTTGTAATGTTTGTCGAAAGCCACGTAATAGTCTCCGATCAGGTGGTCACCTTTCTTGCCTGATGACTCCGGAGTTTCACCGTTACCGTATTTCAGCCAGGCCAGCATGGACTTGCAGATGTGAATACCACGGTCGTTTACGATGTTGGTCTTCACTACCTTGTTGCCGTTTGCCGCCATGATGTTTGCCAGTGCGTTACCCAGCAGGTTGTTGCGCACGTGTCCCAGATGCAACGGTTTGTTGGTATTCGGTGAAGAATATTCAATCATGACCAGCGGCGCATTCTCATCGGCTTTGCGGATGCCCCATTCTGCATCGGCGTGGATACGGTTCAGCAGTTCCACCCACACGTCGGAAGCAATAGTCAGGTTCAGGAATCCCTTGATGACGTTATAGCTGGCAATGGCCGGTTCATGCTGTTTCAGGTATTCACCGATTTCCTGTGCTGTCTGTTCAGGACCCTTCTTCGACATCTTCAGGAACGGGAAAACCACGAGAGTCAGGTGGCCTTCAAATTCCTTTTTAGTCTTTTGCAGCTGTACCATCTTGGCGGGAACTTCCTGCCCGTACAACTCTTTCACGCCGTTGATTACGGACGCCGTCAGTTTATCTTCAATTTTCATGCGTGTATGTAGTTTTATGATAATCCGTTCAATGGCGCAAAGATAGTGAATTTATTTTGTTCTTCCGACAGGGCGTTTCCCCAAATTTGCAGTGACTTATTTCACCAGCTTGCTGCACTCAGCCTGTTGTTCCATATATTTATAGAGAGGTCTGAAAAACGTTTCGTCATTCACCTTAAAAGCCCGAATTCTTTTCGGTAAAACGTCGAAGCGTTTTTTTAAAATCCCGAAGGGCTTTTTTTGATTGAAATAAATGGTTTGAATGATGTAAAAGTGCTTTCTGGACTGACCGGAAAAATCGACTGGACGATTAGCCTTCATCGAGTATAATGATTGGGCCGCAACGACCGCACGATTCGGCTTCAACGACTGCACGTTTCAGCCGGGTTGACCGCACGTTTCCGGAAGGTTGAAAAGGGAATGTCTGGGAGATAAAAAGAAAAAGTCTTCCCGCCTGGAGGTCTCGGTGAGACATACGGGGCGGGAAGACTGGAAGACATGCTCGGGATAAGCATGGTTTATGGGGTGAAACAAGAGTTACCGTTAGCAGAGAGTCCGGAACAGGACGGCAGGATCAGCGGAAATCTTTCAGTTCCTGCTGGAGTTTCTGACGGGTAAAGTAAATGCGGCTTTTGACGGTTCCAAGAGGGAGTCCCAGTTTGTCAGCAATTTCGCGGTACTTGAATCCGGAAACATACATGGCGAACGGGATGCGGTATTCCTTGGGCAGAGCGTTCACTACCCGGCGGATTTCTTTCAGATCATGGCTGCTTTCAGTGCTTTCGTCAGCCAGATCAATGCTTTGATTCAGATAGAACAGGTTGTCGGTCTGGTCCACGTAGGTCTGGTCGCGTACAGCCTTGCGGTAATTGTTGATAAAAAGGTTGCGCATGATGGTGTACATCCATCCTTTGAAATTGGTTTCTGCTGCATATTTTTCTTCGTTATCCAGCGCTTTCAGGGAAGTTTCCTGAAGAAGGTCGTTGGCATCTTCGTGGTTGGCTGTTAACTTATAGGCAAAGCGCAGCAGGTCGTTTTGTACATTTATCAGGTCGCGGGTAAAACTCTCAGTTCTCATAATTTTCATTTTTAAATAATTAATGCAGATGATCTTGGTGAATCATCATACTGCAATATTACGACAAAGTTCTGAGAACGAGGGGATAGTATCTGACATCTTAGGGGGTAAAATCAGGTATTGATCATTTTGCCCCCTTTATTTACCGGTTAACAGGGGATGGAAATTCATATAACGGCCTTCCGGATTTCCTTTCGCCATGTAGAAGGGGACTGTCCTTCCTTTGCTTTGAACTGTTTGCTGAAGTGGGCAAGGTCGGCGAACCCTACTTGTTCAGCGACTTCGGCCAGGCTTATGTCCGGATTGTTGATCATCCGCTCTTTGGCTTCTTCGATTCTTAAGCCGTTAACCCACCCGTTGAAGTTTGTCTGATAGGTATCATTGATGAAATTAGAGAGGTATGTGCGGTTGATACCTATTTCCTTACTCATTTCCTGAATGGTAAGTCCGGAATGGAGATAACCTTTTCCGGAAGTCCATTCTTTAATTTTCTCTTCTATTTTCTCGTAGTTCAATTCGTTGGTTTTTTTCATGACCGTTGTGTTATCTATGGTTAGCGTTATGGTTGGTGAAGCCGGAGTCTGATCCGGTGTTTCATTTTCTTCGATCAGGGGATAATTGGCGATGTATATGCCATAGTTATGGAACTGCAGGGCAAAAACTATGTAGAAAATTGTGTAAATTCCTGTGAATATCAGCTGGCTGATGAAGTATGGGTAAATGTTTACAACAACAGACAGTCCGAACATGATGCACAGGCCGATACACAGAGGATGGATGCGCTTTTGCAGATAAGGCGCACGCTCGGGATGTACCTGTGTCCAGCGTCTGGCAATACGGAGATAGACGCGTATATAGAGGATCAGCAGGAGGGCATAGCAGGCCATGAGGACGTAGTAGAGAAGAGTACCCGTCTGTCCGTCCAGGCCGAAATAGTATATCAGATTTGCGGCCGCCAGCAGAAATGTATAGATCAACTGCCGCCGCATGAATCCTTCCAGTTTGTGTCCTATATATATAGGATAGGTGATAGACCAGAGGAATAACAGGGTTTGTATGGGTGCCAGGCTTTGGATAAAGAAAGCTTTCAAGGTTTCATGATAGCTTTCCGTGGAGAATGCGATGCCCAGTGATGCGAGGCCGAACAGAATGTAGGCGGCTTCCACATAAATCCGGCTGTGTTTGTTGCGCTTGCACATTTCTCCTTTCGGCACTTCTGAGAAGTGAAGGAAAAGAGCCAGTATCAGGCTGCTGACGCCGGAGAATGTCTCCATAGTGAAAAAGATTCTTTCCATGGCTTGTTGATTTTTCGTTAAAAGTAGCGAATAGTCAAACTAAGCCTTTGTCAAATCGTAAAAAATCCTGTCTTATAGCTATAAAACATACTTTTGAAGGAGTATGATAAAGGCAATATTTTTCTTTTCGCTAAGGGTAAATGTAGCAAATTGACAAATATTGCAGAAACGGGATTTCTTGTCTATTTGTACTATGGAGAGGAAATGTATGCTTATCCGATGGATATTCGTAACTATTCAGTCGAAAAAATTACTGATAGATCAATTGGGACAGGTATTCTTCTGTCAGTACTTCATTGGCAATCTCCAGCAGTTGGGAAGCGGTAAGTTCTTCGATGCGGCGGTACACTTCTTCCCGGCTGTCGTATTTGCCGTAGTGAAGAAAGCATTTGCCCATGTCGAGGGCATTGTTCTCAAAATTGTCACTTGCCACTCCGATTTGCCCGATGATCTGCTTCTTTGCAGCATGAAGCTGGGCGGTGGTCAGTGCACGGTCACGCAGTTGTTTCAACTCTTTCCGCACCAGACTGATACACGAGTCGACGTCTTCCGGATCGCAGCCGAAGTAGATACAGAACGTTCCGGTGTCGGTATAGGAGGTAAGATTTGATTCTACATTATACACCAGCCCCCGGCGTTCGCGTAGGGATACGTTGAGGCGGCTGTTCATTCCGGGCCCTCCCAGAATGTTGTTCAACAGATAAAGACCGGTACGTCGTTCATCGTAGGCATGATAGCCGCGGCCCCCGATCATGACGTGTGCCTGATGGGTATCCTTGTGTGTCGTGAGGTGCTGCGGACGATAAGGCAGCGGAGACTGGCGGTGATAGCCTTCGACAGCCGAACAGGGAATATCAGCTGTGACTTTCTCCAGCGTACGCAAAGCCTTGCGGAAGTCAATATCCCCCAGAATAAAGAATACCATGTTGGTGGAACGGTAATATCTTCTTGTAAAATTCAGGGCATCCTGGCTGGTGAAGTTCCGGAGCAGGTCTGGCTTTCCCAGAATGTTTCTGCCCAGGGGATGGTTGGGAAAAATCAGTTCTTCAAAGTCGTCAAAGATCAGTTCAGCCGGACTGTCTTCATAGCTTTGGATTTCATCGATGATGACTTCCACTTCCTTGTCTATTTCCTGTTGGGGGTAGGTGCTGTGAAATACGATGTCCGTCAGCAATTCTGCTGCGCGTGAGAAATGTTCTTTCAGAAAAGCACTGTAGACTACAGTCTCTTCCTTGTTGGTGTAGGCGTTCAGATCGCCTCCTACATTTTCCATGCGGTTCAGGATATGCCAGGCCTTCCGCTTATGGGTTCCCTTGAAGATAAGGTGTTCCACAAAGTGGGCCATACCTTGCTCGTGCGGCTGTTCATCGCGTGTGCCGGCATCAACGGCATAACCGCAGTAAGCAACATTTGTCGGGCTGGGTGCATGAATGACACGAAGTCCGTTAGGCAAGGTAAAAGTACTATATGACATGATCTTTTGCATGATAAACGGTTTCCGGCGGCAAAATTACATAAATACTTATTGCTATTCAACGTAAAATGCAGATATTTGCAAAACAGAATCGCTTTAGAAGAGGTGAAGATATGGATAAGATAGCTATATTTTGTTCTGCTTCGGACCATATTGCTCCGGTTTATGTGGAAAAAGCGCGTGAACTGGGAGCCTGGATGGGGCAGAACCGGAAATGGCTGGTGTACGGAGGATCGGACACCGGACTGATGGAAGAAGTGGCCCGTGCAGCCAAGGAGCATGGGGCTATGATCATGGGTGTGGTGCCCGACAAACTTGAAGAACGGGGGCGGGTGAGCAACCTGCTTGATGTGACGTTCCATACCGTAAATCTGAGTGACCGTAAGGATATCATGCTTCAGGAAGCGGATGTGATGGTGGCTTTGCCGGGAGGAGTGGGGACACTCGACGAGGTGTTCCATGTGATGGCGGGGGCAACTATCGGCTATCATTCCAAACAAGTCATCTTCTATAATGTGGAAGGATTCTGGAACGGGCTGCTGGATTTCCTGAGCGGACTGGAAGCTGCGAACTTTGCCCACCGTCCGCTGAACAACTTTTATCAGGTAGCCAATACCTTTGAGGAACTGACTGCCTTGCTGAAATGAATATTCACTAAAAAACAACCTGATATGATTTCATCTATTAATGAATTGCTGAAGCGCGAAGCCCAGGCTGTATTGAACATTCCGGTGACGGATGCGTATGAGAAAGCCGTGGCTCTGATTGTGGAGCAGGTACATGAAAAGAAAGGTAAGCTGGTGACCAGCGGCATGGGAAAGGCAGGACAGATTGCCATGAACATTGCCACTACATTCTGTTCAACCGGTATTCCGGCTGTGTTCCTGCATCCTAGCGAGGCACAGCATGGTGACCTGGGAATTCTGCAGGAAAATGATCTGATGCTGCTGATTTCCAATTCGGGAAAGACCCGTGAGATTGTAGAATTGACGGAACTGGCCCGAAAACTGAATCCGGATATGAAGAAGATTGTCATTACGGGAAATCCTGACAGTCCGCTGGCACAGGCAGCAGATATTTGCCTGGCAACCGGTCATCCTGATGAAGTTTGCCTGCTGGGTATGACACCGACTACCTCCACTACGGTGATGACGGTTATCGGAGACATTCTGGTCGTTGAGACCATGCGGCGTACAGGCTTCACTATTGAGGAATATAGTAAGCGTCATCATGGCGGTTACCTGGGCGAACGTTCACGTGAATTGAGCAAGTAGTCTTTCCGTTGTAGAAAAATAAGGAGACAGACGGTCATTTCTTTCTTGGAAGAGTGGCCGTCTGTCTCCTTTCTTTTTTCCTGCCGCTAAAGAGGGAATCCGGATTATTTGCTGAAACGTTCCTGATTCTCTGCCGCTATTTTGCGGATTGCCTGCTGGAAAGCAATAAAGCCTCCGCCCAGTACGCGATTGCCGTCATAGAAAACTGCTGACTGGCCGGGGGTGATGGCGGAAGCCGGTCCTTCGAACTTCACCAGCAGACGATTGTCGTCAAGCGTAATGACACGACAGGGAATGGCCCGGCTGCGGTAACGGATGCGAACAGACAGATTGGGGCAGGTGAGCAATTCTTCCAGATTGGCTACGTTGACATCCTCTACGAGCATATACTCGGCATTTAGCTGTTCTGCGTCACCCAGCATCACTGTATTCTTGGCCGGATTGATCTTGAGCACGTAAGCAGGTTTGCCCAGTGCAATGTCCAGTCCCCGCCGTTGTCCGATGGTGTAATAGGCGAATCCTTTATGCTGTCCCAGTTTGAGTCCTTTGCTGTCAACAAACCATCCCGGGCCGATGCGTTCGTCAATGTCCGGACAATGCTCCCGGAGAAAGTCGCGGTAATCTTTGTCAATAAAGCAGATCTCCATACTTTCACCTCCGCGGGCTTTGGCCTCAAATCCTTTCTTTGCCAGATAAGCCCGTACCTCTTGTTTGGTCATTCCGCCTAAGGGGAAGAGCATGCGGCGCAGAATTTCCTGCGGCAACTTCCAGAGGAAATATGACTGGTCTTTGGTGGGGTCGTCACCGGTCAGAATATAACGGTAGCCATTACGGTCTTCAAGCTGGCAGTAGTGGCCTGTGGCAATCCAGGCGCAGTCTGTACGATCGGCCCATTCGCAGAGGATACGTTCCTTGAACAGTGGGTTACACATCACGCAAGGGTTGGGGGTCCGTCCTCTCATGTATTCGTCGATGAAGTATTTCACAATTACCTGGCGGAACTCTTCGCGTACGTCGGCGACGTGGTGTTCAATTCCCAGTCGGGCAGCAAGAGCCTGTGCTTCGAGCACTTCGTCCGGCTGTTCCTGGCCGGGTGTGCTGAAATGGGACGGCACGTCCCAGGTGCGCATGGTGACTCCGACTACTTCATATCCTTGTTCCTGCAGCATGATGCATACGGCAGAACTGTCTATTCCGCCACTCATGCCTACCAATACTCTTTTGTCTTTGTGGATTGTCATGATCTGTTTATAAAAAAGTTTCCGGTTCCCGGCGTGCACTGAATTTTTCGTGCAGAATGGCTGTGAAAGGTGAATCGAAGATACGTGCACCGGTGGGACATTCCTTGACGCAGGCACAGCAACGGATGCAGCGTTCGGCAATGGTCTCAATCTGACTTCCGTCTGCGCTCAGGTGAATGGCGTGGGTAGGGCAGACTTCGATGCAGTTTCCGCAGGCATAGCAGAGGTCATTGCATACAGGTGTGGCATTGTTGCCTGCAGGAAGAGGTTTGTAGGGAACATTCCCTTTGATAAAGAATGACGGCAGAGGGAATGTACTTTCCTGCAGTTTTTTCAGACTCTCACGTCCGAACTGTTCTGCTTTCTGCAAATCGTCGGCATCAGGACGTCCGGCTGCTACCGGCATATTCGGACGGCTGTAACTGTGTTCTCCGATGAATGCTCCGGCCGACAGTGGGGTAAATCCCAGTTCAACAGCTGTGTCACGCAGTTCAACCAGGGCATCTTCGTAGTCGCGGTTCCCGTAGATGGTCAACAGAATGACCGGTGCATTATGTCCTTTCAGACGTTTCAATCGTTGTAAGGCAATGGGAGCTACTCGTCCTCCGTAAACCGGAACTGCTATGACAGTCAGAGCATCATTGATCAGAATGGGTGAAGTTCCCTCATCCAGGGTGAGGTCGGTTTCTATCCGCCGTCCCATACCGATGCCTTCGCCGACGGCACGAGCTATCTTCGCAGAAGTATGAGTGGGGGAGAAAAACACAAGGTGGGTTGTCGTATATGGCTCCATAATCAAAAAAGTTAGTTACTACATCTGGACAAAGGTAACTTTTTTTTCGTACTTTTGCGTAATTATCGAAAGAATCATGGAAGAACAATTTGATATACGTGACTATAAACCGACCGGTAAGGAACGGGACTTTGAGAATGCGCTTCGTCCGTTGCAGTTTGAGGACTTCAGCGGGCAGGACAAGGTTGTAGACAACTTGCGCATCTTTGTCAAGGCAGCCCGTTTGCGTGCCGAAGCTTTGGATCACGTGCTGTTGCACGGCCCTCCCGGACTGGGAAAAACAACCTTGAGTAACATCATTGCCAATGAACTGGGAGTAGGATTTAAGGTCACTTCCGGTCCGGTACTTGACAAGCCGGGAGATTTGGCAGGTGTGCTGACCAGTCTGGAACCGAACGATGTACTGTTTATTGATGAAATTCACCGGTTAAGTCCTGTGGTGGAAGAGTATCTTTATTCGGCAATGGAAGACTACCGTATCGACATCATGATTGATAAAGGACCTTCAGCCCGAAGCATTCAGCTGGATTTGAATCCGTTTACACTGGTAGGAGCAACTACCCGAAGCGGGTTGCTGACGGCTCCGCTCCGTGCTCGTTTTGGTATTAATCTCCATCTGGAATATTACGATGATACGATACTTTCACGAATTATTCTGCGTTCGGCTGGTATTTTAGGTGTACCCTGCGATGTAGATGCAGCCGGAGAAATTGCTTCACGCAGCCGTGGAACGCCCCGTATTGCGAATGCTTTGTTACGGCGGGTACGTGACTTTGCACAGGTGAAGGGAAGCGGCCGGATTGATGTGGAGATTGCCCGTTATGCACTGGAAGCACTGAATATAGACCGGTATGGCTTGGATCAGATTGATAACAAGCTGCTCTGTACCATTATAGACAAGTTCAAAGGCGGGCCTGTGGGACTGACTACCATTGCTACGGCATTGGGGGAAGATCCGGGAACACTGGAAGAAGTATATGAACCTTTCTTGATCAAGGAAGGATTCCTGAAGCGTACACCTCGGGGAAGAGAGGTGACGGAACTGGCTTATAAACATTTGGGTAGAAGCCTTTATAGTAGTAATAAAACATTGTTTGATTAAGCCGGGCACATGGCGGTGCCGGGCTTGTGGCGGGCCGGAAATGCATATCCGGCCTGTTCGAAGTTGGATTTTGAAATATGGCTGGACTGAAATCTTTGGCTAAGGACACTGCTATCTACGGATTGAGCAGTATTGTGGGACGTTTCCTGAACTATCTTTTGACTCCGCTTTATACGGAAGTACTGGCGGCATCATCCGGTAAATATGGAATCGTATCGAATGTATATGCTTATACGGCATTGATTCTGGTTTTCCTGACCTTTGGTATGGAAACCGGTTTTTTCCGTTTTGCCAATAAGACAACGGAAGATCCGAAAAAGGTGTATGCTAACTCTTTGATCTTTGTTGGCGGACTTTCCCTGATTTTCGTGGTGTTGTGTTTCCTGTTTCTGGATCCAATCTCGTCTCTGTTGGGTTATCCGGATCATCCGGACTATATTGCCATGATGGTACTGGTAGTGGCACTTGATTCGTTCCAATGTATTCCGTTTGCTTATCTGCGTTATCAGAAACGTCCCATTAAGTTTGCTGCAATCAAACTGTTTAATATCGTAGGGCTGATTCTGCTGAATCTGTTCTTCCTTTTGCTTTGTCCCTGGCTGGACGTACATGCCCACTCACTGGTTTCATGGTTTTATGATCCTGAATATCTGGTAGGGTATATCTTTGTAGCTAATCTGATAATGACATCCGTGCAGATGTTCTTCTTTATTCCTGAACTGAGAGGACTGGTGTGGAGACCGGATAAGGCGTTGCTGAAGCGTATGGTTAACTATTCGTTTCCCATCCTGATATTCGGACTGGTCGGTATTCTGAACCAGACTGTAGACAAGATGATTTATCCTTTCCTGTTTGAGGACCGCCAGGAAGGACTGGTGCAGCTGGGTATTTATAGTGCAACGAGTAAGGTAGCAATGGTGATGGCAATGTTTACACAGGCTTTCCGTTACGCCTATGAACCTTTTGTGTTCGGCAAGAGCCGGAACAGTGATGACCGTGGTACGTATGCGGCAGCGATGAAGTATTTCTTTATTTTTTCCATGCTTGCATTTCTGGCTGTGATGTTTTATATGGACTTGTTGCGCTATATGGTAGCTTCCGATTACTGGGAAGGACTGAGCGTAGTGGCCATTGTGATGGGAGCTGAGATTTTTAAAGGTATCTATTTCAATCTTTCCTTCTGGTATAAGCTGACGGATGAGACACAATGGGGAGCTTACTTTTCTCTGATCGGTTGTGGAGTGATCCTGGCTTTGAATATCTGGCTGGTCCCGGCATACGGATATGTAGCTTCCGCGTGGGCTTCGGTAGCCGGATATGGTTTGATAACACTTTTGTCTTATTTTATCGGTCAAAAGAAGTATCCGGTGAAATATCCTTTGAAGGATATGGCTGTTTATCTGGTTCTGGCTGCTGCACTGTTTATTGTCGGACAGGAAGTAACTGTTTCGAATGTTATAGCCCGTCTGGCCTTCCGTACGGTATTGCTGCTGGTCTTTGTCGCTTATATCGTGAAAAAGGATCTGCCCTTGAAGAGTATTCCGGTGATCAATCGTTTTATTAAATAATCAATCAATAATACTATGGAAGTAGGCAATCACAGAAAGTATCTGATCCGTACTTTCTTTAAGAATTATCTGGAGTTAAACCGCACCGAGGCGGAAGAGCGGGAAACCGTAGAATTGATCCGTAACGGAGTGGAATTTAAGGGAGCGAATCTGTGGATTCTGATATTCGCGATATTCATAGCGTCTCTGGGACTGAACGTCAATTCTACGGCCGTGATTATCGGTGCCATGCTGATTTCTCCGCTGATGGGGCCGATTATGGGGGTGGGCCTGTCTGTGGGGTTGAATGATTTTGAACTGATGAAGCGTTCACTGAAAAGTTTTCTGGTCGCTACGTTGTTCAGTGTGATGACCGCGACGCTTTATTTTCTGTTTACTCCGCTCGATGAAGTTCAGTCAGAATTGCTGGCCCGTACTTCGCCGACCATTTACGATGTTTTTATTGCGCTGGTGGGTGGTCTGGCAGGTATTGTAGCTTTGTCTACGAAGGAAAAAGGAAACGTGATCCCCGGAGTAGCCATTGCTACTGCCTTGATGCCGCCGCTTTGTACGGCCGGCTTTGGACTGGCAACGGGTAACTGGCTGTATTTCCTCGGAGCTTTTTATTTATATTTCATCAATTCTGTATTCATCAGTCTGGCTACGTTTATCGGAGTACGTGTGATGAGATTCCAGCGGAAGCAGTTTGTGGACAAAGCACGCGAGAAGCTTGTAAAACGGTATATTGTGGCCATTGCCGTACTCACCATGTGTCCGGCTGTGTATCTGACGTATGGGATTGTGAAGGAAACCTTCTATCAAAGTGCGGCGAATAGTTTTATTTCTACAGAATTTCAATTTCCGGAGACACAGGTTCTGAGTCGTGAAATTTCTTTTGAGAAACGAGAAATTAAGGTCGTTCTGTTAGGTAAGGAAATACCGGAAGATCAGTTGGCTCTGGTACGTTCGAAGATGGATCGTTATAAACTGCATGATACAAAACTCGTCGTCTTCCAGGGTATGAATCAAAATGGAACGATGGATATCAGCAATATTCGGACGCTGGTGATGGAAGATTTCTATAAGAATACAGAGAGCCGGCTACTGGCACAGCGAGAAGAACTGGATTCTTTGCATAGTGTATTGGCTGCTTTCAGCGGTTCTGGTCAGGTAGATGCCCGGATGGGGCAGGAAATGAAAGTCTTGTTTCCTGAGGTCAGGACCATTTCTTTATCAAAAAGTCTTCAGTTAAATGTGGACAGTGCCCGTACAGATACGCTGACTTTTGCTATTGTCGGTTGTGGCAAAAAGCCCTCCCATACGGAAAAAAATAAAATGGAGCAATGGCTGAAGGCCCGTACTGGAACTGAAAAGCTGCAATTGATCTTGTTGGATTGAATGTTTTACCCATAAACAGATAGCGGCGTATCTCTTCTGGAAGGTACGCCGCTATTTATTATATAAGGTGTAAATACCGTTTAAACGGTTACTTTTTCCGTTTCATCGGTTTGGCCCATTGCTCAGCCATGAAGTCCGGTTCTTCTCCTTTCAATGGACGATCATCGTGAACAAAGAACTGTTTCCAGTCGTCTTTTTTCTTCGGTCCTCGTGGAGATGTGTAGCCACGTTCTTCCCGACTGGGTCTGGTTCCGGCTGTGCCTTTGTCTGCCTTACTTCCCTTTTTGCCTTTCTTTTCAGCCGGTTTGGCAGTAGCATTCTTCTGCTTCTTTCCGCTCTTGTCACTTTTGCCGTTGTTTTCTCCGGCAACTTCAACGATTACTCTGCGGCCATTGGCTGTTGTCTTGTTCAAGGCCTTGATGACCATGGGAGCCTGTGCTTCCGCAATTTCAAAGAAAGAGAAGTTCTGCATCAGATCAATTCGTCCGATTTCGATACGTTCCTTTTTCAGGTTCCGGTTGATCAGCTCAATAATCTGATTGGCATAGAAACCATCCGTTTTACCCAAATTAAGGAACAGACGTGTATAACCTTTCTCGGCTTTACGGCTGGTCTTTTCGCGATCACTTCCATGATCCTTCCGTTCCTTTTGGCTTTCTCTTTTTTCGTTACCTTTCGGTTGCTCAATTTCTGCAGCATTTTTATAATAGTCAAGGAAACGGTTGAACTCCATGGAAACCACGCGTTTAATCAGGTCTTCCTTACTGAGCCATTCCAGTTTGCGGTAAATTCCGGGTAAGAATGTTTCGATTTCTTCTTCGTCTACTTTGACTTTTTCTATATCGTCGATCAACTTGATCAATTGCTGTTCGCAGATTTCCTTACCGGTTGGCAGGGTACCGATATCAAATTTCTTTTTGATGATCCGTTCGATCTCGCGCATTTTACCTTTTTCTCTCAGGTTGATGATGGCGATGGATACACCGGTTTTACCGGCTCTTCCGGTACGTCCGCTACGGTGAGTATAGCTTTCCGTATCATCCGGCAGTCCATAGTTGATGACATGAGTCAAGTCATTTACATCAAGACCGCGGGCTGCTACATCAGTCGCTACCAATAACTGTAAATGACGTTGACGGAATTTCTGCATGACCAGATCCCGTTGTGCCTGACTTAATTCTCCGTGAAGAGAATCGGCGTTGTAGCCATCCTGGATCAGTTTGTCAGCTATTTCCTGCGTTTCTTTTCGGGTACGGCAGAAGATGATACCATAGATCTGTGGATAGAAGTCAACCACACGTTTCAATGCCAGATATTTGTCTTTGGCATGAACGGTGTAGGCAATGTGGTGAACATTTTTGCTTCCTTCGTTTTTGGTACCGATTGTAATCTCCTTGGCGTCGTGGAGATAAGTCTTTGCAATCCGGGCTATTTCAGGGCTCATGGTTGCTGAGAACATCAGGGTGTTCCGTTCTTCGGGAACCTTTTCCAGAATAGCGTTGATGCTGTCTGTGAATCCCATGTTCAACATTTCGTCGGCTTCATCCATAACGACGTCGGCTACAGTGTCCAGACGGGCCACTTTCCGTTCCATGAGGTCGATGAGACGTCCGGGAGTTGCTACGATGATATGTACTCCGGCTTTCAGACTTTTAATCTGGCTTTCAATGGATGAACCACCATAGACAGGCAAAATCTTCAGGTCGGTAATGTATTTGGAATAATCAGTCAGATCGCCTGCGATTTGCAGACACAATTCTCTGGTAGGGCAGAGGATCAAAGCTTGTGGAACACGACGGCTTACATCAATTTTTTGTATCAGCGGCAGACCAAATGCGGCTGTTTTTCCGGTTCCGGTTTGTGCCA
>ERZ1027150.297-NODE-297-length-45421-cov-10.504232_pt1 | contig 45421 bp, 34 predicted proteins | sample MGYA00519276_ERZ1027150 | MGnify/ENA primary metagenome ERZ1027150 (study PRJEB26926, sample SAMN06164860) | human gut metagenome | biome: ENVO:00009003; feature: ENVO:2100002; material: ENVO:00002003 | host: Homo sapiens | place: USA | collected 2012 ... | reverse complement strand
TAAACCTATATTTGATTTTAATTATTAACCTGTCAACTAAATTCAGTACACTTCAAACAATGATTTAAAATCCTAATGCCATCTTCCGCGTACGACGGTAATCCATAAAACAACGGTGCCGTTTTATTTATCTGTGTTGCAAATCAATAAAACGACACCGCCATTTATTATTTCCAATAAAAAGAAAGCCACTTCCACTACAGGCAATGCAGAAAATCTGTCAGCACCTGTCCGAAAACGGATACTCGCATCCATTCGCGGACCTGCTCCGTACAGCCAGTCTCTCTCTTTTTTTGATTCCTTAGTAAGCCCGCTCCTTGATCATTCCGGTACGGTAGGCCACCAGCAGCTTCTTGAGGTCCTCGATCTGCACCCTCAGTTCCCGTCCCTTGTCCGTATCTTTCACCATCATGCGCTGGGTGCTCAATTCCACAATCTGCGTCGTCGACTTGATGTCCTGACCTTCTTCGATGGCCTTCTGCGTAGAAGTGAACGGTTCATGCTGTACCAGCTGAAATCCTCTGGAATGATATACCAGCGTATATCCGGCGATACCCGTTTCCGGCTGATAAGCCTTTGAGAAACCTCCGTCTATCACCATCAGCTTGCCGTTGGCCTTGATCGGCTTCTCGCCCTTCACGGCTTTCACCGGCACATGTCCGTTGATAATATGACGATGCTCTCCCTTCACCTCAAATTCATCCAGTATCATGTCGCAGATATCCTCGCGGTCTCTCAGCATGTAATAATATCCCTTGATTTCGGTATGCGTTTCCTTTTCCTTCAGGAAATAACGCTCGAAAGTGGCCATCTTGCTCTTGTCGAAAGCCGGAGAATCTTTTCCGCACCACAGGTACCAGATATAATCGCAGGCAAAATCCTTCTCTTCGTTCTCGGCATCCCCGAAATAAGCTGTCCGGATCAACTGTCCCACACGGTTGAGCAACGATTTTCCCTTGTATTTCTTTCCCATGATATCCACTTCCTTCAGCGTACCGTCTTCATTGAGCGGCATGGAAGCATGGAACAGGAGGTTGGAGTTGCATACCGTATACATGCATCCGTAACGGAAGAGGCACTGCATGTGCTTGTGCAGCTTCTCGCTGTGGGTAAAGGAGAAATGCAGTTTCTGTACGATTTCCTTTTCCTCCTCGGTCATCTTGTACGGGTCCTTAGAATCGATGGTCGGGAAATGCGTATCCTGCAGCATATACTCCTGACCGTTGATGGTAATGGTACCCTTCTCGAAGTTGATGTGATGCAGCAGCAGACGGTCTTCCATCTTGAACTCCGGCCGTTTCTGAATGGTCTGAGCCTCCAGTTTGAACTGGATGATGCTGATGGCCTTATGCATCTGTGCAATCAGGCGGATGGTCTTATCGTTGTAGGAAGTGCTGTTCTTGTCAATCTTCGGAGTAAAGAAACTGCAGGCATCGTGCGCATACGTTTCCATGGCGAAAGTCGCCAGAGGCAGCAGGTTGATGCCATAACCGTCCTCGAGTGCAGAGAGGTTGCCGTAGCGCATGGCCAGGCGGATGACATTCGCGATACAGCAGTTGTTGCCGGAAGCCGCCCCCATCCAGAGGATATCGTGATTTCCCCACTGGATATCAAAATTATGATACTTGAGCAAGGTATCCATGATGATGTGAGGTCCGGGCCCCCTGTCGAACACGTCTCCCAATACATGAAGCGAGTCGATGGTCAGCTGCTGAATCAGGTTGCACATAGCTACAATAAAGTCGTCGGCCCGGTGCGTATCGATGATCGTACTGATAATCACGTTAATATATGCCTGCTTGTTCGGCTCTACGCTGCTTTCATGGAGCAACTCCTGGATGATGTAGGAGAACTCTTCAGGCAGCGCCTTCCGTACCTTGGAACGCGTATATTTCGACGACACATTCTGGCACACCTTCACCAGCTGGTTCAAGGTAATCACATACCAGTCCACCAGGTCGTTCTCACACTCCTTAACCAGTTGCAGTTTCTGCTCCGGATAATAGATAAGCGTACACAACTCTTTCTTCTCCGCCTCGCGCAAGGTATTACCGAAAATCTCATTCACCTTTCTCTTGATTGCCCCCGAAGCGTTACGAAGCACATGCTGAAAGGCTTCATACTCTCCGTGCAGGTCTGCCAGAAAATGCTCTGTTCCCTTAGGCAGGTTCAGTATCGCCTCCAGATTGATAATTTCTGTACTTGCAGCCGCAATGGTAGGGAAATTATGAGAAAGCAATTCCAGATACCGAAGATCCTTCTGTATCATTTCTTGTGTGATTTGCTTATATATTTTCATTGTGCTTATATTTAGGTTAGGTTATAGAAAAATCATTAAGACCAGTTGGGCAATAATTACCCTCAAAAACATTCCCAAAGGATAGACAGTGGCATAGCTTACTGCCGGATTGTCATTGGGAATGATGTCGTTGGCATAGTTCAGTGCCATCGGATTGGCCATACTTCCGCAAAGCATGCCGCAGGTGTTTCCAAAATCCAGATGGAACATACGCAAGGAAAGGATAGCCATGATGACCACCGGGACAAATGTGATCAGAAAGCCGACCCCGATCCACAAAACTCCTTCAGGACGCATTACCGTTTCAAAGAAATGTGCCCCCGCATCCAGTCCGAGACAGGCCAGATACAAAGACAATCCGATACCTCTCAGCATCAGACTGGCGCTTCGGGTGGTATAAGTAAGCATATGGAACCTTGGCCCGTACGATCCGATCAGGATACCTACGATGATGGGGCCACCTGCCAGTCCCAGTTTTACCGGAGAACTGATGCCCGGAATTGCAATGGGGATAGACCCCACAATGAGTCCCAGCACGATACCGATGAAAATGGAAGCCAGGTTCGGGTCTTTCAGGGTGCGGACCGTATTTCCCAGTACCTTTTCCACATTCTGGATAGCCGCCGCCTCTCCCACTACAGTCAGACGGTCGCCCAACTGAAGGATCAGGCCGGAAGTGGCCAGCAGCTGCACCCCGCTTCGCATCACACGGCTGATGTTAATGCCGTATGTATTCCGCAGACGGAGCGATCCGAGTTTCTTTCCATTGATTTCCGGACGGGAAATGATGATATGCTTCGAGATGAGCTGACTGTCAATGGCATTCCAGTCGATGTCCTCCTTGTTCCAGTCGCGGTTTTCCTGTTCACCAAACAGAATGGTAAGTGCCGACACGTCTTTCTCTGTAGTAATGACCAGCAGACGGTCGTTCTCCTTCAACACCTTGTCGGAAGTAGGGATACTGACCACCCCGTTTCTCCACATTCTTGAAATCACAAACTTAGGATAGCTCAGTTTGGCGATATCCTGTATGCTTTTATTAAAGACAGCCGGATTATGAACCTGAAAAGTAGCAATGTAGGTATGGTTAGGGTCTTCATGCTCATTCGTTTCCATATCAGAAGGACGTACGAAGAGTTTTCTGACCATTATAATGGCCAATATCACCCCCACTACTCCTAATGGATAAGTTACGGCACAACTGAGGGCAGCCCCGCTTGTCGGCTCACCTAATTGCTTCAAGGTCTGCTGTGCAGCTCCCAGTGCCGGTGTATTGGTGGTCGCTCCACATAAGATACCGACCATGTCAGACAGCGGAATCGCAGTACACATGCTCAGTGAAATTGCCATAACAGTGCCCAGCAGAATCACACCTATCCCCAGCAGGTTCAACTTATATCCTCCCCGCTGAAAGGAAGAAATAAAGCCCGGTCCCACCTGAAGTCCCAATGCATAGACAAACAATACCAACCCGAAACTTTCCGCATAGGTCAGCATCTGCTGGTCAATGGAAAACCCCAGATGTCCGGCCAGAATTCCCATGAAGAAAACAAACGTGACTCCCAGAGAAATGCCGCAAACACGGATTTTTCCCAACCCCAGTCCACATGCTATGATAAGAGATATAACGACGACCGCCTGCAGTGCAGAGTGTTCAAAAAATAAATCATATAACCATTCCATGGTGCAAAGATATAAACCTTTTATGAAATCCTCCCCTCTTTCCGCCGAGAATCTTCATGAAAAAACGCGGCAGAAGGGCAATAAAAAATCCGGCAACCCTGAGCCCCCTCGAAGTTGCCGGATTTCTGAAAAATAAAACCGACGTTATCTGATAAACAACAACTCACGATATTTAGGCAAGGTCCACATCTGATCGTCGATAATCAGCTCGAGTTTATCGATATGGTAGCGGATCTGCTCCAGCATCGGGGCGATATTGTCGTGATAAGCAATAGCCTTCTCGCGTTCCTGGGTAATCCGGTTGGCTACCTTTCTGGCTTCCACCATGGCATCCACCTGTTCCTTGATAAAGGCCGTATGTTCTGCAATTTCCCGGATCAGTGCCAGATTCTCGGCCGACAGAGTCTTTGCCTCTTCCTCACTGAACAGGGCTTTCATCTTATAGGCATTGTCAATCAGCTTGGTCTGATATTCAATGGCAACCGGCACTACATGATTCATCACCAGGTCACCCAATACACGAGCCTCAATCTGAATCTTCTTGGTATACATCTCCCATTTCACCTCGTTACGGGCTGCCAGTTCCTTGCGGTTCATTACCCCGGTCGATTCAAACATACGGATAGTTTCCGGCTTGAGGTAGTTGTCGAAAATCAGCGGACAACTTGTCTCGCAGTCCAAACCACGGCGCTTGGCCTCTTCCTTCCACTCGTCACCGTATCCGTTACCGTCGAAGCGGATAGGCTTACATTCCTTGATGTAGCGGCGGATAACCTGTATGATGGCCGAAATCTTCGGTTCTCCTTTTTCAATCAGTCCGTCAACTTCCTTCTTGAAGATAGCCAGCTGTTCAGCCACTGCCGTATTCAAGGCAATCATCGCACTGGCACAGTTGGCCTCCGATCCCGGTGCACGGAATTCAAAGCGGTTTCCGGTAAAGGCAAAAGGCGAAGTTCGGTTACGGTCGGTATTGTCAATCATCAGTTCCGGAATGTGCGGGATATCCAGACGCATGCCCTGCTTGTCTCCCAGCGATACCAGGTCGTTGCTTGAGCTTTCCTCCAGGTGATCCAGCACCTTGTTCAACTGCGTACCCAGGAAAGAAGAGATGATGGCAGGGGGTGCTTCGTGCGCTCCCAGACGATGTGCGTTGGTTGCACTCATGATGGAAGCCTTCAGCAGTCCGTTATGGTGATATACAGCCATCAGCGTATTGACTACGAAAGTAATGAAACGGAGGTTTTCTTCCGATGTCTTTCCCGGAGCCATCAGCAACACACCGTTGTCGGTACCCAGCGACCAGTTGTTGTGCTTTCCGGAACCGTTCACACCCTTGAAAGGCTTTTCATGCAACAGCACACGGAATCCGTGGTTGCGGGCAATCTTACGCATCAGCGACATGATCAGCATGTTATGGTCGACAGCCAGGTTGCATTCCTCATAAATCGGAGCCAGCTCAAACTGGTTCGGTGCCACCTCATTGTGACGGGTCTTCACCGGAATACCCAGTTCCAGTGCCTGAATTTCCAGGTCTTTCATAAAGGCAGCCACACGGGTCGGAATCGCACCGAAATAGTGGTCTTCCAACTGCTGGTTCTTTGAAGCCTCATGTCCCATCAGCGTACGTCCGGTAAGCAGCAGGTCAGGACGGGCCGCATACAGCCCTTCGTCTACCAGGAAGTACTCCTGTTCCCATCCCAGGTAAGTAATGATCTTCTTTACAGAAGGATCGAAATAACGTACCACTTCCAGTGCCGCCTTGGTCACTGCACCGATGGATTTCAGCAGAGGAGCCTTATAGTCCAGAGACTCGCCGGTATAAGCGATGAACACAGTCGGGATGCACAGCGTATCGTCCACCACAAACACTGGAGAAGAAGGATCCCACGCACTGTAGCCGCGGGCCTCGAATGTATTTCTCACACCTCCGTTCGGGAAAGAAGAACCATCGGCTTCCTGCTGCACCAGCAACTTTCCGGAAAATTCTTCCAGCATACCTCCCTTTCCGTCGTGTTCAACAAAGGCATCATGCTTTTCAGCTGTTCCCTCTGTCAGAGGCTGGAACCAGTGCGTATAGTGAGTCACGCCCAACTCCGAAGCCCATTTCTTCATACCCGCAGCCACCTCATCGGCAATATTTCTGTCCAGAGGAGAACCGTTATCTATCACATCCACCAGTTTGGCATACACCTTGCTTGGCAGATACTTGAACATTTTCTCACGGTTGAATACATATTTTGCAAAGTATTCACTGGGGCGTTCCTTAGGAGAAGGCACATCGACAGGTTTCTTGTGAAACGCTTTCTCAACTACTCTAAATCTTAATTTCGACATAATACCTAAAGTTATTTCTATTTTGTATCTATTTTTTCCGTTCTCTTTTATTTATAGATTATACACATTGTTGTATGCGGCGCACCGCTTCCCGGCAGCGTTCCCGTTCATTGAACGAGCAGATCCGCGCAAAGGACTTGCCTTCCGGACCGAACCGGCTGCCCGGTTCCACCACCACCTGTGCCTCGTACAGCAGCCGATGGAAAAACTGCCAGTCGTCCATACCGTCGGGAACCCGTATCCAGACAAAAGGCGCATTCACCCCTCCCGTCACCTGCAGACCCGCCGCCGACAGCCCCTCTCTCAACAGTCGGGCATTTTCCATATAATACTGTACATGGGCCTTGATTTCCTTCTTTCCTTCGGGAGAAAGCGAAGCCTCCGCTCCCCGCTGGGCAATGTAGGAAGTACCGTTATACTTGATATGCTGATGCTGTCTCCAGAGATGGTTCAATGAAATGCGGTTTCCAGCCAGCGTAGTCGCTGTCAGTTCCTGAGGGATGACCACATAGCCGCATCTTACCCCCGAGAACCCTGCCGTTCTGGAAAACGTCCTGTATTCGATGGCCACTTTCTTGGCTCCTTTTATCTCATAAATGGAATGTGGAATGTCCGGATGCTGGATATAGGCTTCATAAGTAGCGTCAAACATGATCAGCGCATCATTCCTGATGGCATAATTGACCCACTTTTTCAGTTCGGTACGGTTGAGTGTGCTTCCGGTAGGCACGTGAGGATGGCTCAGGTAAACGATGTCAATCCGGGTTTCAGGCACCTGAGGTACAAAACCTTTGTCCTGAGGACAGGAAATATAAATCACATTGTTCCATCTGCCGTCATCCTGGAATTCCCCTGCCCGTCCGCACATGATACTGGCAGCCGCATAAACCGGATAAGCCAGGCTCGCAATGCCAATGCTGTTGTCGTGACGGAGGAGATTACCGATGTTGCCGATGTTGCTCTGCGTACCTTCGGTAATGAATATCTCCGACTTTTCCAGCGCCACACCACGTTCCTGAAACTCATGCTTGACAATGGACTCAATCAGGAAGTCATATCCCTGCTTCGGGCCGTATCCCCGGAAGGAAGAAGTATCCGCCAGTTCCTTCACAGCCCGGACCATGGCCCCCGCCACCGATTCGGGTACCGGCAGGCAGACATCTTCTTTTTCGAGACAGATAAGGTCTGCCTTGGGATGAACGGCCTTAAACAAATTGATTTTTCTCTCCATGACTGGAGAAAAATAATCGTCAGGCAATTTCAGAAGATGTTCATTTACTAGCGCCATATGGGGTTGTATACAGTTACAAATTTGCTCAAACCGATGCAAAATTACGAAAAAAATGTCAACCGCAAAATTAGTATTTTCATTTCTTCCGGAAGATGAATAATTTTATTTCAGCCAGATAGCCTGAATCGATGTTTTTTTTATACTTTTGTGCATGATTTAATAACCCAACGATAAAGATTGAGCAAACTCATGAACCGAACAAATCCTATTTTCGCTTCACAGCAAATCCTGCGGGAAGTGAAAGACTATCTTACAATCACTTTGGGCATGCTGATGTATGCCATTGGTTGGACTGTTTTCCTTTTGCCGAGTGATATCCCTTCAGGTGCTGTTCCCGGTATAGCCTCCATAGTTTATTGGGCAGTAGGTTTTCCCGTACAATATACCTACCTTATCATTAACGCGTCGCTATTGCTGCTGGCACTGAAGATTCTGGGACTGAAATTCTGTCTGAAGACTATCTGGGCCGTCATCTCAATGACCGTGATTCTGGCAATCCTACAGCACTTTATCAAAGGAGGGATCATACATGACCAGCCGTTCATGGCCTGCGTATTGGGGGCCTCCTTCTGCGGAGGAGGCATCGGAGTGACCTTTTCGGCCAACGGAAGCAGTGGAGGAACCGATATCATCGCAGCCATCGTCAACAAGTACCGTGACATATCGTTAGGAAGAGTCATCCTGCTCTGCGACCTGATCATCATCTCTTCAAGTTATCTGGTACTACACGATTGGGAACGGGTGGTTTACGGTTATGTGGTTCTCTTCATTTCCAGTTTCGTATTGGACCAGGTGGTCAACAGTGCCCGCCAGTCCGTTCAGTTCTTTATCATTTCCAGCAAGTACGAAGAAATCGGACGGAGAATCAACAAAGACCTGCACAGAGGAGTTACCTTTATTGACGGAGTGGGCTGTTACACCAACAACAATGTAAAAATGATGTTTGTGCTGGCCAAGAGAAGAGAATCGACCACCATCTTCCGCCTGATCAAAGACATTGACCCCAAAGCCTTTGTTTCACAAAGTGCGGTAATCGGAGTATTTGGCGAAGGATTTGACAAAATCAAGGTAAAATAACACAAATTTTACGTCATTTGTTGTCCGTCTGCTCTATTCTTAAAATTGCCGAGATTGGCAAAAAAGACATTAACTATTTTTTATTACAGATTTTATTATGACAAGTTTGGAAATCATACGCCGGATAGCTGCCGAATATCACATGTTGCTAAGCAAGGAAAGCGCCCGCCTTTTGGCCAGTGTAATCGTTTGCAGAAAATATAAGAAAGGGGAGCGTATATTGAATGAAGGGGATATCTGCAAATGCATGAGATACATTGAGAAAGGTATGACCCGACAGTTTTACTATAAATATGATAAAGACCTAACCGAACACATCGCTTATGAAGGCGGACTGGTAATTTGCCTGGAAAGCTACCTGAAACAAGAACCTACCCGGCTGATGATTGAGTCGCTTGAACCCGTCATCCTTTGGGAACTTTATAAAGAAGATTTTGAACGATTGGCGCTGGAACATGCAGACATCGGTCTATTGTACAGGAAATTCTTTGAAGGCTCGTTGATTGAGTCACAGATAAAGGCCGATACCCTGCGCTTCGAACCGGCTCACGAACGGTACAACAAGCTGTTGCACCTGCATCCGGAGATTCTGAAAAGAGCTCCTCTGATATACATTGCCTCGCTGCTGCAGATGACCCCCGAGACATTGAGCCGGGTCCGTTCGTCGAGTCTGAACGGGTGAGACTTCTTCAAGGCAGGATAGAAATCCGTAAAGAAATAAAAATGGCATGTGTAAATGACTACCGTTCATCTTACACATGCCATTCTTTTTATAGGATACGATTACAGTCCCAGCACTTTCACCTGACACATTTTCATGGTTTCCAGCGCCTGACGGTGACTCTCGGGAGTTACCCCCGCACAACAGAGAGCGTCTACGGCAACCGGCAGTTCGGGGAAAGCCGATTTAATCAGCAGGGCATTCGAAACGACACAGATATCCGTGCATACCCCGACCAGTTCCACTGCTTCCAGCCCAGGCAGGGTTGCCAGATAGTCCACCAGCTTCAGCGAACCGAATCCGTTCTTTTCAATCAATGTAGCCTCATCGGTCAGCACCTCCGGTACAATCTCCCAGCCCCGGGTACCTTTCACACAATGCACCACAGGCAGGTTACGACCTTCCTGAGTCTGCAGATAATCCGCGCTGTGCGTGTCCTGCGTATAGATGACCGGAAACTGTGAGGCACGATACTGCGCCACCTTATCGCGTACGTTTCCCACAATGCTGCGGGCCTCTTCGGTACCCAATGCCCCGTCGATGAAATCATATTGCATATCAACCACAATCAGTGCTTTCATATTCTCCTCCATTTTTAATGTAATCAATCTTCAAACAAAGCGCAGACCTCCGCACGGCTCACCCGTATCAGGTCGGCAGGAGCAATCTTTATCTGCAAGCCGCGCACCCCGCCACTCACATAAATATAAGGGAACTGCTCACAAGTATGATGAATGTAAGTCGGAAAATGCTTCTTCATGCCGATGGGCGAACACCCGCCACGGATGTATCCGGTAAGCGGAAGCAGTTCCTTCATAGGAATCAGGTCGCATTTCTTATTGCCCGACACTTTAGCTGCCAGCTTCAAGTCCACCTCGTGCTCTCCGGGAATCACGCAGACAAAGTATCCGGACTTGTCTCCATGCAATACCAGGGTCTTGAACACCTGTTCGATATTTTCTCCCAGTGTGGCAGCTACATGCACACAGCTCAAATCGTTTTCATCGACTTCATACGGAACCAGCTCGTAGTTGATTTTGTCCTTATCCAACAGCCGGGCCGCATTGGTCTTTGCTATTTTTTCTTTTCCCATAATTATGCTATTTTATTTTCTGCCTCCGGTATTCCGGCCACAGGCATTTACGTTCACACTTCAACAGCCGGGCAACATCTGGTCACCCGCCTCCGGTCTTTCTTCCGGACTATTTTCACGCCACGGTTCATTTCTGCCCCAGTTCCTCACGCACGAAGGCCGGTGTATATCCCTTATCGGAAAGGGCCACCTCTTCCGGTGTTCCGCAAGTAAGCAACTGTCCTCCTCCTTTTCCGCCTTCCGGTCCCATGTCAATCAGATAATCGGACACTTTAATCACATCCAGGTTATGCTCGATCACAATCACCGTATTTCCTTTGTCCACCAGACGGTTCAAGACACTCAGCAACACACGGATATCCTCAAAATGAAGTCCCGTAGTCGGCTCATCCAAGATATAAAGTGTCTTGCCCGTATCGCGCTTCGACAATTCGGTAGCCAGTTTCACCCGCTGGCTCTCTCCTCCCGACAGTGTCGTAGAAGGCTGCCCCAACTTTATATAGCCCAGACCGACTTCCTGCAACACCTTGATTTTATTCAATATCTGCGGTACATTCTCAAAGAATTCCACTGCCCGATTGATGGTCATATCCAGCACATCGGCAATGGACTTACCCTTATAACGGACCTCCAGGGTCTCGCGGTTATAACGCTTCCCATGGCAGACCTCACAAGGTACAAGTACGTCCGGCAAGAAGTTCATCTCAATGGTCTTGTAACCGTTTCCGCCACAAGTCTCACAGCGGCCGCCCGAGACATTGAACGAGAAGCGCCCCGGCTTGTACCCGCGGATTTTGGCTTCCGGAAGACTCACAAAAAGATTACGGATATCCGAAAATACTCCGGTATAAGTGGCCGGATTAGAACGGGGAGTACGCCCCAGCGGAGACTGGTCGACATTCACCACCTTATCAATATATTCCAGACCTTCAATGGAATCATATGGCAGCGGTTCCTGCAAGGACCGGTAAAAATGCTGCGACAGCGCCGGTTGCAGGGTATCATTAATCAAGGTAGACTTTCCGCTTCCCGAAACTCCCGTCACACAGATCAGTCTGCCCAAAGGAAACTCCACATCCACATTCTTCAGGTTGTTTCCACGGGCTCCTCGCAGCCACAAAGACTTTCCGTTTCCGACTCTCCGTTTCTCCGGGACCTCTATCTTCATTCGTCCGTCCAAATAACGGGCGGTCAGAGTATCCGTCTTCATCATTTCCTCGGGAGTACCGGCAAAGACCACCTCTCCCCCCAGACGGCCTGCCTTCGGGCCCATGTCCACAATGTAATCGGAAGCCAGCATCATGTCTTTGTCGTGCTCTACCACCACTACGGAATTACCCAGGTCACGCAATTCCTTCAGGGAGTGAATCAGGCGGATATTATCCCGCTGATGCAATCCGATACTCGGCTCATCCAGGATGTACAGCACATTGACCAGCTGTGAGCCGATCTGGGTAGCCAGACGGATACGCTGACTCTCTCCACCCGACAAGCTGACCGACGAGCGGTTCAACGAGAGGTAATCCAGACCGACATCCAGCAAAAACTTCAGACGGGTACGGATTTCCTTCAGGATTTCCGCAGCAATCCGCTGCTGCTTGTTGTCCAGGTGCTCCTCCACATGCATCAGCCACTCATACAGTTCGCTGATATCCATCACCGAGAGCTCGTATATATTCTTGTCGTGCAAGCGAAAATGCAAGGCCTCCTTATTCAGGCGTGCCCCCTTACATTCTGGACACACATCCGTTTTGGCAAACTGTTCCGCCCATTTCTGTGCAGTAGCCGAAGCCTCCTTCTCCTGCATCATCTGGATGTATTTCACAATCCCTTCGTAAGTCACGAAATAATCGGACGAGGCATGTATGAGCGAACTCTTGATTTTCAAGCGCTCGTCGGAGCCATACAGGATGTCGTTCACCGCATCCTCGGGCAACTGCTCCACCGGTGTCTTCAGCGTCGCCTCATATTTCTCGAGCAAGGCTTCAAGCTGCCAGAAAATCATTACGTTCTTGTATTTTCCCAAAGGAGCCACAGCTCCCTCGTACAGTGAAAGCGAGCGGTCGGGAATCACCTTGTCCACATCGATCAGGTTCACATATCCCAATCCCTTGCAACGCGGACAAGCCCCCTGAGGAGAGTTGAACGAAAAATTATGCGGTGCCGGTTCCTTGTACGACAATCCCGTGACCGGACACATCAGCCGCTTGCTGTAATGACGCACACTCTCCGTCTGCGCATCCAGGATCATGATCAGTCCGTCTCCCTGCTGCATGGCCGTAGCCACACTCTGCTTCAACCGCTTTTCCTCCTTCTCGGTCACCACCGTCTTGTCGATGACCACCTCAATGTTATGGTTCTTGTAACGGTCGAGCTTCATGCCATGTACAATTTCCTGCACCTCTCCATCGACACGTACATACAGATACCCTTTCTTGCGAATCTGCTCAAACAGTTCTTTATAATGCCCCTTACGCGTACGTACCAGCGGAGCCAGTATATAAATCCGCTTACCTCTGTAGTCGCGGTGTATCAGATTCAGGATCTGCTCTTCGGTGTACTTTACCATTTTCTCCCCGGAAATATACGAATAAGCCGTTCCCGCACGGGCAAACAGTAAGCGCAGATAATCGTAAATTTCGGTCGTCGTCCCCACCGTAGAGCGCGGATTCTTGTTGGTAGTTTTCTGTTCGATGGAAATCACCGGACTCAGTCCCGTAATCTTGTCCACATCCGGGCGTTCCATTCCCCCCAGGAAATTACGGGCATAAGCCGAGAAAGTTTCAATATACCTACGCTGTCCCTCGGCAAAAATCGTATCGAAAGCCAGCGAAGACTTTCCACTTCCGCTCAATCCCGTAATCACAGTCAACGCATCCCGCGGAATCTCCACATCTATATTTTTCAGGTTGTGTACACGAGCCCCCTGCACACTGATTCTTTCTTTTCCTTCTTCCATATCCTTAAAATAGATGATATCTTTGCAAAGATAATGCTTTTTTTTGTACTTTTGCTTCTCAATAAATTAGATGCGGAAAATGAAATTCATTCAGACAATTTGCCTTTCACTGGCTCTTATGGCCGGCAGTCCAAACCTTGCGGTGCAGGCCCAGCAAAGCACCGAATATTTCTTACATACAGTAACCAAAGGCCAGAGCCTTTATTCCATAGCAAGCATGTACAATGTATCGGTCGACGATATTGTACGCATCAATCCCGGCAGCAAGGAACTGATCCGGGAAGGACAGTCATTGAAAATTCCACAGAAACCGGACAAGAACTCTGAGCAGGGACAGTTTCATACCATACAGGCCGGAGAGACCCTGTATCAGCTGACGGTAAAATACCACATTACCGCAGAAGCTATCTGTAAGGCTAATCCGGGACTGAGCGCCAGCAACTTCCGGATAGGACAGGTCATCGTCATCCCGCCGCAGGGCAGTACAGAAATCGCCATTCAGGAAGAAATAACCAAGGAACTTGCTGCTGAGACTCCTGAAAAAGAGTGGAGAGACATGCACAAAGTACAACGGAAAGAAACGATATTCAGCATTAGCCGCGAATACGGAATTACGGAAGAGGAACTGATTGCAGCGAATCCGGAACTACGGACAGGCAAACTGAAAAAAGGAACTTTCCTTTTTATTCCTTATCCGAAGCAAAATGAAAGTAATGTAACCAGCGAGATACTCTCACAGGAAAAAGCACCGAGCAACGAAGAACTGTTCAGCAAGAACAGCGTTGCCCTGAAGCGTTATCAGACTATCCGCACCGCCGTCATCCTCCCATTCAGTAGCCGTACCGGAGCATCGGAAGAGCAGTCGCGCATGGTGGAATTCTATGAGGGTTTCCTCATGGCGGCCGACAGCCTGAAACGGCAGGGTATTTCTCTTGACATCCATACCTTCGATTCCAAAGGGAAAGCCTCGGAAGTCAGTGCCATCCTTGCCCAAGGCAAGATGAAAGAGATGGATATCATTTTCGGCCCGGTCAACCAGGAAGCCATTCCCCTGCTGGCCGACTTCGCTGACAAGCACGATATCCGTCTGGTCATTCCTTTCTCACCAAAAGTAGACCAGGTTTTCAAGAATCCGCACATTTACCAGATCAATACTCCGCAGTCTTACCTCTACTCGGAAGTCTATGAGCATTTTATCCGTAAATTCGGCAGGTCGAATGTCGTATTTGTGGAAGACGGAAGCAGCGACAGCGAAAAAGCGGAATTCATCAAAGGCATGAAAAACGGACTGAAGGAAAAGGGTATTTCCTACAAGCAGGTCCGCATCGGTACCGAAATCGATCCGGCGAAAGTCATCGCCGCCATGGATACCCTGCAGGAAAACATCTTCATCCCCACTTCAGGAAGAAGCAGCGCACTCAACAAGATTCTGCCCCACCTGACGATGGTACGGAGAGAGCATCCAAATTTCAACATGCACCTGTTCGGTTACCCGGAATGGCAGACTTATACACAGGATTTTCTGGCCAACTTCTATGAGCTGGATACCTATTTCTATTCGTCATTCTATACCAACAACCTGTTCCCGGCAGCCATCCAGTTCACGCATGCCTACCGGCGCTGGTACAGCAAGGACATGGCCAACACCTTCCCCAAATACGGAATGCTGGGATTCGACATCGGATATTATTTCCTGAAAGGACTGGCTCAGCAGGGCAACAAACTGGAGGACAACTTAAACCGCATCCAGGTTACCCCGATACAGACCGGATTCAAGTTTGAACGGGTAAACAACTGGGGAGGATTCATCAACCGGAAAGTCTTCTTCGTGCACTTTACTAAAGATTTTGAACTCATAAAACTGGATTTTGAATAATGAGACCAAGCATACGAAAAATTCTGCTGTCAATCGGTGTGATTAGCCTGACCGCCCTGCCGCTGAAAGCCCAGCTTCAGGACCAGCGGCGCAACTTTTCCGTGGGAGTAACCGGCGGCGTCAACCTCAGTTCCATGAGTTTTGAGCCCCAGATCAAGCAGGCCAGTTTCATTACACCATCTTTTGGTATTACCGGACGATACATCTCTGAAAAATATTTCAAGATGATCTGCGGTATTCAGGCAGAAATCAACTTCTCTCAAAGAGGATGGAAGGAATCCATTGAGGATGAAAGCGGAGAAAGTTACCAGCGCACGATGAACTACATAGAAGTGCCGCTGATGGCCCACCTGGCTTTCGGAAAAGACAAAGGAAACGGAGCCCGCTTCGTGCTGAATCTCGGTCCGCAGTTCGGCTTCCTCCTTGGAGAAAACGAAAAGACCAGTGCATCGTGGCATCCCGAGATGCGGCCGGTAAGGGAACAATACGGGAAAATGGCTGAAAACAAGCTGGATTACGGAATCGTAGGCGGAGGCGGACTGGAAGTCCGGACAGGTATCGGACATTTCATCCTGGAAGCGCGCTACTATTTCGGCCTGAGCGACATCTACCACAATGCGAAAAAAGATTATTTCTCACGTTCTGCCCACTCGTACATCGGGGGCAGACTCACTTATTTGTTTGACATAAAAAAATAAAAGACTCATGAAACTGATTTCCTGGAATGTAAACGGGCTGAGAGCCTGCTGCGACAAAGGGTTCCGTGAAGCCTTTACCAAACTGGATGCCGACTTTTTCTGCCTGCAGGAAACAAAGATGCAGGAGGGACAGTTGGACTTGTCTTTCGACGGATACCAGTCTTACTGGAATTATGCTGAAAAAAAAGGATATTCAGGTACAGCGATTTTTACCCGTCACCAGCCGTTAAATGTAACCTACGGACTGGGAATAGACGAACATGACCACGAAGGCCGTGTCATCACCCTGGAAATGGAGGACTTTTATCTGGTGACAGTGTATACCCCCAATTCACAGGACGGATTGAAGCGTCTGGATTACCGCATGACCTGGGAAGAAGCCTTCCTCGACTACCTCAAAAAGCTGGATGCACAAAAGCCGGTGATCGTGTGCGGCGACCTGAATGTGGCACACAAGGAGATTGACTTGAAGAACCCGAAGAGCAACCGGAAAAATGCCGGCTTTACCGATGAGGAACGCGAAAAGTTCCAGGTACTGCTGGACGCCGGCTTTATTGATACCTTCCGCCACTTCTATCCGACTCAGGAAAACATTTATTCGTGGTGGTCGTACCGCTTTAAAGCCCGCGAGAAGAATGCAGGGTGGCGTATCGACTATTTTCTGACCTCAGCACGTCTGGCAGACCGGCTGGAAGATGCGAAGATTCATACCGAGATTTTCGGATCGGACCACTGCCCGGTAGAAGTCACTCTGAAATAATCACTGACAGCAAAGACGCATCTCCGTGAAAAGGCCGTCATGATACCGGCTGGAAACAGCACCACGGAGATTATCCCAACACAAATCCCTCCAAAGGCATCCTTACGGAAGATTCCTTTGGAGGGATTTGTATTATTTACAATACTAACTTTCCAATAAAATCCGATTACTCTTCGCCAGCCAGTATCTGAAAGCCTCCCCAAGTGACGGTTTCCATGAAATAAGCAACCCTGGCCTGCTCCGGAAGCTGCTGAAGTACATCTTCGGGGCAGACAGCAGTAATGTCTTCCACCCAATATTGCGAAACCGGTCCAGTCTCGCGCGAACGGTTCAGGTCGGGGTTCAAATACAGGTGGTGCACTTCTCCCTCACAGGAAACAAGGAAACATTCCATCGGTTCCCCCATCAGCTGGTCATCGTATCCGAACCGATAAGTGCCTTCTACAGACTCTCCCGACATCGGATTCCGGGTCCACTTCACCGTTCCCTCTTCTCCTTCCAGCAACCAATGCTCCACATTCTCCGGAATGAAAGTCAGCGTACCTCCTTCTTCCATCGGCCGATAGCCCTGCAGGGCCTCTGCTACCATCGACTGCAACGCCTCATCCGCAATCACGTTCCCGTTCAGAATGGCCTTGACAGCCGTTTTTCCGGTAGCCGCACATTCAATGCTTCCCAGTCCGGTATAGACGCACAAGCCTGCCTGATTCCCTTTTTCATCGCTCACCATGACCACGGCCCGTCCCTCCTTCTCACCACAGGACAACCGCAGGCGGTCGCCGACAATTTCCACCCGGACAATTTTCACATCGGATGTAGCCGCCTGATAAGCCCCCTTTCCATAGGCTATGCCTACCTCAGCCGTCTCACGCCCGTTCATGAAAAGTGTCACTTCACTGACAGCGTTGGTACAGGTCCCGACTTCCTCAATCAGTGAAGAACCGGAATAAAACACGATATCGGCCTGATCATCTTCACAAGCCGAGAAGAGGGCTGCCACTCCCAAAAGCAGCACACCCCCCAAACATTCAAACAGTTTTCTTCGTTTCATACCTCGTATATTATGACAAATCCGAAACAAATGTATTCACTCTTTTACAAATATACACATTTTTTTGTCAACTCAGTTGTCAAGAAACAGAAATTATTTCATTCAAATTTCTGTTTTTCAACGGAAATGTCCATCCGATTACTGATTTCCACAGGATACCTTCAGTGCGCTCCGGCCTCCGCTTCCCATCTTCACCACCTGAATCTGCGTACGTATCCGCTCCCTCATTTCAGCCGTGTGGCTGATTACACCTACTTTCTTACCCTGCATGGAGTGCAGACTTGACAAGGCATCAATCACCAGGTTCAGGCTACTGCTGTCCAGGGTTCCGAAACCTTCATCCACGAACAGGTTGCCCATCGGAATGTTGCGGGAGGACAACGACGATAAGCCTAATGCCAGTGCCAGGCTGACCAGAAAGGTCTCTCCTCCCGACAAGGAACTGATGTTACGTACCTCATCGCCCCTGTCATGGTCGATGACACGGATTCCCAGCGAATCGGGTACCTGTTCCAGACTGTATCTGCGATTCAACAGACGGAGCTGTTCATTGGCCTGACGGATCAGGAAACGAAGTGTAAAACACTGGGCTGTTTCCCGGAACTTATCTCCGTTGGCATTTCCCAGAATATCATTCAGTTCCTTCCAGTTCCGGTAATCTTTCTCCTTCGCGGTCAACTCCTCCTGAAAGGCCTGTATCTGTGCCACACTGTGACGATGGGCCACCAGAATACCTCCCGTCAGCTGACGTTCTTTATCCAGTTCCTCCATTTTCTGCCGGATGTCGGCAAGCTGCTGTCGAAGACCCTCACGAGGATCGGCTTCCTCGTACGGAGAAAGCATCCAGCCCCGTTCCGCTCCAGTCTTCAAATGGACTGCCAGTTGTTTTTCGTGGGCTTCCTTTCTTCCCAGACACAATTTGACTTCCTCATCCGCCTGACGGATGTCCTCACGGACCTCCGTCCATTTGTCCGACGAAGCAAAACACTCGCGCAGCCAGTCGACCGTAAGCAGTTCCTGTCCTTCCGGTTCAACTGCCGGTATATCCACCTTATCCGAATGATTCAACAGCCGGCCATTGTACTCCTCAATGAAAGTCCGTACCTGCCTGCAAGCCTCTTCGTGTGCACTTGCCTTTTCAGCCAACTGCCCCTCCATTGCCCGGAGCTTACCCCGTTCATGCTGGTGCCGTTCCGTCAGTTCATTCAATACTTTCTCAGCCTGCGCCACCTTTCCTTCCTTGTCGGTCAACTGCAATCCCCAGTTCCGCTCCAACTCATCGGGCTCCACTCCCCCCAGCAAATCTTTCCACTGTTTCTCCTGGCAACGGATTTCTCCAGATTCCTTTTCCAGTTCCTTCTCTCCCTGCTGAATTTCCAACTGCAAGCCTTCCAATTGTGACTGTTGCGAACGAATCAATGCCTGCCGTTCGCCGACCGTACCTAAAGTTTCCTGAAGCAAAGTCTGCGTCTTCCGGAACTTCTCGGCCATAGCCTGCAAGCGCTGTATGCAGGCAACCGCATCCGCATCAAACTCCTCGCTCCATCCGGGCAGCGCAATCTGTACACACAATTGCTCGCGAAGGTCGGCCGCAGCACCCTGCAAATCCGACAGTTCCGATTTCCGCTGTTCCCACTTTCCGTTCCGTTGCTGCCATTCCGACTGATTCCGGTGTAAACGTTCCTGTACCTGCACCTGTTTCAGATTCTGCTCATCATACTGCTTCCGCCATGCTCCCAGTTCCTTCTGAAGCGCCAGATAACCGTTGACCTGTGCCCGGAGCTGCTTGCCACGGACTACCGTTTCGGCCTTCTTCCTTCCCATCAGTTCTCCCCAATCTGTAGACAAAGCCGTCTCCAGCACCTCCGTGAGTTTCGAAGGAAGTTCCGGACATTTTACCGCTTCCCGCTCCCACTCGGCAACCGTATCCGCCCAGCGAGTTTCCAGCTGCTGCAGTCCGGTACGATGAGCCGCCAACTGTCCCTTCACGGTTGCAAGCCGGATCAGCAGCCCATCGGGCACCCTGTCCAGCAAAACCTTCAACTGTTCCATCCTTTCCCTGCGCTGGTCCAACTCTTTCTTAATGGGCAACAATACATTCTCCACTCCCTCGGCATAAGGATGATGCGTAGAGCCGCATACCGGACAAGGCTGATCCGGCTGCAGAGAAGCACGCAAATCAGCAGCAGTCCGCCCGCTGACCAACTGATAGGCTTCTTCCAGTCCCGGTAGCAACTGTTGAATCGTCGCCTGCTCCTGCTGCAATACAGCCACCTCTTCCTCCAGTTGGGCAGTCTGCTTTTCTCCGGCAAGTACCTCCTCCTGTTTCCGTTTCTGTTCCTGCTGCAGCAGACAAGCCCCCTGATACATCTTTTCGAGGGCCTCCCAGGTCTTGTACACCTCCGTGACCCCCTCAAGATCCTGCTGTAACCGCTCCAGGTCCAGTTCAGCCAATTCCCGTTGCCGGAGACTCATTTGCTCATGCAACTGAGCCAGCTCCTCCACACTTTTCTTCAAAGCCTGTTCCATTTCCTCCATGGCCTTTTGCTGCTCCTGAAGCCTGTTCCCCTCTTCCTCGATGGCCTTGGACTCCTTCTGGCAACGCTCCTTCCATTGCAGCAATTGCGTCAGACGCTCGGCGATAACTCCCATATTCTCCCACACCGGACGATACGGTTCCTGTTCCTCCAGCCAATGAGCCGCCTCTTCCCTCACGCGAAGCAGACCATCCAGTTCCACCTGGTTCTTCTGTTTCTCCAGTGAAATCATCTCATACTTCTGCCTGCGCTTCTTCCAGTCCTCCGTCTGCCGGCCGACCTGCTCCCGGCGCGTATTCACTTCCGTCCGTATCCGGCGGGCCTCCTTCAGTTTCGGAAGCCATCCTTCCCACGCATTACGGGTTTCCATCCATTCCTTCCGGAATTGCTCCACCCGTTCCTTCTCTTTCTGAACCTGTTCCTCCCGGGAAAGAACTTCGTACTGCAGCTGATTCCTGTCTACGGACAGTTTTCCGACTTCCTTCTCCAGCGACACACTGTTCTGAAATACATCCCGTATCGAAGCGACCGCTTCCACCCGCTGCAGCTCCCTGCGCTGGGACAACAAGCCATCGGCACGCTCCATAGCGTGCTTCCATTTCTGTTCCTCGGCTTCCAAGGCCGTTTTCAGCGTCTCCAGTCCATTGTACCACTGCAGCTGCTCATCCATTTTCAAGGCACGCTGACGTGCTTCCTGAATATTTTTCTCCTGCGCTTCGAGCAGGGCAGTCGTCTTATCCAACTCCTCCTGGTCCAGGCGATGTACTGCAAATGCCTTGACCTGATCGGACAACAGACGGTACCCCTCTTCTGCCTGTTTGTAAAACTCATAAATCTTCCGGGCAATCGACGTATACAGTTCGGTACCTGTCAGTTTTTCCAGCAATACCGCCTTATCCTTGTCGTCTGCCTTCACAAAATTGGCAAAGGAATTCTGCGCCAGCATGACCGTCCGGGTAAACTGACCGTAATCCAGTCCGATAATACGGTCGAGTGCCTCGTTATTCACATTCTTATGTCCCCGCTTCTGGCGTTTTCCTTCCGTAATGTCCACTTCCTTTTCTACCATCCGTCCATGCGGACCGGCCTCTATCCGGAACAGCCTGCGTACCGGACGGCTATAATTGACACGGGCCACCGAACAGGACCAGCGGACCCGGTAGCGGAAACCGTCACGGGCCAGGAAACAAACTTCTGCCCAGCAGTCCTTCATCCCTTTCCGTAAGATATTGCGCGGGTCATCCGGCTCCAATACCTTGTCATTATCCGGTTTCTCCGTATTGTAATAATCAAAATTATCCGCCCCATAAAAACGGGGAGCCAGTCCATACAGTGCCAGACAGACAGCGTCCAGTACCGTCGACTTACCGCTTCCTGTCTCACCGACAATGGAGAACAGGTCCGCACTCTTAAGCGGTTCACTCTCCAGGTCAATCACCTGCTCTCCCTCAAAGGAAGCCAGATTATACATTCCGATTCTCAGTAACTTCATTCTTCGTCCTCCTTTCTTGCCGCCTCAATGGCCCGGTTGGCTAAAACTACCAATTCTTCACGCATCTCACACTTGTGCCGGTTCAGGTAGCTTTTCCGAATCACTTCCAGCGGGTTTTTCGTCAGCAGGTCATCCACTGACTCCAGCATCTCTCCGGTTTCATTCTCCAACTGCGTCCGGTAGAAGATGGCCGTCCGGCACAATCGTACCCCCTTGCCATCCAGCGCCTCCTCAATCTGCTTATTGATTCCTTGTACAGGGGCATCCAGCAACACATTCACTTCCAGATAAGGCATATGAGCCTCCACACCTTCCTCCCCGGCATCGGGTAATTTACTCAATACCTCAATTACCTCCGGAAGCAAAGCCGGTTTCTCCGGAAGTGAGCGAAGCGGGTGCAACAATGTGTATTCATGAAAACAAGGCTCTCCGGCCAGTTCACCACCCGAAAAGGTCAGGCTCACGGCCCCATGCCGGTACGTACGCTCCGTGAACGACATCGGAAGCGCACTCCCCGGATAGAACCAGTTACTCCGGTTCCCCAGCTTCTGCCGCCGGTGCAAATGCCCCAGTACCACAGCCCCGACTTCACATTCCATCCGACTCATGTCCACTCTCTCGGCACCTCCGATGACCACCCGTTCCGAAGACCCCTCAGCAATCTCCGCACCGGTAGCATACAGATGAGCCATGAGCAACACAGCCTCATCCGGACGCTTCTTCCGGCCTGCCTCCTGTAGCGCACGGTTCAGAAAATCGGAAACCCCTTCTGCATACGACATGCCACGCACAAAATCTCCGTCGCGCAGATACGGCACCGCCACTACCCACGCCCGTTCCTGAGCCTCCTTTCCTCCCGTAACCGGAACCAGCAGGTTATCCCAGTCCACCTCACCCTCCGGCAAGCGGCGGACGATTCCACGGACATATACCCGATGCCGCTCCAGCATCTCACGCGGAGCCTCCAGACGTGCGGCCGAGTCATGATTTCCCGCAATGATAACCGTCTGCAAAGCCGGGAAACGTTCATTCAGCCGGTTCAGAAAAGAATAATACAGTTCCTGAGCCGCTGCCGAAGGATTGCTGGAATCAAACACGTCCCCGGCTATCAGCAAGACATCCGCCTCTTCCCGCTGCACACAATCCAACAGCCAGTCCAGATAATGCGCATGCTCCTCCATGCGGTCGAAACCGTGGAAACAATTTCCCAAATGCCAGTCTCCCGTGGCCAATATTTTCATCATACTCCTCTACAAATTAAACCCGATTCAGATATTATTTATTACGATTCCCCCATAGGTCAGCCCACAAGAGAATTCCGTTCCTAAAGTTACCGTTTTTCCTCCAATGCAGGATGATTTACCCCATAACCAAACAAAGCAAAATCACCCAGACAAGGATCTCCCGGAAAAATCTCCGACAAGACCTGCGTGATCCGCTTTGCAGCCGCAAGCGAAAAGACAGGCCGCTCAATCAGTCCCAGCTGCCAGGCCATCCGGCACACATGAGTATCCAAGGGAATAATCAGTTCAGCCGGATCCATCTGCCTCCAGATACCGAAATCAACTTCCGAATCCCGACGGACCATCCACCGGAGAAACATATTCAGCTTTTTCTGCGGACTGCGGTCGGATACTCCCAGAAAAGCGCACAGGCGCTGCATCGGAATGCCCGGATAGCGCATCAGCCAGTCGCCGAGCGTGGTACGATGACGATAGACCTCATACAGTTTTTCCCAATATTCCCGAAAGGCCCCGTACGAAACCATCCGGTAAAAACTGCGTCCGTCTCCTGCCGGGAAATCCCTTTCCCACTCCTTCGACAAAAGATACTTCAGCGGAGCCTGTCCCATCCTTTCATCCAGTTCGTTCACTTTCTTCAAAATCTGCTTGCGGTTGCCGAAACTCAGCAAAGCCGTCAGCAGTCCACAGATTTCAATGTCTTCTGTCTGCGTATAGCGGTGCGGGAACTGTATCGGGTCGGACACGATAAAAGAAGCCCGGTGATACTCGTCCGCCCATGCACGCAACTGTTCAATGTCCTTCTCTGTCATACAAAAAAACAAGGCACAGACTCCATCTTTCCTCAAAATGGGTTCTGTGCCTCCATATACTCTTTAAATAATTACTCCATTAATTGAAATAATACAAGAACGTAGCAATACCTTCAAGTGCTTTCTTCTTCTGGCCCTCTATTTCAATGGCAAACTTGATTTCAGCCTTTGCAGTACCGCGGAGGTTTACCAATGAGTGCAGATCAGCCGTCATGCGGATACGCTGTCCCGACAACACAGCCTGACCGAACTTCATCTTGTCCATTCCATAGTTCACCATCATTTTCAGGTTATTCACTTCGATAATCTGATTCCAGAAATAAGGAAGCAACGAAAGTGTCAGGTAGCCGTGAACAATCGTGCTCTTGAACGGACTCTCTACCTTTGCACGTTCCACATCCACATGAATCCACTGATGATCCAATGTAGCGTCAGCAAACTGATTGATGCGTTCCTGTGAAACTTCCAGCCATTCAGATACTCCAATCTGCTGTCCCAATAATTTTTCAAACTCTTCGTACGAGTTAATCACTACTTTATCCATATATTCTTTTTTTGAAAATACCAATGAATGGACAAAGATAAAAAAATCCTGAGTTATTCCCTCCAGTTTTGAAAAGTAAATTACCCAACCGGACAGTTTCACCGACAAATCATACCAGTCCCATCTTTTTCAAGTCCTCATCCACAGAAGTAATTCCAGATATTCCAAAGTTGTCCACCAACACCTTCGCTACATTCGGCGACAAAAAGGCGGGCAAGGTAGGTCCCAGGTGAATATCCTTTACTCCCAGGCTCAGCAGTGCCAGCAGTACGATTACCGCTTTCTGTTCATACCAGGCAATGTTATAGACAATCGGCAGCTCATTCACATCCTCCAGCCCGAACACCTCCTTCAGTTTCAGGGCGATTACGACCAGCGAATAACTGTCATTGCACTGTCCGGCATCGAGTACACGGGGAATGCCATTGATGCTTCCCAAAGGCAGTTTGTTGTATTTATATTTTGCACAGCCCGCAGTCAGAATCACCGTATCCTGCGGCAAGGCCTGAGCAAACTCCGCGTAATAATTACGGCTTTTCATCCGTCCGTCACAGCCAGCCATGACCACAAACTTACGGATAGCCCCGCTCTTCACTGCCTCCACAATCTCACCGGCAAGCTGCAAAGCCTGATGATGCGCAAATCCACCCACAAGCTCTCCCCTTTCGAGTTCCACAGGAGCTGCACACGTCTTGGCCAGCGCAATCACTTCCGAGAAGTCCTTATGTCCTTCGTGATCAGCCTGAATATGACGGCATCCCGGATAGCCGGTTGCATTCGTAGTAAAAATCCGGTCTTTGTATACCGCATTCTCCGAAGGCGGCACGATGCAGTTGGTCGTAAAGACAATCGGACCATTGAAAGAAGCAAACTCCTCACGCTGCTTCCACCAGGCATTTCCGTAATTGCCCACAAAATGCTCATAACGCTTAAAGGCCGGATAATAATGTCCGGGCAACATCTCACTGTGGGTATACACATCCACTCCCGTTCCCTCGGTCTGGCGCAACAACTCTTCCAGATCACGCAAATCATGGCCGCTGATCAGAATACCCGGATTGCTTCGGACCCCCAGGTTCACCTTTGTCACTTCCGGATGACCATATCTCTCCGTATTGGCCTTGTCCAGCAGTGCCATTACCCGTACACCATATTCTCCGGTCTTCAGCACCAGCGCCACCCATTCTTCAGCCGTAAGACGGTCTAAAGCCGTTTCTGCCAGAGCCCGCTGCATGAATGCATGGAGTTCCTCCTCCGAGTGTCCCAGCCGAATGGCATGTTCGTGATATGCAGCCATCCCCTTCAGACCATATACCAGCAACTCTTTCAACGAGCGGATGTCCTCGTTCTTCTCCCGGAGAACACCCACCGTAGCCGATTTGGAATCAAACTCCTCCGCTGTCCCGTTCCAGTCCAGTTCGTCCTTTTCCGGCAAAGCCAATCCCTTCTCCCGTGCCTGCGCCTTCAACCTGTCGCGCAAGACCAGTCCTTTCCGCACCCGCTTCAGGATGCTCTCATTATCGAAATTCGCATTCGTAATCGTGGCAAACAGCGCATCCGTCACAAACAGATTCACCTCCTCTTCCACCACCAGCCGGTTATTGCGCAACACATCTGCCACCACAGCCACTCCACGAACCACAAACAACAGCAGGTCCATGTACCGGGCTGTCGCACTTTCTTTTCCACACACACCTTTCAGGATACATCCGCTACCCTTAGCGGCTTCCTGGCACTGAAAACAAAACATACTTCCTTCCATTATTATCCAATTTCTAATTGTAAATTCCTATTTTATTATTCGCAGTTTTTTCATTAAGTTTGTGCAAAGATGAACAATCATCAGGAGAAAGATTGTCACCTATGTTACAACTCCATAAAAAAAAATCAACCCCGTCATGAAAACAGAAAAACTGATGCAGCTCCCCTTATTCAGCGGATGCTCACCCGATAAACTTCAACAACTGCTGGAAGAAGCCCCCAACCGTATCCAGCATTATTCATCAGGAGATTTCATCGCCCGTCAGGGAGATGTATGCCGTTCGCTTTACCTCCTGCTCGAAGGCACCGTAATGGCACAGATGGAAAACGAAGAAGGAAAACAGCTGACTATCGACTGGCTGGAAGCCCCCGAAATACTGGCCCCCGCCTTTATTTATGCTTCCGACAACCGGTTCCCCGTCAGTGCACAGGCCACGGCCGGATGCGAAGTGCTGATTATGGACAGCAGACGGTTCAGTGATTTCATGCACGAACAACCCGCCGTAATGAAAAACTTCATCCGGATGATATCCGACAGAAGCCTGTTCTTAAGCCGGAAACTGAACGAGTTCGCCCTTCAGAGCCTGAAATCCCGCCTGATGAACTACCTCAGCATCCATGGAAAAATCGACAATCAGCAGAAAGTGGCCTTCATTCTCGGAGTAGCCCGCCCCTCACTGGCCAGAGCCTTGTCCGAACTGGCCGGAGAGGGACGCATCAGTATCTCAGGAAAACGCATCATCCTGAATGAGCCTCCTTCAGACTAAGCATACAGTCCGCTTACTTTTCCTCAGGAACCGAATATTTTCATTTCTGAAAATCGGAAGAAATCCGGATTGTTTTACTTTTTTTTACTACCTTTGAACAAAACAAACACATTATACCATGATTACATTTCCAAATGCAAAAATCAACATAGGGTTAAATATCACAGAAAAGCGTCCGGACGGCTATCACAATCTGGAGACCATTTTCTATCCTATTAAATTCCAGGACGCGCTGGAAGTCAGCCGACTCGAACATTCAGACCTTCCCTACAAGCTGCGCGTCAGCGGCATACAGATTGAAGGAGATAAAGACAGCAACCTGGTAATCAAAGCTTATCAGCTATTGAAGCAGCACCATGACCTGGCTCCTGTAGACATCCATCTGTTCAAGCATATCCCGACCGGTGCAGGACTGGGAGGAGGTTCTTCCGACGGAGCCTTCATGCTCAAATTACTGAATGAAAAGTTCAAACTGAACCTCAGTGAGACACAGTTGGAGGATTATGCCGCCCAGCTGGGAGCCGACTGCCCCTTCTTCATCAAGAATCAACCGGTATTTGCCAAAGGCACCGGCAACCTGTTTGAACCGCTGGAACTCTCCTTAAAGGGATACCACATCATTCTGGTCAAGCCGGACGTGTTCATCTCCACCCGCGAGGCCTTTGCCCACATTCACCCCCATGCTCCGGCACGTTCACTGAAGGAGATTATCCAGTCCCCTGTCGAAAGCTGGAAAGATTGGGTGGTCAATGATTTTGAGGCAAGCATTTTCCCTAAATATCCGGAAATCGCAGCCATCAAGGACAAGCTATACGACCTTGGAGCCATTTATGCTTCCATGAGCGGCTCGGGATCATCCGTCTATGGAATTTTCAAAGAACCGGTTGAAAACATCGACGAAAAATTCGGAGGATGTTTCTGCCGGCAAAGAGAACTGGAATAACGGAATATCGGAACAAATCACAAAATGAGTCAGAAAGAACTTACAGGCAACGATACAGAAAAGTTACATTTCTTCACACACTCCACCGATGGAATCGCACGTCCATCGGTGTTTACCTATCCTTTTCATTATACCCCTCATCCGCTGACTCTACTTGCAGCCCGGGAAGTACAGGCTTATCTTTCGGAGCGCAAGGAATGGGAAGAAGAGTTGCATCAGGGAAAAATGTTCGGAGTACTGGTGGTCCGCACCCCGGATGGCCGGACAGGATACCTGGCTGCCTTCTCCGGGAATCTGGCAGGCAGTAATTCGCACCCGTTCTTTGTACCTCCCGTATACGACCTGCTGCAGCCCGATGGTTTTTTCCGTCTGGAAGAAGCACAGATTTCCCAGATAAACACCCGTATCCGTGAACTTGAACAGGCTTCGGAATATCAGTCGCAGAAAAAAGAACTGCTGGACTTACAGGAAAGCGGCAGCCGACAACTGGCCGCAGCGAAAGAAGCGATGAGACAGGCCAAACAGGCACGTGAAAAACTACGGGCAGCCGGAGTCTCTCCGGAAACCGAGACACAGCTCATCAAAGAAAGCCAGTTTCAGAAAGCCGAATACAAACGGCTGGAAAAGCGCATAAAAAACGAGATTGACGCCCAGGCAGTCCTTGTCCACCGCCATGAAGCCCTGATCTGCCAGTTGAAAGAGGAACGGAAACACCGGTCGGCAGCCCTGCAGCTCCGCCTGTTCCGGCAATTCCAGATGCTGAATGCCAAAGGCGAACCCAAGGACCTCTGTCAGATTTTTCAAGATACCCCACAGGGAACCCCTCCTGCCGGAGCCGGAGAATGCGCCTTGCCCAAACTGCTCCAATACGCCTACCAGCACCAGCTGTATCCGCTGGCTATGGGTGAATTCTGGTGGGGAATGTCCCCCAAGGAAGAAATCCGTCATCACGGACACTTTTACCCCTCCTGTAAGGGAAAATGTGCGCCCATCCTGGCACACATGCTCATCGGACTGAACGTAGAAAAAAATCCGCTGGAAGCCGACAGCCACAAAGACAAGGAACTCGAAATCGTATACGAAGACGAATGGATGGTAGCGGTCAACAAACCGGCGGGAATGTTGTCCGTACCCGGAAAGAACGACCTGGACTCAGTCTGTCAGCGTCTGCAGCAACTTTACCCTCAGGCCACCGGTCCGCTGGTTGTCCACCGGCTGGATATGGCAACCTCCGGCATACTGCTTGCCGCCAAGACCAAGGAAGTACACCAGCAACTGCAGGCCCTGTTTGCCACCCGCCAGATGGAAAAACAATATACCGCTGTTCTCCAGGGCTATCACGGAGCCGATGAAGGAGACATCAGCCTGCCGCTGATGCCCGACTGGAACAACCGCCCCTGCCAGATGGTTCACCCGACACTGGGTAAACCGGCACTGACCCATTTCCGGGTAATCAAGCAAGAAAGCGGAAAAGTATGGGTTACCTTCTGGCCACATACCGGCCGCACTCACCAGTTGAGAGTACATGCAGCCCATGCCGAAGGACTGAACGCACCGATTGTCGGCGATGAACTCTACGGGACCAAGGACAAGCGCCTCTATCTGCACGCCAGCTACCTGTCCTTCCTTCACCCTGTCACCGGAAAAAAAGTGGAAATCCGTGTTCCCGCCCCTTTCACATGAACGGACTGAGATTGCGTATTAATTCCCGAATAACGATGCCCGATTATAAATGACGGCAAAGTTATTCGGAAAATAATGGATTTAATATCCTGTAGCTTTCGGCCGACTGAATCCGGTACTACTTCGGAATCACTATATTGAAGAAGTATACATTATAAAAAGTACTTCCGCAAATACCTCGTCACGTAGCTGTCAACACACCGTCACGGACGCGATGAGGCCTCGACACGAACGAGACAACAACTTGTCACGTCCGTGCCGAGGCCAATACAACTATCAATTCCGGTATGTGCAAAATGATTCCACGATAATTAATCAGAATCGGCAAAGCCTGACGGAAGATTTTACGGAAGTTTCCACACTCTTCACACTCAACCTTCAGGGACATTTACCGAATCTCTCTTAAAAATAATAACCGACATTCGCATATATTCCCAACTTATCCACACTGTTGGAATAGTCGAATGTCAGGCTCACCGGCCCGATGAATGTATCATACGAATATTTCAAGGCCCCTCCCAAATAACTTTTCCCGTCAGAGAAACTGTTAAAATCATGCGTATTATACGTATAATTCAAAATACCGGACACATAATGCTTCCCCCCGATCCGGTAACGCAAGGACAGTCGGGAGCCCAACAACAGATTGTCCGCCACCTCAGCATACCGTATGCCATAAAACGACTGCTGCTGTGCAAAATACCGCCCAGACTCCTCACCTCCGATATAGTTCTGGAAATACCCCGGAATGTCATCTCCCCACAACAGACTGCCATATACTTCGGGTAACACACAAAAACGACTTCCCAGTGAAAGAGCTGCCTGGAAATTAAAAGTAGTCAGATTAAACCAGTTGCTCTTTTCCTTGAACACATCATCTCCATACACATTCTCCTTGACCGCCAGCCGGATTCCGGAAGCCGGGTGCGTCAGGTTGTCGAAACTGTCATATCCCAGCATCAGGAAAGTAGAGAAATAACGGTCTGCCGATGACGGAACATACTTCCGGTAATCCGGAGTATACAGTCCGGAAGAATTGCAGAAGAAATCGCCCTGCACCCCTACCCGATAAGTAAAATAGCGGTACGAGCTTTCGTTCAGATAAAACTCAATGTGGTTGCTAAGGAAGGAAATATTATCGATACGCCTTCCTCCCTGATGCAGTTTCATGTCCGTATAGCCCAAGCGATAAGCCAGTCCGATATTTTTCATCTTCCGGGTATGGAAACTATAATCCACATTCAACCATGGATTGGAACTTATCTTTGCCGTAGCATTCAAAGAACTACTGTTCAACGACTTCACATTTATGCGGGCATGTAACAATAATGATGCTATTTCTTCCGAATTAATATTAAATCCTATGTCGAAGCGCCCCTCCGGAAACTCCTGGACCCTAAATTTCAGGATATCATTCCGCGTACCTGTCAGACTGTAGCCAACAGACTTAAACAATCCGGTTCCCTGCAGCAAACGGACACTTCGTTCCAATTCATCCGTATTCAAATAGTCTCCCGCTGTGACCCCTGCCTGTTGCATAACCCACTCTTCATCGTATGATTTCAAGCCTTCAATTCTCACCTCTGCAATCCAGAAACTATCAGGAGCAACCACCGTTCTACGCTCCATCTCCTTCTTGTCAGGTAAGTTCAGACGCTTTTTCAAATCTACCAGTTCATTCCACTTTGCACGGGCAGCCCTCTCTCCCATTACGATCATCGAATCGATTGCCGCCGCATTGAAATCTGCAGATCCGTACCCTTTCAGTTCCGGATTAATATACAGATCCACCAACTTCATATTCTCGGCATATTTTTTCTCACCAGCAATGAAAATCAACTTATTGGCTATCTCCATGAGCGACTTATACTCCGGATTTTCCAAAGCATCGGTATTTAAGTCAATTCCGATAACGACATCAGCTCCCATCTTTTTCACCACATCGGTAGGAAAATTATTGAATACCCCACCGTCAATCAGCACCATACTGTCACGGTATACCGGAGCAAAGACTCCGGGAATCGCCATACTGCTGCGCATGGCAAGCGGCAGGCTCCCTTTTTGGATAATCACTTCTTCCCCCTTTTTCAGATCACCTGCCACACAAGCAAAAGGGATAGGGAGACTATCAAATGACGATACCTGATGATACCCGATAGTCAAGTCGGTAAATTTATTCAAAATATTCTGCCCTTTGATAAAACCCGACAAAGAAGAGCCGGATTGCTGATGTGTGGAAAACGGGAAAGACGCCAAATACTTTTCCTTATCTTGCTTATTCCCCAACGAACGGAACTCCCGCTCCATCTGGTCGGTAAGCAAAAACATCCAGTCCTGACTGCGAACCAGGCTGTCAAGTGTCACCGCATCATATCCAATGGCATACAGTCCTCCGATTATCGATCCCATACTGGCTCCACTGATGTAGTCAACGGGAATTCCCACTTCTTCCATTACTTTCAATACCCCAATATGGGCTACTCCCTTTGCACCTCCTCCACTCAAGGCAAGTCCGACTTTCGGACGGGAAACCTGACCGTACATACACTCATATGCACCCAATAGCAGAAAGAAGCATAAAATAAATTTATTCAGTCTCATCGGTTTAAAAATTAATAAACATCCTGTTTTACTCATTGTTAAGTCTACATGCTAAACCGGAAGTAAAAATAGGAAAAAATGTCATGCCTTCCCAAATCCAGACAAATATTTTCCACTGTTTCCCAAGCCATGCTCCATTTATACAATCTGCAGACAGATAAGGAGGCATTCCTGCAAACATCCATCATAAAGAAGGTACATCACGCATTCACAACGGGTTATCAAGGTTATTCCGTCAACATACTACATTAAAAAAAGTAAAATAAAAGAAGCTGAGTAAACCATTGTCTGCAAAAAACGTCATAATCACAAAGCGCGCTAAACTGAATATAATTAATTTTTTAAATAAGAAGAATATGAAAACAAACCGTTTATTTATCGTATGTATGATGGTAGCCATCGGCAGTTTTGGCAATCTTTGGGCACAGCAAGACAAGGCAGGTAAAGCCAACAGACCTCGTCTGACTCCCGAACAGCGTATCGAAATGCAAGTCAAGCAAATGCAAAAACACCTGCTGCTCGATGAAGCTACAGCGGCCAAGTTCGCCCCTCTTTATACTGAATACCTGAATGCCCTGAAAAGCTGTCATCCAGTAGCCGCCCCCAAAGGATGCCCGAAAAAAGAACTGACCGATGCGGAACTGGACCAGCAGATGCAGGAAAAATTTGCCATGCGCAAGAAGATGCTGGAAACTCAGGAAACTTATTACAATAAGTTCAAAAAAATCCTGAACATCAGACAAGTAGAAAAACTGTTCCGTACCCATCCTCACAAAAGAATGCATACCCTGAAATGCCAGGCGGAAAAACCCGGATGTCCGGCTTTGACTCCTGCTCCAAGACACAAAAGAGGTGCTAACCCACACCCTGTATGCCCGGTAAGAATGGAGGAAGCCACACAGAAATAAGAACGACATACATTCAATCAACAATAATCTCATATAGCGACAGAGCCGGTTCCAGTCTTTGATTTGAACCGGCTCTGCCATTATCCCCCCCTATCCACTTCTCTTTCTCACAAATGTCCTGCCATTCCTCAAAAACAAATTCATTTTTTCAACCGTCACCATACATTTTCCTTATCTTTGCAACGAGATGCCGCAAAAGGCTGACAAAATATATGAGACAATGAATCATCCCGGCCTCATCCGTATCAGATTAGACAGCCGGATACATTCATCCATATAAAAGATATGAAACTAAACCCAACCTTATTCGCATGAAAAAATTAATTTTATCGGGAGCCGTTCTGCTGGGAACGTTGTCCCTTCAGGCGCAAGCTCATCCGCTCTGGATGCGTTACTGCGCTCTGTCACCAGATGGAAAAACCATTGCCTTTACCTACCAGGGAGATATCTTTACCGTCCCTGTCCAGGGAGGAAAGGCCAGTCAGCTCACCTCGAATGCCGCTTACGACAGTTACCCGGTATGGAGCCCTGACAGCAAGCACATTGCCTTTGCCTCCGACCGTATGGGAAGTCTGGACGTCTTTGTCGTAGCAGCCGAAGGAGGAATCCCCCAACGGCTGACCACACATTCCGGAAAAGAAATCCCCATCGCATTCCAGAATGACTCTACCATACTGTTTTCGGCCTCACTCCAGCCTTCGGTTACCGACCTGCAATTCCCGTCGGGCATATTCACCCAAGTATATCAAGTAGGTATTCAGGGAGGCAGACCCCAGATGTTCTCCTCACTCACCATGGAAAACATCTCCTTCCATCCCTTCGATACGACCCAATGGCTGTATCAAGACAAGAAAGGATACGAAGACCCTTGGAGAAAACACGAAAAAGCCTCCATCACCCGAGACATCTGGTTGTGTCACGACAAGGGAGAACGCAACTTTGAAAAACTGACCGACTACGCAGGTGAAGACCGCAATCCCGTCTGGGCCCCCGATGGAAAATCATATTATTACCTGAGTGAAGAGAAAGGAAGCTTCAACGTATTCCAGCGTACTCCGGGAAAGAACGACGCCCGCCAGCTTACCTTCCACACCCAGAATCCGGTACGTTTTCTTTCCGTAAGCAAGGACGGTACCCTGTGCTACGGCCTTGACGGAGAAATCTACACCCTTGTACCGGGAAATAATCCCCAAAAGGTCAACATCCAGATTATAGCCGACAACAACAACCGGGACCTGATCAAACAGATCCGGAACAGCGGAGCTACCGATATCGCACTTTCCCCCAACCACAAGGAAGTAGCATTTATTCTGAGAGGCGATGTATACGTCACCTCCGTTGAGTACGAAACTACCCGACGGATTACCAACACTCCGGAACAGGAACGGAACATCCAGTTCTCTCCCGACGGCAGACACCTCGCTTACTCATCCGAAAGAAACGGAATCTGGCAGATTTACCAAGCCTCGCTGTGCAATAAGGAAGACAAACTGTTTACCTATGCCGAAGAAATCAAAGAGGAACGGCTGATCAATTCCAACATTACTTCTTTTGAACCCCAGTACAGTCCCGACGGCAAGGAAATCGCCTTCCTGGAAGACCGTACCTGCATCCGGGTACTCAATCTGAAATCCAGACAAGTACGTACGGTAATGGACGGCAAGTACCAATACTCATACAGCGACGGCGACCAGTGGTTCCAATGGAGCCCCGACAGCAAATGGATTCTGTCTGACTACATCGGCATCGGAGGCTGGAACAACAAAGACGTTGTATTGCTCAATGCCGACGGGAAAGGTGAAATGCACAACCTTACCGAAAGCGGCTATACCGACGGAAGTGCCCGCTGGGTACTCGGCGGAAAAGCCATGCTCTGGCTCAGTGACCGTGCCGGATACCGCAGCCACGGAAGCTGGGGATCCGAAGACGATGCCTACATCATGTTCTTCGACGTGGAAGCCTATGAGCGTTTCCGCATGAACAAGGAAGACCTGGCACTGCTGGAAGAAGCAGAGAAAGAGAAGAAAAAGGACGAAGAAGGCACCAAGAAAAAGAAAGATAAAGAAAGCAAGAAATCATCGGAAGCAGACAAAGAGGATAAAGAAGAAGAAGTCAAGCCCCTTGTCTTCGATCTCGAGAACTGCAAGGACCGTGTCATCCGGCTTACAGTCAACTCCTCCTTCATGGGCGACGGATATCTTTCTCCGAAAGGAGACAAATTCTACTATCAGGCTGCTTTTGAAGGAGGCTATGATCTTTGGGTACACGATCTGAAAGAAGGTTCTACCAAGATTCTTGCCAAAGGTCTGGGTGGCGGACAGATGATTCCCGACAAAAAAGGCGAGAACATTTATATGTGTACGGGAGGAAAACTGAAAAAGGTAGACCTGGAAAAAGGAAGTACGAAAGACATTACATTCAATGCATTCTTTGATTACCAGCCCTTCAAAGAACGCGAATATATCTTCGACCATGTATGGCAGCAGGTAAAAGACAAATTCTACGTCACCGACCTGCAGGGCACCGACTGGACAGGATACAAAGAAGTATACCGGAAATTCCTGCCTCACATCAACAACAACTACGATTTTGCAGAAATGCTGAGTGAGATGCTGGGTGAACTGAATGCCTCTCATACCGGCGCCCGGTACAGCAGTGGCGGAGCTGCTCTTCCTACAGCATCTCTGGGTGTCTTCCTCGACGATACGTACCAGGGTGACGGATTGAAGATTGCAGAAATTATTGCCAAAAGTCCGCTGGCAGCCATCAAGACAGAAGCTACTGCCGGCTGCATCATCGAAAAGATAGACGGACAGCCCATCCGGAAAGGAGAAGATTACTATCCGCTGCTCGAAGGCAAGGTTGGCAGAAAGATGGTACTGACCATCTACAATCCGAAAAACGGCAAACGGTTTACCGAGACTGTAAAAGGAATCAGCAGCTCCGACGAAAACGAACTGCTCTACAAACGCTGGGTAGAGCGCAACCGGAAAATGACAGAGACCTGGTCGGACGGACGCGTCGGATATGTACACATCAAAGGCATGGACAGCCCAAGTTTCCGCACATTGTACAGCGAACTGCTTGGACGCTACCGCAACGCCGACGCAGTAGTCATTGACACCCGTCACAACGGAGGAGGATGGTTGCACGATGACGTGGTCACCCTGCTCAGTGGTAAGGAATACCAGCAGTTTGTACCGCGCGGACAATACATCGGCAGCGATCCTTTCAACAAATGGCTGAAACCTTCGTGCATGCTGATCTGCGAAGACAACTACAGTAACGCCTGCGGTACTCCGTGGGTATATCGTGAACTGGGCATCGGAAAACTCGTAGGAGCTCCTGTTCCGGGTACCATGACAGCCGTATGGTGGGAACAGCAGATTGACCCGAGCCTGGTATTCGGTATTCCGCAGGTAGGCTGCCGCGACATGCGAGGCCAGTATTCGGAAAACCACCAGGTTGAACCGGACATTGCCGTATACAACAGTCCGGAAGATCAGCTGAAAGGCAACGATGTGCAATTGAAGACGGCAGTAGAACTGATGCTGAAAACAGTAGAAGAAAACAAGAATAAACAAACTTCTCGCTGAATCCCTCCATCCGGCAGTAAATACAGGCCGGAACAGATGTTCCAGCATCTCCTATAAAAAAACTCCTTGTCTGCAACAGATAGCAGACAAGGAGTTTTTTATCATCCTATCCCATTCTGAGGTCCCTCATCAGTAAGCATGGTCATCTTCCTTCAGTTCTTCTGCCGTAATGGACTTACGGTCAATGGCCCTCCATGCATAAACGATATAAGCCAGTACGAACGGCACCAGAACCGACACATAAGCCATCGTCTTCAGGGTAAACATACTGGAGCAACTGTTGGCCAGCGTCAGCGAACTCTGCAAATCGGCCGTTGACGGATAATATGCAGTATGATTATAACCTACAGTCAGCAGCAATGCCAATACAGTCAGTACCGTACCGACACCGGCAAACCAAATTCCACGCGTATAAGAGGCGCAAAGAATACTCTTAATCAGTCCCCAAAGCACACCGGCCACACCCAGCACAAACAGCAGCAGCAAATACGGCATTTCTACCAAGTTATTGAAATACTTGTAAGGCTCCATCACAATTTCCTGAGTCTGAGCATCAACCGCAAACCCGTCCTTCAGTAACGTACGGATCACAAAAGCCAGGAAGAAAAACAAGAAAGGCACTCCGTCCGAAATCAACTGACGCCGGCAACGCGCCACCAGCTGCTCATTACGGATATTATTGATAAAATACATATTTCCCAGCAGACGGGCAAGAAAGAAGACAGCCATTCCCAGAATCAGGTTCCAGGGGTCTCCGAAAGCATCCAGTCCGTGCCAGCCGTTTGCCCAATGACTGATTACCGGCATGAAATCATCTGTCAGGTTAGCCTTTTCCACCACAAAATTAGAGCCGTTGAAGAAAGTAGCTACTGCTGCTCCCAGCAATACCGGTCCTACCACACCGTTGATAACCAGGAAATACTGATACGTACGCTTTCCAAGCAGGTTACCCAACTTCGACTGGAACTCGTAGGATACCGCCTGCAGTACAAAACTGAACAGAATAATCATCCACAGCCAGTACGCCCCACCGAAGCTGGTACTGTAGAACAAAGGGAAAGAAGCAAAGAAAGCCCCTCCGAAAGTCACCAGTGTTGTAAAGGTGAACTCCCACTTCCGTCCGGTGGAATTCACAATCAGTGTACGTTCCTCTTCTGTCTGCCCCAGTCTGAACAGCAATGAATTACCTCCCTGCACAAACAGCAGGAACACCAGTAATGCCCCCAGCAATGACACCAGAAACCACCAGTAATGCTGCAAGAAAATATAAGTTGAATCCATAGTTTTTCTCATTAATAAATTAACATTCTGATCTGATCATTTTCCTTCCGGACCCTGCTTGATGGCATTCAGCATGATACGGATTTCGGCTATCAGCAATACCGTAAACATAATCAGGAAGATAAAGAAAGTAGTCTGTACCGAACCGGTTTCCAGTTTTGAGATGGCCGCATTGACCGGCAGCATATCCTGAATAGCCCAAGGCTGACGTCCCAGTTCCGCCACAATCCATCCGGCCTGGCTGGCTACATAGGCCAGAAGAATGCTCCATACCGCCAGATGATGCAACCAGGTCATCTGCAGGAAGCGGGGCTTGGATGCCAGAATCAGGATAAGTGCAAAAAATCCGATAAAATACACTCCCAGTCCCACCATGATACGGAAGGTCCAGAACAGCACCGATACATGAGGAACCACATGAGCAGGATCTTTAATATATCCATAACCAAAATACGGCATGTTTTCATCCAATACACTGCGTGCGGCTTCCATCGCAGGCACATCACCAGACTCTTTCGCCTTTCTGAAGTCTCCCAAAGCCGCAATGGCCTTTTTACCGCGTGCCATCTTCTCTTCTACCGACAACGCCTGAGAACCGTCCGGCAGAATATATCCCCCTTGTAGAATATTATTTATACCCGGCACATATCCGTTTATATCACGCGTAGCCAGATAAGAAAGCATGGCCGGAATTTTCAGACCGCCCACTACCGTAAGCGCTTCGTGTGTACCACCTTCATAAAGCGCTTCCATAGCCGCCAGTTTCATGGGCTGATACTGAGACACCTGATAAGCCGACTTATCGCCGCTGAATGCAGTCACGAGAGATGCGAACAACCCTACTCCGGCTGCAATTTTCATGCTGGCCAAGGCAAACTCCTTCTCACGCTTGCGGATAAGGTACCAGGCGCTGACTCCAATTACAAAGGCTGCTCCCAGCATCCAGCTGCTCAATACCGTATGAAGGAACTTCATCACGGCGACAGGAGAAAATGCCACAGCCGCAAAATCGAACATTTCATTACGCACAGTTTCCGGGTTGAATTTCATTCCTACCGGATACTGCATCCATGAGTTGGCCACCAGAATCCACCATGCCGAGAAAGTCGCCCCCAGTCCGGTAAGCCACGTAGACGCCAGATGAAAGGATTTGCTGACCTTATTCCAGCCAAAGAACATGACGGCAATAAAGGTGGCTTCCATGAAAAAGGCCACAATACCTTCAATCGCCAGGGGAGCCCCGAAAATATCTCCTACAAACCAGGAATAGTTACTCCAGTTCGTTCCAAACTGAAACTCCAGAATCAATCCGGTAGCCACTCCTACGGCAAAATTTATTCCAAACAGCTTCATCCAGAACTTTACCGTACGCTTCCAGAATTCATTACCCGATATAACATACATAGTTTCCATCAGGCCCATCACAACGGCCAGTCCCAGCGTAAGGGGAACAAACAGCCAATGGTACATTGCGGTAAGAGCAAACTGTGCCCTTGACCAGTCGATCATTGAGGTGTCAATTGTTTCCAACATAAAATGTGTGTTTTATAAATTAGTAATTCTTTTTCCAGTAATCTAAGAAAGTGCTAAAAAGAAGGATTGTGCTCCATTGCCGCCCGGTCTACCAGTTCACTTCCTACATATTCCTGTTTCTCTTCCGTACTTTTGTCTTTCAGAAAAGAAGGAAAGAAAAAAAGTTTTAAGATGAAAAACATGATAAAGAGTTTCAGCAGAATCAATGCCCATAGCGTACGCCCCAAAGTCATGGAACGAAAGCCTTCATAATAAAAATTCCAAATATTAATAAATGCTTTTTTAATCATAGTTTATTTTTATAATAATTACAAAGAAAATCTTTTTATCGGCAATTTGCAAATGCTAATCCAAGAAAATAATCCCCTACAAGGAAACTATCTAAAAAGAATCACTTTCCTATTTACTATATTTTCTATAAAAAAGATTTTTATACCTCCACTTACAGGTATTTTATTCATGAGCCGGGACCATATTATCCCCGAACTACCGATTTATAGCAGCGATAATCCATTCCCGATAAATATTAAGTTCCCCCAAAGAAGACGGAGCAAAAAATCTTGTTTCTTAAACTAACTTATATTCAAATACATAAAATCATCCGATTAATTATTTAACAAAAAAAGGAGCACAAAGTTTGCACAATTCAAAAAGTCTCTCTACATTTGCATCGCGTTTGAGAGAAAACATCTTTTCAGAAAAGGAAGTTTGGGTGAGTGGCTGAAACCAGCAGTTTGCTAAACTGCCGAACGGGTAACCGTTCCGGGGGTTCGAATCCCCCAGCTTCCGCAAAGAGTTTAAAAGAAGGTATTCAATTAAGCCTTCACTCAAGGAGTCAAAGCACCGTATATCAATTGATTACGGTGCTTTTTTCGTATATTTTTGTTTCAAAGTGAAGACCATCCTGCATCGGTTGGCAGTCATATCTTGGTCAATTTCTGCTACAATTTCTGCTACAGAAATTTTGCCGTCATAAAATTGTAGCAGAGACGACTAAATGAGTACTAAATTGATGCCTTGTAAATCATTAATTCATAATAAATTATGTCGAACTTTGTGGTAAAGTTGCCACGTGAAAAAGATTAGTTATTATGAGAATGATTTTTAAAGTTTCGTTCTATGTTCGATCCAATTACGAGAACAAGAATGGCAAATCTCCTTTAATGATTAGAATCTATTTAAACAGGGAGATGCTGAATGTAGGTTCTTCCGGACTTAATGTTGATAAAAAACTATGGTGTAATGCAACAAGCCGAATGAAGGGACGCTCTCAGGAAGCTTTATCTATTAACAGTAAATTAGATGAAATTTCCACATCATTTCAAGAAATTTTCAAACGTCATGAAAACGATGAAGATCTTACTACTGAAAAATTAAAAAGTATCTATCTTGGAAAAGATAAGGTTAAAGTTACGCTTCTTGAGTTTTATAACGAATACTTGAAAGAACTTCAAGTACAAGTTGGGACTGTTAAAACTAAAGCTACTTATCAAAAGTACTCAAGAACAAAAAGTCATTTTGAAAATTTCATTCAATATAAATATAGAAGAAAAGATATAATGCCCAAAGAGCTGACTGCTCAAGTTGTCAGCGATTTTGAGATATATTTACGTACTGTTGCAAACCTTAAATTAAATACTTCGACCAAAACATTAAAATTTTTCAAGACTGTAGTTATAGATGCAAAAAAGAAAGACTTGATAGCTCATGATCCTTTTATGGAACATCATTTCCAAACAGAATATGTTGACAGGGGTTTTCTTACTGACGAAGAAATAAGGCGTATAATGGAAAAAGAATTTGCAACAAACCGTCTTGAAGCTGTAAGGGATATTTTTATATTTTCCTGTTTCTGTGGCTTAGCATATATAGATGTAGCTAATCTTACTCAGGATAATATTGTCAGCTTAGACGGAAAGAAATGGATTATGACCAAAAGACAGAAAACAAATGTACCAAGTAATATATTGCTGCTTGACATTCCTTTAATGATAATAGATAAATATAAAGGAAAAACTACAAAAGGCAAACTGCTTCCTATACTGTCCAATCAGAAAATGAACAGTTATCTTAAAGAAATAGCAGATTTATGTGGTATAAAAAAGAACTTGACATTCCACCTGGCCCGTCATACTTTTGCAACTATGACTTTAAGTAAAGGTGTTCCAATAGAATCTGTATCAAAAATGTTAGGTCATACAAATATTAAAACAACGCAAATTTATGCGCGTATAACGAATAAAAAGATAGAACAGGATATGCTTGTCTTATCAGATAAACTTGACAATTTTAATAAATCCATTAACCAAATAAAAAGTAGGTCACATGAAAACAAATGAAAAAAAAGAACTTTCTTACTTCCAGTCTTTGCTTGGGAAGTTTATTAGCGAACATCATCCGGAGTTGTCCAATGACAAAGCTTTCCTCAGTAGTCGTGCAGATGAAGCATTGAATGTATATGCCAATGCCATAACCATTGGTCTTTCAAATCTTGAAGCTGAAGAAGCAGCAAATGAGGTTCTGTACAATGGACTTCACTTTTCAAAGTATGATACAATTGTAGAAGTATTATGGAATGAGTTTGCTGAAAACATACCTCAAAGTCTTGCTGAAAGGTTGGCAGCTATCCTTTTGGGCAATTCAGCTATTCAGAAAACATTTGCCAAATATAAACTTGATGATGATTTTGACGGTAAACCGGAGTATGATGAGCTTTACACTGAACTCACAGGTTGCATACAGATTATTATTGAAAGAAACGAGCTTCCTGTTTTCTGATTCAGTTTTACCAGTTAAAGTCGGGACAACCTTTGTTCAAGTGCAAAGGTAATTTCCGGCTTTCAATCGGCAAGGATTCCAAGGCTATGGGAGAAATCTCCACCTGAAGGTTGTATTTATCCCATAGTCCTTGCCTTTTCTGAAAGCCGACCTTTATAAAGCCCTTGAAACAAAGGTTGTTCTATCCCGACCTAATACTAACTTTCTAAAATGGATGCTTATGAAAACAGAACCTACTTTTATATCAAATGAATCATTGAAGAAGCAACCTGTAAATCAGCCTGCTTCACATTATCGAGTTATATCTCTAATCAAGCTGACATTTTATATTGCTGTTCTGATAGGCTTCTGCTGGCTGCTTAGCTGCATCATTACCAAAGAAGTGGTTATAGCCATAGGATTGCTTATTGGTTTTATTCTCATTTCGAGCATAATGAGGTTTGCATTCTCTGTAATACTCACTATCGTCAAATGGATTGCGATTGCTGCAATCATTCTGTTGTTGCTATGCTTTATATAAGCATTAATTATGCCTTTTGAAAAAGTAACAAAATCAAATAACTCATTTTATATTATGAAACCGACAGATACTCTCGTTACAAAATACAATATTATTATACCATTTTATACCTCTGAAAATGTGACGAAATCAGTCAGGAGTATTTATGACCATGAATTGTGCAAGGAAGTAGTCCGACTCTACTTGTTGAACAAACTTGATCGGGTATGGAGAAATCCTTATGGCAGTTATTATTACAAGACCAAGGGTGGTTTACCTGAATATTATAGACCTCAAATTCTAACTTCTGTCGATATTGAGAAGATTATAACACAAAAGAAAGGGGGAAGAAGAAAAGGAACTGGCAGAAAGAAGCTTGCCGGAAATTCTCCTTCTGTAACCATGCGTGTACCACAATATATAAGGAAGGATATCCAGGCACTTATTGATATGTATGCCCATTGGTGTGCCAGTGATGAAGAACCTGTACTTGTATCTAAAACAAGTGTTGAACAACGTCTGAAGACGATTGAATTCCTGCATTATGTGACTGAGCATGAAAAAGAGTATATTTATTCTTCTGTAGAAACTTTATGAAATTAATTATGAATATTTGAATTGATATAATTAATTGCCGTAATAATATGATATTAAACACTTTAATATTATATTTTATTGTTGTTTTATTAGTCATTACATATATTTTTGTAACTTTGCTAAATAAATCAGCATGCAATAAGGTTTAATATACTAATAAATATGTTATGAAAGAAATAACTCCATCTCAATTTATTGAGGCTCTACTAGAGAGTCAACGTACAGATTCTAGACCTCCAGTGGAACTCAAAGTTAGAGCTTTTAATAATATGGTAGATCAATTGTCTAATATTGATATTTGTGTCCAATTTGGTTTTTCTGATTTAGTTGAGTTTGTCGAGAGTTTTGAAGAATCTCTTTCGTATAAAGATTTTGCTATTCATATTTCATATACGGAATCTCTTTTTAGTGAGATTAAAAAATATAATCAGATTTATGCTGCAGTTGAAAATTTTACTGAAATTAATAAAGTTGTATGGAAAATATTGAAGAAGTAAAAAGAATCCTTGACAGTGTACATGGCCAAATAACGATACCAAAAGAATGGTGTGAAAAAATAATTGATACTCCATTCTTTCAGCGTTTACGGAGAATTGAACAAAATTCATGTAGGACTGTTTTCCCATCTGCACGCCATGATCGTTTTATTCATTCTTTAGGTGTTTATCATATTGGAACTTTGATTGCTGAACATTTGGAAGAAGAAATTGAAATTCCGAAGTTTGATTATTCTATATTAAAGACCTATTTACTGGCTTGTCTTTTGCATGATGTGGGACATACTCCTTTTTCACATACTTTTGAAATTTTTTTTGATGAAAAAGAAATTCGTCAAGCTTTGGTAAATGTTCTTCAAGATGAGAAATTTAGTTCTGATATAGAAGCGCGTGGTAAAAAACTAACTGAACATGAACTGCTGAGTGCTTATGTTGCAATCAAAGAATATAGAGGGAAACTTTCTGATGATGACAAAATAGATTGGCCTCTTTTGGCTAGAATGATTGTTGGATTGCCTTATTTAGACCAAAATGACCAACGTGATAACTCTCGTTTTGAGAATATAATGATTGATCTTATTCATGGAACTATAGATGCCGATGGACTTGATTATGTTTGTCGTGATGTTTGGGCTGGTGGATATCGTAATTTTTCTATTGATTTGCAGCGTCTTGTAGATGCTATCCATATATCAGATAAACAAGGAATATATCAATTGTCTTTTTCTGCTAAAGCTCTAAATGAAATAGAGGGGGTACTTAATATAAAGAATTTCCAAAATCTTTATGTCTTTAATCATCATAAAGTTCAGCTTGAACAATACTATTTAGTAGAAGCAATGAAAACAGCAGCAGCTTTTCATATGCAAATTGATGATAGGGATAAAGCTTTGAAGAAACTTTGTAATTATAAAACTTTTCTAGAAAGCGATGTATTACCTAGTTCTTACAAGTTATTCCGGCCATGTGATGATGATTTTGTAGTGTTAATGAAACAAACTGAGCCCAAGGATATTTATATAAATGGTTGGTTTAATCGACATTTCTCACATAAGCCAATATGGAAATCAAAAATGCATTTTTTTCATTGTCTTGAAGATATTTTTTATCACATAGATATTCCAATTGAGGTACAGAAACAAAATAACACGGATGCACATCTTAAAAAAATAAGAGAAAATAGAATAAACGCTATTTGTGAATCCTCATGTAAAAATTTTGTTATGGAAAAATTGAATTTAGATAGTGATGATATTTTTCAAGTATCAATTCAAACCAAGATTCGTAGAATTAACCCTAATGAAATATTAGTTTCTTTAGGGGATTCGGTGCGAAAGTTTTCAGAACTTACACATGACAGTTTTACAGTGATGGGAGATCTTTCTAAATTTTGTTATTGGTATGTAAATTTAGATAAAATAGAAGGAGACAATGATGATGATAAGCGTAGCAAGATAATAGCTGTCTCTTATACACATCTGACGCTGCCGACGACTAGTCGAGTGTAGA
>ERZ1027150.284-NODE-284-length-46221-cov-12.833817_pt1 | contig 46221 bp, 37 predicted proteins | sample MGYA00519276_ERZ1027150 | MGnify/ENA primary metagenome ERZ1027150 (study PRJEB26926, sample SAMN06164860) | human gut metagenome | biome: ENVO:00009003; feature: ENVO:2100002; material: ENVO:00002003 | host: Homo sapiens | place: USA | collected 2012 ... | reverse complement strand
GATCGTGATTGTTATCATTGCAAGAGAATTTATCATCAGTGGATTCCGGCTGGTTGCATCAGACAACGGAATTGTGATCGCAGCAAATTACTGGGGAAAATTTAAGACCGTATCTCAGATGGCGATGATCATTGTACTGATCGCGGATCTTGGAGGAGTTTTTGATCTGATCGGACAGATCCTAATCTGGCTGGCTCTTGCCCTGACGATCATTTCACTGATTGATTATGTATGGACGAACAGACAGGTTCTGACGCAGGGAGGTATGTAACAGATGTATCTGGAATGGTATTTAAAGGAGCAGGCTGCAGGAGAAAAGACGCTGGAAGAGACTGTGGTTGAACTTCTGGCAGAAAAAGGATTCCATATAACGACGGCAGAATCCTGTACCGGTGGGATGATCGCAGGCACTCTGGTCAATGTTGCCGGAGCATCGGAGGTACTGAATGAAGGATATGTTACTTATTCCAATGAGGCAAAAGAACGTTTGGTGAGGGTCTCACATCAGACTCTGGAGCAGTTTGGAGCAGTCAGTGAACAGACTGCACGGGAGATGGCAGAAGGGGCAGCAAGGGCAGCGAAAGCAGAAGCTGCACTGAGTGCCACCGGGATTGCCGGTCCGGGAGGCGGAACAGCGGAAAAACCGGTGGGACTGGTTTATATCGGCTGTTATCTGAATGGAAAGACTACAGTGAAAGAATGCCGGTTTACGGGAAACCGGATGGAAAACCGGCTGCATACAGTAGAAACGGCACTTGAAATGTTAAAAGAAAGATTGCTTACAGAAGAGTAAGGGTGGAAAATGTCAGATTTATAAAAAATCTGGCATTTCTTAGTGAAAAACTTGTCAAAGTAATGATTGACGAATGAGGTAAATTGTGCGAAAATAAACACATATGGTGCAATGAGAAAAGTGTGCGGCAGGTGGCACACCTTTTTCTATGGTACAGGCATCCGGGGCAGACAGGTGTGCCCCGGTGGACAGGAAGAGTATCATGCATAGGAAGAAAGGGTTCTCTGAGCCCTTTTTAGTGCGAAAAAGTGTACCGTATACGAAGAAAATCATACATATTGAAAGGAGTATTAACATGATTTATTCACACGAAGTAGAAATGATGTGTCCGGTAGCCCAGGGCGTAAACCATGGCGCAGCTCCAATTCCAGAAGAAGCTAAATGGGTAAAGGCAAAAGAAATCAAAGATATCTCCGGACTTACACACGGTGTAGGCTGGTGTGCTCCACAGCAGGGTACTTGTAAGCTGACACTGAACGTAAAAGACGGAATCATCCAGGAGGCACTTGTTGAGACAATCGGATGTTCAGGAATGACTCATTCCGCAGCTATGGCTTCTGAGATCCTTCCGGGAAGAACACTTCTTGAAGCACTGAATACAGACCTTGTCTGTGATGCTATCAATACAGCTATGAGAGAGCTTTTCTTGCAGATTGTTTACGGTCGTACACAAACAGCTTTTTCAGAGGACGGTCTTCCAATCGGTGCAGGCCTTGAGGACCTTGGTAAGGGACTTAGATCACAGGTTGGTACAACTTATGCAACACTTGAAAAGGGTCCAAGATACCTTGAACTTGCAGAAGGTTACATAACAAAGATTGCAGTTGACGATAACAACGAAATTATCGGTTATAAGTTTGTTCATCTTGGTAAGATGATGGAAATGATAGCTAAGGGTATGGACGCTAACGAAGCTTTGGAAAAGGCAAGCGGACAATACGGAAGAGTTGACGATGCTGCAAAACTTCTTGACCCAAGACATGAATAATCTGAAAAGGGAGGTAAATATATAATGGCTTTATTTGAGAGTTATGAAAGAAGAATAGATCAAATCAATGCTGAGCTTAAAAAGCATGGCATTTCATCAATAGAAGAAGCAAAGAAAGTCTGTGATGACGCTGGTGTTGACGCATACAACATCACAAAGAGCATTCAGCCAATCTGTTTTGAAAACGCTTGTTGGGCTTACACAGTAGGTGCGGCTATCGCAATTAAAGACGGTGTTAAGACAGCTGCAGAGGCTGCCGAGAAAATCGGTCTTGGCTTGCAGTCATTCTGTATTCCTGGTTCTGTTGCCGACGACAGAAAGGTTGGTATCGGACACGGTAATCTTGGCGCAATGCTACTAAGAGAAGAAACAAAATGTTTCGCATTCCTTGCAGGTCACGAATCATTCGCAGCTGCTGAAGGTGCTATCAAAATCGCTGCTAAAGCAGACAAAGTACGTAAAGAACCTCTGCGTTGTATCTTGAACGGTCTGGGTAAAGACGCTGCACAGATCATCTCTCGTATCAACGGATTTACATACGTTCAGACTCAGTTCGACTATTACACTGGTGAACTGAAAGTTGTTCGTGAAATCGCTTACTCTGACGGTCCTCGTGCAAAAGTAAAATGCTACGGAGCTGACGACGTTCGCGAAGGTGTAGCTATCATGTGGAAAGAAGGTGTAGACGTATCTATTACAGGTAACTCTACTAACCCAACTCGTTTCCAGCACCCGGTTGCAGGTACTTACAAGAAAGAACGTGTTCTTGCAGGTAAACCTTACTTCTCAGTAGCATCAGGTGGTGGTACAGGTCGTACACTTCACCCGGATAACATGGCTGCAGGTCCTGCTTCTTACGGTATGACAGATACTATGGGTCGTATGCACTCAGATGCTCAGTTCGCTGGATCATCATCAGTTCCTGCTCACGTAGAAATGATGGGATTCCTGGGTATCGGTAACAACCCGATGGTAGGTTGTACAGTAGCTTGTGCAGTTGACGTTGCTACTGCTTTGAATAAGTAATCTATACTTAATCAAGATAATAAATCCCTGTAACTCCATGAGTTATGGGGATTTTTATTTTTTATCCGTACAGAAAAACGACTCATACTATTATTCACAAAAAAGAGGCCGAATCCCAATGTGTTTCGACCTCTTTATATATTCTGCCAAACTAAAATTTTTACTCTGCAGCCTTGTCAGTTGTTTTTTCAATACCCTCATTGGTAGCACGCTCTTCCATACGCTCAATTCTTAAATCAAAATCGGATATGTGGAGAATAACTGCTTCAGTTTTCCGAAAGACTGTCCACCGCTCTATTCCTACAGCGTTTTAAATTTCTGGAATGAAAGCACCATAGCCCAAGGATTCTTTCCTGCTTTTTCAGCAACTCATATCCGCGTATTCCTGTTTCTGTGAACACCAGGTATTCACCAACGCTCCTGTCAAATCGGCCAACTGTGAATCAATCAGCATAACCGACTTTCCACCCTGAGAAGGAAAAGAAATGAAAAAACAAAAAATTATCACAAACTCATTTACGGTAATATTGTGCCAATGAAAAAGCTCGCCGAAGCGCTATGCGAGTGCAAACAAACGCACATACAGAACCAATAAAAAACAAGATCCCGGTAGAGACCATAATATTTCCCAGCCCTACAAGTGGAGAAACTACACCGCCAAAGGCAAACCCCAATGCTCCCAGCAAAGCCGATGCCATACCCGCATTCGCCCGTTCACTATCCATCGCCAAGGTATTGGATGCGGTAAAGGTGAGTCCTAACATGGAAAGCAACGCCAAAAGCAGCACTTCATAAATCCAAAAACTACAACCGGCACACAATGCCACACACAGAAGGAAGGAAGCGATTACCATTCCGACACTCCCCCTATATAAGGCTTGTTCCGGATGGGCAAACCTGACAGCCGAAGTCGCAGAAATGACAATGGCTATGGCATTGGCTCCAAAACAGATGCTAAACATCAAAGGCGAAAAACCATAATGCTCCTGCATAATAAAAGGAGAGGAAGCGATATTGGCAAACAACACTCCCTGAGCAAAACCAAACTGAAGGATATAGCATACATACCGATGGTTGTGAATGACGGTAAGAAAACTCTTATACACATCTGCCCAACGTGCATTCTGGCGACGTACAGTCGGCAATGATTCCGCAAAATGCAGACTTCCGAGCAACAACAATATACCTAATCCGAACAATACCCAGAAAATGCCGTGCCAGCCTACACTTTCGGCCATTCCTCCTCCAGCCACCGGAGCCGCCACCGGAGCCACCCCATTGATAGCCCCAATAATAGCCAGCATCTTTGCCAGTTCCCTGCCGGAATACTTGTCGGCTGCGATGGAGCGTGAAATCACAATTCCCCCGGCACCCGCTATTCCCTGAACCACTCGCCAGCCCACAAACTGCATGATGGTCCGGGAATAGAGACATCCCAACGTAGCTAAAAGAAACAAACACATGGCCACAATCAAAGGAAGCCGGCGACCATACTTGTCACTCAGCGGCCCAAAGAACAATTGTCCGACAGCCAATCCTATCATGCTGGCCGTCAATCCTAACTGCACCTGTGAGGAAGTGGTATGGAAATAGTCAGTCATGGCAGGCAGGGTAGGCAGATACATATCGGTCACAAACGGACCAAATGCGGTTAATATACCTAAGAATACGAGAATAAATAATTGAGAATTGCTTCTTGTCATAATGTCCTTCTTTAAAACGCTGCAAAATTAGACATTATGACGAAGTTTTCACCTTCCTTTTACCGCACAAAACTTTTCAAAATCGGAACTAACTCATCTTTTTCTCGAAGAAAAACCGTATTTTTGTTTCATAAAATCATCTTCACATGGATATTTCCTTATTATCATCTCTCACCGCCATCCATTATGATGAAGGTAATCTGGCTTTTCTGAAAGCCTCCCTGCTTCATTTCGACTGTGGTATCCAACTGCAATGCACCAGCGGAGAAGGTATTCTCTCCACCGGTGCACAGCAATTTCACCTACACAAAATGTCAGAACTTATTTTTTGGGAAGGAAGTATCATGCAACTTATAGATGCATCCGATGATTTTCATGTCCGTTTTCTGCTTTATCCCAAGAAGCTCTTTCTACAGGCTGCCATTTCACTCGATACCACGTATTTCAACTACATGAGAGAGTTTCCACAATACAACCACGAAGAAGAAAGCTGGAAAAACATCAGTCTATGGATGAACATGGGACAACTGCTTTTTACCCAACCTCCTTCTGCATTCAGCGAACGGCTGGAACTGAATTTCCTGCAAGGTATGCTGATGTGGATTTTCAGTTCCATCCCCGATACGTACGTATCAGTGGCCGAATCGTACACCCGAAAGCAACTCTTGTTTCACAGGTTTATGCACCTGATTCACGAACATGCCGCACAAATGCATCAGGTATCGTTCTATGCCGGGAAGCTCTGCATTTCTCCACGTTACCTGCACGAAATTACGGAAACCTACTCCAACGGAAAGACTCCGAAAGCACTTATCGACGAACAGCTGACTGCCGAACTGAAAGTCCTGCTCAATAATCCGGCTTTATCCATCGCAGAAATAGCCTCCCTCTGTCAGTTTCCGGATTCTTCTTACCTGAGCCGTTTCTTCAAGAAAAATACCGGCATCTCACCCAAAGAGTACCGCACGCAAAAACAGTCTAAATAAGAGATTACTCCACTAAAGTAGGACGAGGACCCAAATAAGACCGTTTCATTCCACCAAAGTCGATTACGACTTTCTGTATTACCATGCCTGGATCTCCACAGAACAATTTCAATGTATGTTTGCCAGGTTTTCCTACATTCATATTTATCACACTGACCGAACTGTTGCGCGCTACATTGATTCTCCACTGACTGGAGTATTCTTTTGCCGAAGTAGTCATCCATTGCACCATCCCGTCATCTATCATCACACCATAACGCGTATCATGATTGGTATCTACTGGAAAAACAGGCAGTGCATATACATATACAGTAGCATTTCCACCTGTAAACGAATAAAAATCATATTCTGCTCTTGAAAGAAAACTCGTATTCCATAAGCTTAAAGAGGGCTGGTCTACACACCCCAACTGCACGCAATCATTTTCATAACCGATACCCTTTATCGGTTTAATAGTTATCTTTTCAGATTCTTTCACCCGATGAAAACGCCCTGCCGCCATCGATACACAGCCATTATCTTCCACATACCAACCTTTCAGCTTATCTTTTGCAATACCCTGAGGACGAAATACCGGTAAATAAACCATCTCCTTCTTATCTCCAACCTTCACTTGGATTGCCCCCGTAAACCGTTCACCTACCGGCATGGCTTCCCAGTCGACAGAGATACCGACACGCACCTGCATTTTTGTACATCCTGAAGTTTGCTCTAATTTTATCCATTTATCCAGAGTATCAATGTTCCAGGTAAATTCTTTACTCCCCCGGTTATAAAGTTCAACATACAAGTCCTTCGAGATAAAAGGAGTCACTACCGGAAGTACATTTACAGCCCCTGCCACATCTTTTCCTGGTACAAAAACCTGTACATCTATCGTATCCTTAAGCGATGAAAGATGTTCTACTGGAGGCATATTCTGATAAGTAGCCACAAGCCCTGGAGCCAGGCTCATCATGTATCTCCATTTTCCATTCAACTGTTCATTATACAAACGGGTATAATACGCTATACTGTCATGATACATGGCTGTCTGTTCCGCCAGCAGGTTGGTCATCGCACGATGCTGTCGTGCATACCAACGATTTTTCTGGGCTGTCAGCATCTTTTTATTCATCAGTTCGGCTCCTTTCACTGGATAAAAAACAAGTTCATAAAAAGCCGGCTTATATTCCTCGGGAAGCAATTTCCAGATTTGTTCACTCTTGCGTGCAATACGAGTATATTCCGTCAAGCGATTCTCTGCTTCATTATAATTCACAAAAGAGAAGTCGGTATCTATAATACGTTCCCTGTCATTATGATTATTCCATTCAAAACCACCGCCCATAAGTTCAGGCTTATGTTGAAAACCCAACAAATAATAGGTATTCATTATATCTTTCAAATCGGCCTCATATTCTTTTCCAAAAACAGATGACAAGAAATTAGCATTATAATCATAAGCCACCTTTTCATCAAACTGATTAATGTTCCATGCCATATCAAGAAAAAACTTCATTCCTAATTCTCCAGGCTTAATATCTCCCACATTCAACAACCAATAACGATCTGCTCCCGTATCATAAGCTTTCTTCATTTCTTCATAAATAAGCGTAGAAGGAGTTGTATTCAGCCACAAATAGTCATGAGGTTCTCCCAAATACGAAATATGATAATAGACTCCTGCACGCCCTGGACGCCGCTGCTCCTCTTTGTTACTTAAACGTTTAATGTATCCAAAATTATCATCCGGCCAGACCAAAGTAACATATTCTGGAACCTTCAATCCGTTTTCATATATGGCAAGCACTTCTTTATAAGGGACAAACAGCTGAGGAATTGAATCAATCGGCTGCCCGATATGTCTGGACAAAAAATTTCGCTGATCCTTGAGAACTTCATCCAGCAATTCTACTTCCTTGCCTTTGGGAACTCCCACCAGTCCGGAGTCATGAATACCCCGCATTGCCAATGTATAGAAATTTTCATATTGTCCATTTTCCGCAATTCTTTTATCCAGTACCCGATTTATACCTTCCTTGTTAGTTACATAGTTCCATTCACCCATCGTCTCTTTTGACCATTCCGTAGTATTATTAAATAGCAATGGTTCGCAATGGGAAGAAGTCATTACAATCCCATAGCGATCAGCAACAAGTTTATTTTCAGGATATTTATTAAAAGCTCCAGAACCTGGATGCATAGCCGGAGCAAGCATATTCCCTTTCATTCGAAGAATCAGTTCACATACTTTTTCATAGGTTTTAGGACCAATATCTCCCAAATCCTTATCAAAAGTCTTTGCAGCCCACGGAGTGATACCCCATCCTTCATCATTGATGAAAATACCTCGGTATTTCACTGTTGGAGCTTTCGACGCATAAGCCAACGATTCTACCCAAAGATTTTTCCGTTGCCTTACAGGTACATCCGCCCACCAATATAAAGGAGACACCCCGATTGCCTCCGACAAAGCAAAAGCTCCATATGCTGTTCCTCTACGGTCGCATCCGGCAATTACCAATGCATGGTCAACTCCTTCGAAAGGCTGTTTCAGCGTTTGTACGACATACTGCTCCCATCCTCCTTGAATCGCAGACACATCAATTTTCTTTTCCGCCACCAGTTTGTCTATCCAACGGCTATAACCAATAGTACCAAGCAACAACACATTTTTTCCTCGAAGCTTACGTGATTCATTAACAAAACTTTCCACATTGGTCACCCGATATATATCTTCCGCCAATAAATTGGCTACAGTTCTTACCACTTCAAAATCCTGTTCATCAATGTATATATCAGATGCTTTTCCTTGAGCAACCAACGGAAAAGCACTTACACCTGGCGTTTCATTCACCTTCATTTGTGCCCATGCAGTCAGACTACACAAACACAACAGTACTGTTACAAATTTTCTCATTCTATCTTTTTTAAATTATCATCCCTTTTTCTATTTCATCACGGACTACCGCCATCATACCTTCCACTTGTGCCAAGGCAAACATACGTCCGTAGAAAGAATAACCAGGATTGTATCCTTCTTTTTCATCGCCTAACATCGTACGTCCATGGTCTACTCGCATGGGAAGTCCAGGATTTTCTTTCTCAAAAATACGGATTAACTCCAGCAGATGCCCTCTTCCTGCCAGATGTGATGTCTCTCTGAAATCTCCTTCGGGCAATATTTCCGTACTGCGAAGATGGACAAAGTGGGTTCTCCGGGCAAAACGACGGGCCAGTTCACGGGTATCATTCTGGCTTCCGGAGCTCAAGGAACCGGCGCAGAAAGTCAGTCCGTTATGCGGATTGTCCACGGCATGTAGCAGCCAGTCGATGTCTTCTTCGCTGGTGACAATACGCGGAAGACCGAGCACTTGAAAAGGAGGATCGTCCGGATGAATGCACAGATTGACTCCATACTCATCGCACACCGGCATCACTGCTTTCAGGAATTCACACAGATTTTCTCTCAGCTTCTGGCGGTCTATTCCTTTATATAACGCAAGCAGTTCGTGGAACTTACGGACGGGGTATTGTTCTCCCTCTTGAATGTTACCGTCGATAAACCCTTGCGTTTTTACAATAATCGTATCTATCAGCTCGGCTTTTTCCTCAGGGGTAATACGGCGGTCCAGTTCTTCCACCTTCTGCAGTTCTTCCGGTGAATAATCACGTTCCGCTCCTTCACGCTGCAAAATCTTCAAGTCGAAATAGGCAAAGCGTATCCGGTTAAAATAAAGCGAAGAACTTCCATCGGGCAAGGCATAATGCAGGTCTGTACGTATCCAGTCGATGACCGGCATGAAGTTGTAGCACACCGTCTTCACTCCACATTTCCCAAAATTAGCCAGACTGATTTTGTAATTCTCTATCAAGGCATCACGCTCAGGGCCGCCGTACTTGATAGCCTCGCACACCGGAAGACTTTCTACAACCGACCATCTCAGGCCGTACGATTCAATATAGTTTTTCAGGTCATTAATCGCCTCTGTGGTCCAAACCTCCCCGTTGGGCACCTCGTGAAGCGCCGTCACAATGCCTTCCACCCCAATCTGCCGAAGCATGGAAAGCGTGATGCGGTCTTTCTTACCAAACCATCTCCAAGTCTTTTCCATCGTTACCGTTCCCTTAAATTATACTCCACTGAATGAACTGAATCCTCCGTCGATGGGCAAAGTGACTCCCGTAATGAAACTGGCCGCCTCACTGCACAGGAACTGCACGGCTCCATTCAATTCCGAGATGTCACCAAAACGCCTCATCGGAGTCTTGGCAATGACTTTCCGACTGCGTTCCGTCAACGAACCGTCAGGATTTATCAGCACGCCACGATTCTGGTTGCCGATAAAGAAACCGGGCGCAATGGCATTCACGCGAATCTTCTCACTAAACTTCAAGGCCATTTCCTGAGCCATCCAGCGAGTGAAATTCTCTACCGCACTCTTGGCCATGGAGTAGCCCGGCACACGGGTAATGGCTTCATAAGATGCCATGGAAGACACATTGATAATGCTACCGCTTTTCTGTGCGGCCATAACTTCTCCGAACACCAGACAAGGATATACCGTACCGTTCAGGTTCAGGTCTACCACCTTGTTCAAGTCTTCTACCTTCATCTCAAACACGTGCTGCGTTTCGGTCAGCGTACCTCCCGGGATATTTCCTCCTGCTGCATTGACCAGGATGTCTACCCTTCCCCACTGGGCCAGCACTTTTTCTTTCACTTCCCGCAAACTGTCCATGTCGAGCACATTGCAGGTAAAACCGCAAACTTCTCCCCCAGTCGTTTTCAGCCTTTCCAACGCCTTTTCCACCCGGTCGGAATGCGCTCCAATCACTGCGACTTTGGCTCCAGCCTTCAACAAGCCTTCAGATATGTTACTTCCCAATACCCCGGAACCGCCTGTAACTACAGCCACTTTTCCGGATACATCAAACAAACTGTTCATATTATGTCCATTTTTATCTGCCCCAAAGTTAGAGGAGAAATAAACATGAACATTTGCCAATTTTTGCAGGTTATTTGCGTAACTTTGCAGTATCTTACTTTTTCCTTTTCCTGACATGAGAAAGATACTCAATGAACAACTGGATATTACGGATGCCCACCCGCTGAAGGCCCGGTTCTACGATTACAAGAACTTCACTTATCCCTGGCATTTCCATAGTGAGTTTGAAGTGATTTACATCGAAAAGGGATATGGCCTGGGAATGGCAGGCGACGGCATGACCGATTTCTCCGACCAGCAACTGTTTCTTTTAGGTTCCAACCTTCCTCATTACCTGGAAAACGCACCGGAATATGACCTGAAGGAAGAATTAAGAGTGAACGGGGTTATCATCCAGTTTGAAAAGGATTTCATGCAATATGCTTTCTCGCACTACAGCCAGTTTCAAGGTATCAACCACCTGTTAGAAGACGCACAAAGGGGGCTGCTGTTCTCATTATCCAATTGTACGGATGATATTCCGCAGATAATAAAGCGCATCCCGCAAAAAGAAGGGGTGGGACAAATAGTGGAGTTTCTGCAACTGCTGGATGCACTGACACATCTTACTCCCCAAAAAGTCATCTCCTCTCCTGCCTACGATCCGGTCCCAGCACGGTTTAACGGACGAAAGATTGAAAAGGTCATGGCCTTCCTCAACAAACATTACACCCAGCCAATCTGCCTGGAGGACGCAGCTTCATACGCTGCCATGAACCCAACTGCCTTCTGCCGTTTTTTCAAGGAAAACACCGGAAAGACGTTCAGACAACATATCACAGACATGCGAATTGGCTATGCCTGCAAACTATTATTAAACGGGAAATGGAATATTTCGGAAATCAGTCTGGAATGCGGCTTTGAATCAGTCGCACACTTTAACCGGTGCTTTAAAAAGCATACGGGGATGACACCGACTTCTTATCGGAAGAAAATTCAATAAACTACATGTTATCAACACATTACCATTTTCTCTAAACGAGATAGAGATTAGCACTCAAAAACGCAAGTACGTTTCCTCTCAAACATAAGTACGTTTTAGTCTAAATACAAGTGCATTTTAGATTAAACGCCCTTGCGTTTGAAGTGAAACGTACTTGTGTTTCAAACAAGCCACAAAGCCATCCTTAAAAAAGTACATTTATATCATCATACAAACACGAAAAAAGCGACTATCTTTTTCAAGATAATCGCTTTTTTCTGAGTGATCCGCCTGGGGCTCGAACCCAGGACCCCAACATTAAAAGTGTTGTGCTCTACCTGCTGAGCTAGCGAATCAATCCTTTGTCGCATCGGTCATTTCCCGATTGCGAGTGCAAAGGTAGTAACTTATTTTAAACCTGCAAAACATTTGAGAACTTTTTTTCTCAAATCCCTGTTTTTTCTCTAAAAAAGGGTGATTTCAGGCATTTTTACGCTCCAGTTCCTGCAAATTCTCCATTTTTTTCGTCTCCAGGAACTCATAAATACCACACAAATGTTCTTTCACACGCTGGTTTCCGAACTCATATACTTTCGTCACAAGCCCGTCCAGGAAGTCACGGTCGTGAGATACGACAATCAACGTACCGTCGAAATCTACCAGCGCCTGCTTCAGAATGTCCTTCGTTTTCATGTCCAGGTGATTGGTTGGCTCGTCCAAAATCAACAAGTTGACCGGCTCCAGCAAAAGCTTTATCATTGCCAGACGGGTACGTTCTCCTCCTGACAACACTTTTACCTTTTTCATGGAAGCCTCCGGACTACCAAACATAAATGCTCCCAGCAGGTCTCTGATTTTATTACGGATTTCACCTTTGGCTACATCGTCAATGGTCTGGAACACCGTCAGATTTTCATCCAGCAAGGATGCCTGGTTCTGTGCAAAGTATCCGATTTGTACGTTATGTCCCAACGTCAGCGTACCTTCATGGTCTATTTCATTCATGATACATTTCACCAGCGTAGACTTTCCTTCTCCGTTCTTTCCGACGAATGCCACCTTATCCCCTCTCTCAATGGTCAGATTAGCATTTTTGAAGACCACATGGTCACCGTATGTTTTACCGACTCCTTCCATGATAACCGGATAGTTTCCACTACGCGGAGAGGGAGGAAACTTCAAACGCAAGGCCGAAGTATCTTCTTCGTCCACCTCTATCAGTTCCAGTTTCTCCAACATTTTTACACGGCTCTGTACCTGAAGCGTCTTGCTGTATGTTCCCTTAAAGCGTTCGATAAAGTCCTTGGTTTCCTGAATCATTTTCTGCTGTTCCTCATACTGCTTCATCTGTTGCTCACGGCGTTCCTTCCGCAATACAAGATACTGAGAATAGTTCACCTTATAGTCATAGATACGTCCCATCGTGACTTCGATGGTACGTGTGGTAATATTATCGACAAACTTACGGTCGTGACTGATGACTACCACTGCCTTAGCGCTGTTAATCAGAAAATCTTCCAGCCACTGGATAGATTCGATGTCCAAGTGGTTGGTAGGCTCGTCCAGCAAAAGAACGTCCGGATTCTGTAGCAACAGCTTGGCCAGCTCGATACGCATGCGCCATCCTCCGCTGAAATCACTGGTCGGACGGTTAAAGTCTTCCCGCAAGAATCCCAGTCCCAACAAAGCCTTCTCCACATCTTCTTCAAAATGCGTCATGTCGATGGCATAGAACTTCTCGCTCATGGCTGCCACTTTCTCGATTAAAGCCATATAGGAGTCACTCTCATAATCCGTACGAGTAGCCAGTTCGTTATTCATCCGCTCTATCTCTTCTTCCATTTCTTTCAAATGGGCAAAGGCTTGAGAGGCTTCTTCAAACACCGTACGACCATCCTCCGTCATCAGGTGCTGGGGCAGATAGGCAATCACACAGTCCTTCGGTGCTGTCACCTTTCCACGGGTGGGCTGCCGAACGCCTGCCAAAATTTTAAGAAGTGTCGATTTTCCGGCTCCATTTTTACCCATCAGGGCAATACGGTCTTTCTCATTAATCTGAAAGTTCAGGTCACTGAACAAGGTGGTCCCTCCGAATTCTACGGTCAGTCCATCTATACTAATCATATTTGGTACGTTTTAAAATTTTTGATTTTGGAAAATGCAAAATTACAAAATTCTGCCGATTCTTACTCATTCAATGCGCCACAGTGCGGGCAAATGCCTTTCGATCTCATTTTTGCGCCGCAAGAACCACAGGCGTATGGATAACCGTGCGATTTCCGGAGCTGGCGAATACACCACAAGGTATATCCGATAAAGCCCACGTAAGCCAGGTACACCCATAAATAAGTAAAGAAGATATAAAGAAAAATGCAATAGGAAGCCAGTCCCAGCAGATAGAAGAAGGCTACTTCAAAAGAGGTCTGATGAAACAAGTCATCCAGTAAAGCGACTCCTAACAGCAAAATAAAGAACACACTGAGTACAAACAGTCCTAACACAAAAGGCAGGTCGAACGGATTCAGGGACGGATCATAATAATACCGTTCCCAAGTTTCCGGCACAAAATGCTGCATGCTGTTATAAAGTGTGGCAGCCGCCACAAGCAACCACGACAACGTTATCGGGAACACGCTATCTATATCGTTCAGCCAGATGAGTTTAATCTGCTTACGCCGTACGGCACGGTACACAAAGCAAAGGAAGAACACTGCCAATACCAGAAAGAACGGTAAGGTATGTGAATTGCTGAACAAATGGATACAGCGTGAAATCGGGTCTACAGGGACAATGTGCGTCAAGAGCTGATGTTCCGGAATCCAGCCTATGGTCTCCTGGTCGCGTGCCACCTTCACCCACACTGAATCATCCTGCATTTCCGTGCGTAGCGATATTTCAGCTACCACCAGTTCATCTCCTTCCCTTACCGGAATAGAGTCGAGCAACGGAAGCAGACGCAACCAGAGTGTATCTGCTGTCACACGGAAATTGCTGTTCAGTGCATACGGACGTTCTTTCTGTACCGACACGGCTACCGAGTCTTCCTGCCCATTCTTTACAGCCGAAGACAAGGTAGTGCGGTAATGACAGGCCGTCATACACAGCAACAGAAAGATTATGCCCAGGAAATACCGTAAATGTTTCATGAAGATGCCCGATTATCCAATGAGACTTTCATCTGACAGACCTTACAGTCAAAGTCGAGGCGGAAACGTCGCCCGTCTGTACTTACCAGGTAATACGGCTCACGATAAGGCGACTTCACCTTATGATATACCGGACACCATCCCATGCTATAACGCAGGCAATGTTTGCAGAACATCAACACCGCATCGGCCTGTGCTTCCTTTTCAAAAGCCGGTTCCACGCGCTTCACTCCATGGTCATGGTAGAAAGCCTGCGCCTTGCCGTTCATCACATTTCCTAAATAAGTCAGTTCGCCTGCCGGAAAAGCATGAACTGTTTTCGGGAAACGAACTCTTTCCTGCGGATAGTTGATGCGACGAACCTCCAGCAGTTTCTCCACTGCCGTACGACGTAAATCCGCAAGCACTGACGAAGGAATAAACCAGTCGCCCGATAAAGAAATATCCAAACGTTCCAGCTCAAAAGGCGTATTTCCCAACTTGCCCAACTGATTTCTCAGGTTTTCAGCCTGAGGTGTACGTGCCGGTGCTTTTTCATACGGCAACGTCACGCTGATGCTATTATCGTCCTCATCGGTCAAAGTCAGTGTAAATCCGAAATTGTTTTCTTCCAATGCCATGGCCACGGCTATCTTCCGCTCTGCCGATTTCTTCTGTATCACCCGTTCAAACTCCTGGTCAAAGTTACGGTAAAGCTTGGTCTTCGGTCGAAGACGTGGCATTTCCTGCGGATAAAGTTTATTGTTTTCTACGCGATTTACCCGGAATCCATGCAGTTTTCCCGCCTCATCCAGATAACAAAGTCCATCACCGTTACTGAAAGGTTTGACACCTGCCACGGTAAAATAGTTGCCGCGTACCTCCTTCACCACTCCCATTTCTTCACCTAACGACTTCGGCGTATGGAAGGAGAAAATATCCGGTGTACGTCCGTGCAGGAAATAATCGGTAAATCCCCTGCTGAAACTCTTGTCCAATTGCGGACGAAAAGCCAGCCGGACCGTACCGGAAGAAGCACGTATATATTCTTTGCGGCGTTTGAATATCGCATCCAGTTTCTGGCGATAGTAAGCCGTCACATTCTTTACATAGGCCACATCCTTCAAACGTCCTTCTATTTTCAGTGAAGAAGCACCGGCATCCAGTAAGGCTTCCAGGTTCTCGCTCAGGTTCATATCTTTCAAAGAAAGCAAGTGTTTACCACGGGCAATCGTTTTCCCGTCGGCATCTACCATATCAAAACTCAGGCGACAGAACTGTGCACATTCTCCTCGGTTTGCACTACGGCCAAAGCAAGCCTGGCTGACATAACATTGTCCGCTATAGCTTACGCACAAGGCTCCGTGTACAAACACTTCCAACGGTGTATCCGGACAGGCTGCATGAATCTTTGCAATCTCATCCAGCGTCAGTTCACGGGCCAACACCACCTGACGGAAACCTGCCTCAGCCAGGAATTTCACTTTTTGCGGAGTGCGGTTGTCCATCTGCGTACTGGCATGCAAAGGAATCGGAGGAAGATTCAGACGGGTAATCCCCATATCCTGCACAATCAAGGCATCCACCCCGATCCGGTACAAATCCCAAATCATTTTCTCCGTTTCTGCCAGTTCTTCATCTTTCAAAATTGTATTGACAGTCACGTAAATACGCACCCGATACAAATGTGCGTAACGCACCAGGGCTTCAATGTCTTCCAGGGAATTTCCGGCAGCTGCACGCGCGCCAAAACGAGGTGCACCGATATACACCGCATCGGCACCATGATTAATGGCTTCCATTCCACACTCCAGGTTCTTTGCCGGAGCAAGCAGTTCAATAGGACGTTGTCTGAGCATTATTTTATCTGATTGATGTCGTAAGGAGTTTCCTGATATACATAATAGTTCAACCAATTGGAGAACAAGAGGTTGGCCACACTTCGCCAGCGCACCAGCGGTCCTTTCTCCGGATTGTCCTCACGATAATAGTTTCGAGGCATTTCAATAGGAAGTCCCTTATCCAGGTCACGACGATACTCCGTGTCCAATATGTAAGGAGAATACTCGGAATGTCCGGTCACGAAAAACTCGCGTCCGCCGCGAGCCATCACAATGTGTACGCCTGAGTCGGCCGATTCCGAAATCACCTGCAAGCCTTCGCACTTCTCGATGTCTTCCCGACGGATTTCCGTATGACGGCTGTGAGGTACATAAAACACATCGTCAAACCCACGGAAAATAGGCAACTGCTGGAATCCGTCGCAGATATGATGTTCAAAAATTCCGAACATTTTCTTTTCCAGCGGATATTTCGGAATGCCATAATGATAATACAATCCCGCCTGTGCTGCCCAGCAGATATAAAAAGTAGAAGTCACATGCGTACGGGTCCACTCGAAAATTTCCGTAATTTCATCCCAGTAGTTGACATCTTCAAAGTCGAGATGTTCCACCGGTGCACCTGTGATAATCATTCCGTCGTATTTCTCATTCTTCATCAATTCAAAATCGCGGTAGAAAGCTTTCATGTGTTCCACCGGCGTATTTTTTGACGTATGACTTTTCAACTTCATCAGACTTACTTCTATCTGAAGAGGAGAATTCGAAAGCAAACGAATCAAATCGGTTTCTGTGGTAATCTTGATGGGCATCAGGTTCAGTACCACAATCTTTAACGGACGAATATCCTGTGAACTGGCACGAGAATTATCTATAACAAAAATATTCTCCTCCTTCAGCAAATCAATTGCGGGTAATTTATCGGGTAAATTTAATGGCATAGCACTGTGTTTTTATTTTTATTGACCGACAAAGTTAATAATTCAGAACGGATTAAGAGAAACAGGGACCTGTCTTTTTTACATCTTATCATTATTTAGCTTCTCTCTTCACCTCCTGCCACTTTTCGGAGAAAATCCACAAAAGCCAATGCCGATTTCTTACGGTAATCTCCCTGCGCCCAGAACAAAAATCCCTGAGAAGTCAACTTATCGGCACATAATATCGGAATTTGTACAAGATTCTCTTCTCCCCGTACAGCCGCCTGTGTCAATATCGTTCCCCAATAACCTTCACGCAGGGTATGAATGATGGTATGCACATCATTCATCTCCACGCCTACCGTCAATTCCAACTGATGCTTCCGGCACAGGTCGTCTACTCTTTTTCGGGTAGCAAACCCTTTTCCCGGCAGAATCAAGGGAGTTTCAGAAAGCCGCTTCAAGGTAATGGACGACAATTCGGCCAACGGGTGGGAACAGTGCACAATAAAGCGGAGCATGGAAGAAAACAAAGGTATGGTTTCCAAATGCTCTGACACACCTTCCGGTTTAAAGGACAACACAAAATCCAACTGATTTGCCTCTAATCTTTCTAACAACTCTTCGGAAGTAGCAAAACTGATATTGACCTTTATTTTGGGATAGGTTTTGGAAAACAATCCCAACGCTGCAATCAATAACGGACTCATGCTGTAAGTCACTCCCACATGAAGCACTCCCGTTTCAATACCTTTCAGGTCGCGAATTATCTGTTTTCCGTTTTCCGCATCACGTATTGCCCTGACAGCATAGGGCAGAAAAGCCAGCCCAGCCTCTGTGGGAACAATTCGCTTGCCGATGCGGTCGAACAGCAGGACATCCAGCTCGTCTTCCAGCTGTTTGATTTGCTGTGAAAGGGTACTTTGAGAGATGTGCAGCACACGAGCTGCCTCTGAAAAGTTCTGTAGTTCGCAGGCTTCCTTAAAGTATTTCAATTGACGCAGTTCCATGTCCTTATCGTTTTTATCTATGGATATTATCGAAAAAATGAGTTTTGCAAATATAAATAAATATTCTCAGCCCGCTTATCTTTGTTAAAAAAGAAACGCTATATGAAAAAAATCATCAGTTTAATGTGTGCCTGGCTGGCAATAACCGTCTCGGCACAAACCGCAAAAACAATGAACAAAAATTGCCCAAGAACCATGTTGTTACCAATAAGATGAAAGCCACTGTCTTATATTACAGCCACAAAGGAAAGACCGCCTTTTTCGCACGAGAGATAGCCATGTATCTCTGGTCAAAAGGGTTAAACGTCAGCCTGAGTGCCATTTCTGATTTTGACATCCAAAAACTGAACGGGACGGACTTTCTTATTTCCGGATGCTGGACATGCGGCTGGTTCGTCGTCGGCCAGCACCCTCACAAGAAATGGAGTGCATGCAGCCGGAAGATGGCAGGACGCGTATCCCCGCATCGCACCCTTCTTTTTACTACGTATAAATTCAGGACAGGCAGTATGTATCGGAAAATGAAGAAAACATTGAAGATTTCACGGAACACCCACATACCTTTCCTGAAATCCAAAAACGGATTGCTGACAGAAACAGACAAAAAGATATTAGACCAATTTATCAGTACATCCCTTTTTTATTAATTATAAATGTAATATTGTATGGAAAATAAAAAACTGACCAGTGCTTCAGGAGCACCTGTAGCCGACAACCACAATGTGGCCACCGCAGGACGGAGAGGCCCGATGCTTTTACAAGACGTATGGTTTCTTGAGAAACTGGCACACTTTGACCGCGAAGTGATTCCGGAACGGCGTATGCATGCCAAAGGCTCCGGTGCCTTCGGAAAATTTACGGTCACTCATGACATTACTGCCTACACCAAGGCGGCTATTTTCTCACAGATTGGAAAAGAAACAGAACTGTTTGTCCGTTTCTCTACCGTAGCCGGTGAACGAGGAGCGGCAGATGCCGAACGTGACATTCGCGGATTCGCCATCAAATTCTATACAGAAGAAGGCAACTGGGATTTGGTAGGAAACAACACGCCCGTCTTCTTCCTTCGTGACCCGCTGAAATTCCCCGACCTGAATCATGCGGTAAAACGTGACCCGCGCACCAATATGCGAAGCGCACGCAATAACTGGGATTTCTGGACGTTACTACCTGAAGCACTGCATCAGGTAACCATCACCATGAGCGATCGAGGTATTCCAGCCTCTTACCGCCACATGCACGGATACGGAAGCCATACATTTTCACTCATCAACGCAGAAGGAAAACGCACATGGGTGAAATTCCACCTGCATACGCAGCAGGGCATCAAGAACCTGACCGATGCAGAAGCAGAAGCCATCATTGCCAAAGACCGTGAAAGCCACCAGCGCGATTTGTATGAAAGCATTGAGAAGGGTGACTTCCCCAAATGGACCATGTACATTCAGGTAATGACGGAAGAGCAGGCCAAGAACTGTCCGTTCAATCCGTTCGACCTGACCAAAGTCTGGTCGCAGAAAGAATATCCGTTGATTGAAGTGGGTGTGATGGAGCTGAACCGCAATCCGGAAAACTACTTTGCGGATGTAGAGCAGGCGGCGTTCAATCCGGCCAATGTGGTGCCGGGTATCAGTTTCTCGCCCGACCGTATGCTGCAAGGACGTCTGTTCTCTTATGGAGATACACAGCGCTACCGACTGGGAGTGAACCATCACCAGATTCCGGTCAACCGCAGCCGTTGTCCTTTCCTGAACATGTATCACCGGGACGGACAGATGCGCGTGGACGGGAACCACGGGTCTACGTTAGGATATGAACCCAACAGCTACGGAGAATGGCAGCACCAGAAGGAATACAAGGAGCCGCCGTTGGAACTCGATGGAGCCGCTTACCAATGGGACTACCGGGAAGATGATTCAGATTACTACTCTCAGCCGGGCGACTTGTTCCGACTGATGACTCCCGCCCAGCAGCAGGTGCTCTTCGAAAATACGGCAAGAGCCATGGGAGATATTCCCGAAGAAATCAAGCTTCGCCATATACGGAACTGCATGAAAGCAGATGAAAATTATGGAAAGGGAGTGGCAAAAGCCTTGAATATTCCATTAGAAAAGATTTGAATAACAAACTAACTTGACTAAAAAATCATCCCCGGTAATTTATCACTAATTACCGGGGATGGATTTTTTATAACTTATCAAAGACGGTTTTTATAAATATCCGCCATCAGTTTCTGATACTGGTTTTCAAGGGTGATATAACTTTGCAGGTTGCCGTACACGTTATCGGCCTCTACATAGAAGTCAATAATAGAAAGTTGTCCGGCTGTCACAGCATCATAAAGCAAGCGAAGAGTATGATGCATCAAAGGCACATCGTAGGCCTGCATTGCTTCCTGAAGCTGCTGCATTTCATTGAACTGTCCCTGTATTCTTGCTTCCACCTGCAAGCGGGTGTTGTCCAGTTGCAGATTGGCGCTCAAGGCCTGTGCCTTGGCAATCTTCAGCTTCTTCCGGTTAGAGAATATCGGAAAACTTCCTCCGACCAGGAAACCGTTGCTTTTCTCACCTACTGACGTATTGCGACGGTAACCCACCTCCAGCTTGGGCAACCAGTTCTGCTTGTTCACGCTTACCTGTTCCGCAGCCGCACGGGAAGCCGCATCTGCTGCCTGAAGGTCTGCATCCTGCATCATTACCTCGTTGTACAATGTATGATAGTCACGAATGGCTTCCACTGCCGGATAACGGTCTTCTGTAAACTCTAACGGAAGGTTGCCGTTCATCGCCAGCAGTTGCTGAAGTGCCGTACGATGTGCCGCATGGTTCTGCGCCACTTCTGTCTGCACCTTCATGCGTTCCATCTTGATTTTATTCACCTCCAAGGCATTGGCATCGCCTTCTTTCAAACGTTTTTCAAACAACTGCAACAAGGCATCGGCATTTTTCTGCCGTTCCATGAGCAAAGCCTGCTCCTGATTCAGGCGAATCAAGTCGAGACACAGATTCTTGGCCTGCAGCAGAATATCGCGGCGAAGCGCCTGCTGCTGACGGTCGAGGACATCTTTCTGCAGTTTTCCGGAACGATTGCGTGCCGCATACAAGGTCGGGAAATCAAATCCCTGTGTCACCACCAGCTCCGAACTGGCCATTCCGTCAACTCCTTTGGCAAAGAACGGGCTGTACTCCACACTGGGGTCTTCCAGGTTATTCTGCGTCTGCACTTCCATCTTGGCAGCTTCCGTAGAATGAAAGACTGCCTGCAGTTCCTTGTTATTCTGCTCTACGGACTGCAACACTTCTTCTATTTTCTGTGCCTGCACGCTGCTGGCAAATGCCAGTCCTGCAAGCCACATCCATCCTATTTTTTTCATTCTTCTGTTCTTTTAAGGTTTTTCTTCCGGTTCATTAACTCGTACACAATAGGAATGACAAACGCATTCAGGAAAGTGGAAGTCAGCAGACCTCCCAGAATGACCTTCGCCATCGGACTCTGAATTTCATTTCCCGGCAAATCGCCGCGCAAGGCCAGCGGAATCAATGCAAAAGCAGAGGAAAGAGCCGTCATCAGAATCGGATTCAGACGGTCGAGCGAACCGCGCACCACACTTTCACGCACTCCCAACTGCTGTTCTTCACGCAACAGATTGTAGTGTGTGACAAGCAGCATTCCGTTACGGGTAGCGATTCCGAACAACGAGATGAAACCGATAATGGCGGGAATGCTGACTTCACCCGTAGTCAGGAAGAGGGCAAAAACTCCTCCAATCAGGGCCAAAGGCAGATTCAACAGGATAACGCCACTCTCTGCCGCATCGTGGAACTGCATGTACAGCAATAGGAAAATCACTGCAATACTCATCAGAGAAGTCAGCAACAAGGTACGACTGGCAGCCTGTTCACTTTCAAACTGTCCGCCGTATTCTATATGATACCCTTCCGGCAAGCTGATTTTTTCTTCCACCCGGTGCTGGATGTCGTTCACCACACTGCGCAGGTCACGCCCGCTGGTATTGGCTGAGATTACGATTTTTCGTTTTACGTTCTCACGGTTGATGGTATTGGGTCCCATGGAGGAAGTCACATCTGCCACGTAGGAAAGAGGAATCTTCCGGCCTTGTGCATCATCAATCATCAGCTCCTTGACACGTTCCATCGTACCACGGTCGGATTCTGCGGCACGTACCACCAAGTTAAAGGTCTTTCCCTGTTCATATACCTGCGACACGACCTCACCGGCCATGTTAACCGTGACAAACTCACTGAACTGCGGCAACGAGATACCGTACTTGGCCAGCATTTCACGCTTCGGCACAATCTTCAGTTCCGGACGCTCAATCTGCTGTTCCACATTCAGGTCGGCAATTCCCTCTACATCGCTCACCGCTTCCTTTATCTGGTTACCGATGGCAAACATCCGGTTCAGGTCGTCGCCAAACAGCTTGATGGCAATGCTGGCCTGTGTACCGCTCAACATAGCATCAATACGGTGACTGATGGGCTGCCCGATTTCAATGTTGGCACCCGTAATGACCGACAGTTTGTGACGCACTTCATCCAATAATTCAGCATGCGAACGGTCTTTCAGTTCAAAAGGTGCTTCGATTTCGGATACATTCACTCCCAGCGCATGTTCATCCAGTTCCGCACGTCCTGTCTTACGGGCCACGGTCTGAATTTCAGGAATCGAAAGCAGCAGTTCTTCTGCCTGACGGCCTATCTTGTCGGATTCTTCCAGTGAAATACCCGGCAATGAACTGACATTGATGGTGAAGGACCCCTCATTGAAAGAAGGAAGGAAGCTGTGTCCCAATGTAAAGAAAATTCCCAACGCCACAATAAAGAAAGCTACCGTTCCTCCCAGCACCGTCTTCTTATGTTCCAGCGCCCAAAGCAAGGCACGTTCATAATATTTCTTCAACCATACAGCAAGGAAGGCTTCTTTGGGCAATCCCTCTCCCTTGGACGTATTTTTACCCAACAGGTAGCTGCAAAGTACCGGAGTCAGGGTCAAAGCTACTACCGTAGAAGCAAACAGAGAAACGATAAAGGAAATACCCAGCGGCACCAGCATACGTCCTTCCATTCCGCTCAGGAAGAAAAGAGGAATAAAGCTGACAATAATAATCAATGTAGAGTTCAGAATAGGCATACGTACCTCGCGTGAAGCCTGAAAGACAACCTCACGTACCGGCTTCCGTTCCGCTAACGGCAACTGACGGTTTTCACGCAGATGCTTCCATACATTTTCCACGTCCACAATGGCATCGTCCACCAGCGAACCAATGGCAATGGCCATACCACCCAGACTCATGGTATTGATACTGAGTCCCAGATAATATAAGGTCAGGATAGCCACCACAAGCGACAAGGGAAGAGTTATCAGTGAAATAATCGTAGTACGTGTGTTGGCCAGGAACAGGAACAGCACAATCACTACGAAAATGGCCCCTTCGTAAAGCGAGTCCTGCACATTGCTGATAGAGCTCTCAATAAAACGTGACTGACGGAAGATGTCGGTAGAGATATGCACATCCTTCGGCAAGTTCTTCTGCAAATCGGCCAACGCGGCTTCCAGTTTTTCGGTCAGCTCAATGGTTCCGGTATTCGGTTGCTTGGTCACCGTAATGAGTACCGCCGGCTTTCCTTTTTCGGAAGCCAGGCCCAACTTGGGTTGCTGCGACCCGATACGTACATCGGCCACGTCCTCCAGGGTAATGGGTGCTCCTTCTGAAGTAGTCTTGATAACGGCACGTCCCAACTTACGCACATCGTCGGTAGAGATGACTCCACGCACGATGTATTCATTTCCGTATTCATAAATGACACCTCCGTTGGTGTTCTGGTTCATGCCTCGTGACACTTCCATCACTTCGCCCAACGTCACGCCGTAGTGGCGCATACGGTCCGGATGAATCAGAATCTGATATTCCTTGATGTCGCCTCCCAGCACAGCTACCTGAGCCACACCTCCGGTAGACAGCAGACGCGGACGGATGGTCCAGTCGGCCATGGTACGCAAATCCTGCATGGAAGTGGAGTCGGAAGTCAATCCCACAATCAATAACTCTCCTAAGATAGACGACTGAGGGCCCAATGTCGGTTTACCCACATTGTCGGGCAAGTCCTCGCCTGCCGCCGCCAGTTTCTCCGATACAATCTGGCGCGCCAGGTAGATGTCGGTATCCCACTCAAATTCCACCCATACGACAGAAAATCCCGTGGTAGAGGAAGAACGTACCCTGCGTACATGAGTCGCTCCGTTTACAGCAGTCTCTATCGGGAAAGTAACCAGCTGTTCTACCTCTTCGGCAGCCATCCCGTTGGCTTCGGTCATCACCACTACGGTAGGCGCATTCAAATCAGGAAACACGTCCACTTCGGTATGGAAAGCAGTATAGGTTCCCCCTATCAGCAACAACACCGAAGCCACCAGAACCAGCAAGCGGTTCTGTAGCGAAAATTGTATAATTTTATTCAGCATAGCGTGTCACTTTTAATGGTTGTGTGAATGAGCCGGAATGGCATTGGAAGCGGCAGCCAGTTTCACGTGAATGGCACCACGGGTCACCACGGTATCTCCATCTTTCAGTCCGGAAAGAATTTCTACCCGCTCTCCGTTGGAAGTTCCTAATTGTACCTCTTGTTTCTTATAACACTCATCGTCGAGTTTCAAGTACACAAAATAAAGTCCCTGTTCTTCGGTCAACGCCGATTCCGGCAGACTGATGACTCCCTGACGTTCGCCCGACAGCAGGAAGACTTCCACAAATGCGCCTGGAACCATGTCGCCACGGTTGTCAAATTCGAATGTCACCGGTACATAATAAGACGTATCGCCTGATGATTTTCCAAATGAAAGCACTTTTCCGCCCAAGTTCTCCAGGCAGTAGACTTTATTATTATAAGGTGTCTTGAAGTTAGCCGATACAATGCGGGGAAGTTGTGCATAATAACGTTCCGACACATCAGCCTTCAGCACCAAGCGGCGCATCTGAGTCACCGTCATCAACGGCTGTCCCACCGTTACGTAATCGCCTTCCTTCACCAGGCAGTTTTTCACGAATCCGCCGATAGGTGCCTTCACGGCTACTCCCTTACCCGACTTACTAGGCAGCAAAGCCTCGTATGCCAGACGGGCATTCTGGTATGCCTCACGCAAAGCCGCAAATTCTTTCTGCGACACAATCTGGCTGCCTACCAGTTTTTCTGCACGTTCGTATTCTTCCTTGGCTTTTTCATAAGCCACCTTTGCCTTTCTCACGGGGTCACCTTCCTGAATGTGCTCAGCGGATACACTCAGCAGCTCACTACCCTGGCCCACTTCAATACCTTCCGCTATTTTGCGGGAGAAAGATACCACTCCCGAAGAAGCCGCTACCACCGTTGCTTCCTGGCCTTGTGCCGACAGAATCTGTCCGCCAGCCTGTATCACTTCCCGAAAAGTACCCGGGTGAATCACTTCAGCTTCCACCCCAGCCGCTTTTGCTTTCTCCGGTGTCAGTACGATTTCATCTGAATGAGCTGTTTTTTCCTCTGCATGTATTTCCGCTTCATGGTCATGACCTTCATGCTCATGGTCGTGTGCGTGTTCTCCGCATCCCCCAAAAAGGAACATACACAATGTTCCTGTCAAAATATAGTTTTTCATTGAATACTGTTGTTTTTTGTTTGCAAAAATAAATCCTACACGCTGCAAACAGGTTGCAAAGTGCAGTAACATCTCTAAAAATCAAGCTACAACAGCAAAAGGAGGTGCACGGAAATTACGCACGGCAGAAAAATGCCGGGCATGCAGTTTTTCTACGTAATAGGAAATCATATCCCCTCGTTCAACGGAAACAGATGGAGCTTCCAGACAAAGGGACGATAGATAAATCAAAGTATAGAATGTATAGTCCGGTGTGAAGTCCGGCAAATGATGAGGAACAGAAAAAGACAGGTGCGTAACACAACTGATGTCACACACATGCTTGTCGGCGTCTCCCGTACAATGGTGCCGTCCTTCGCATCCGTCATGCGATGACGTAGCGCAAGTCTCCATATCCGGACTGACACAAAACGCCTCATTGTGATGATGATGTGGAAACACACCTACCACCAGCACCCACAGGCTGACCAACAGCAAACAATATGTACCTAAAATCTGCTTCATTCTTTTTCTGTCGGGCACAAAAATACGAAGAAATCTCTTAAAAACAAAAGGCAGTTAACACAGAACACGTTCACCGACTTTCCATTGCGACTCATACACACTCGAAAATGTTCTAAATATGCCTGCATAAATGAAAAACCGAATCAAAACTTTTTATGTTTCCCACTTGTAAACTCTACGTTCCCCGAGGTGGAACCGTAAGTTTCACACATGAAAAACGTATGTTTCCGACAGGAGATACATAAAAAGAGACAAACGGTTTTTCTAATAACTACCTGAGCTTTCGACTTCACCACAAAACCAGTTTTCTTACTCCTGAACCCACATCACTATCACAAAAAAGACGGTGAAGAAGTGTCTCAAAGCCACTTCCTCACCGTCTTTTTTCTATATTAATTCTACAATCAGTCTACTTTCAAACTGTAGCTTTCTATGCCATCAGGATGAATTACTTTTTCCAGCTTCAAATCAAAAATCAAAACTGAATTAGCGGGGATTGAAGACTGATTCTGTGTACCATATCCAAGGGCAGCCGGAATATATAATTCCACACGTTCTCCCTCTTTCATCCACTGCAATGCAGTGATCCAACCTACAATCAATCCATCTGTCTGATTGGCCTGCAATGCAAAATGAGTAGGCACGTGGATTTTTTCATCCAAATCTCCTGTATAGTTTTGATCAAATACAGTTCCATTTATCAGTTTTCCACGATAATACACACTCACACTGTCTGTAAACAACGGAGTCAATCCTTCCTCTTCTCCTAACTCAATAATTCTCATATATACAGAATCACTCGCACTAGCAGGAGTTTCGTAAGGATTAGTAACAATTGTACCCCCCAATCCTGGAGTCGTACTTTCATTTGCAATTTTATAATTCCGATATATTTTCCATTTTCCCACTTCTTCTCCCAAATTTGCGCGAGCCACATCCGCAATGGAATCGATATAATGTTCATTACGAACTAGCCAGTTCGCATACGGATCTTCCACAGCAGTGTCTTCTGCACACGACACAAAACCGAAAGAAAGAGGGAATAACAGGGCAATCAGCCAAAATAGGTTCTTATTCATGTAGGTTTAATTTATTACTGCAATGTTTTCAGCAAGCTGGTGATACTTACCTTGTCTGCAATGATATTATTCAAATCTGCAATAGCCACACGTTCCTGTTCCATGGTGTCACGGTTACGCAAAGTTACGCAGTTGTCTTCCAATGTCTGGTGGTCGATGGTAATACAGTACGGAGTACCGATAGCATCCTGACGACGGTAACGCTTTCCGATTGAATCTTTTTCATCGTACTGGCAGTTGAAGTGGAATTTCAGGTCGTTCACGATTTCACGAGCCTTTTCAGGCAGACCATCTTTTTTCACCAACGGCATGACAGCCAGTTTCACCGGTGCCAAAGCAGCAGGCAATTTCAATACCACACGAGTTTCGCCATTTTCCAGTTTTTCTTCATGATAAGCCGCACTCATCACGCTCAGGAACATACGGTCTACACCAATAGAAGTTTCGATGACATACGGAGTGTAACTTTCGTTGATTTCCGGATCAAAGTACTTGATGCTCTTTCCTGAGAATTTTTCGTGCTGGCTCAAGTCGAAGTTAGTACGTGAGTGGATACCTTCTACTTCCTTGAATCCGAACGGCATCAGGAATTCAATATCAGTAGCTGCATTGGCATAATGAGCCAGTTTTTCATGGTCATGATAACGATAGTGATCGTCACCGAAGCCCAGTGCCTTATGCCATTTCAAACGGATTTCTTTCCATTTCTTGAACCAGTCGAGTTCTGTTCCCGGTTTTACGAAGAACTGCATTTCCATCTGTTCGAACTCACGCATACGGAAGATGAACTGACGAGCTACAATTTCATTACGGAAAGCCTTACCAATCTGTGCAATACCGAACGGAATTTTCATACGTCCTGTTTTCTGCACGTTCAAGTAGTTCACGAAAATACCCTGAGCTGTTTCCGGACGCAGGTATACCTTCATGGCACCGTCTGCAGTAGAGCCCATTTCAGTAGTAAACATCAAGTTGAACTGACGAACTTCAGTCCAGTTCTTTGTACCAGAAATCGGACATACGATTTCTTCATCCAGAATAATCTGACGAAGTTCTGCCAAGTCGTTAGCATTCATTGCTTTTGAAAAACGTTCGTGCAAGGCATCGCGTTTTGCCTGATGTTCCAGAACACGACCATTCGTGCTACGGAATTCTTCTTCATTGAATGCCTCTCCGTATTTCTTAGCAGCCTTAGCCACTTCCTTATTGATTTTCTCGTCGTATTTGGCAATCTGATCTTCAATCAAGACATCAGCACGGTAACGCTTCTTTGAATCACGGTTGTCAATCAGAGGGTCATTGAAAGCATCCACGTGACCAGAAGCTTTCCAGATAGTAGGATGCATGAAGATAGCAGAATCAATACCTACGATGTTGTCGTGTAACAGCACCATGCTCTGCCACCAGTATTGTTTGATATTGTTTTTCAGTTCCACACCGTTCTGACCGTAATCATATACGGCTCCCAGCCCATCATAAATATCACTTGACGGGAATACAAAACCATATTCTTTACAATGTGAAACAAGTTTCTTGAAAACGTCTTCTTGTGCCATTTTTCCTATTATTTTGATTTTTTCTACTTAAATGTCTACTTAATAGGGCACAAAGATACGGATTTATCAATAAAAAAGCATGATAGGTGTATTAATTTATCTTATGAGTTATTTCTTCTCCCCCGACTCATCCAAATCTATCACAAGTCCATCATATGCCAAAAAGACATTTTCCGGCAACTGTTCCTGCACATCCGCATGCAAACCTATTTGATGGCTCATGTGAATAAAATAAGTCTTTCCTGCTGCAATACGGTCTGCCTGCTCCAATGCTGCGGACAAAGACTGGTGCGTCCAATGAGGTTCAATACGCAAGGCATTCATCACCAGACAATCCAATCTTTTCAGGTACTCGTATGAATTTTCAGGAAGATGCAGCATATCTGTAATCCATGCCATACCTCCGATACGGAAACCCATAATCGGAAGTTTTCCATGCATTACGCGGAAAGGAATTACCTCCACCTGATTTCCATCTACATTAGAAACTACGAAAGATTCGCCTTCCTTTATATAATGCAACGGTATATGAGGTACTCCGGGATAGAGATTTTCCGTAAAACAATAAGGCATCCGGTTTTTCAGGCGGGTAGCAGTGTAATCTTCCGCATACACCGGAATATCACGAAACTGACAGAAAGGTCGCAAATCATCCAGCCCACCCACATGGTCATAATGTTCATGGGTAATCAGCACTCCGTCTATCGCACGAAAATCATTCAGCCGAAGCATCTGTTCGCGAAAATCCGGACCGCAGTCGATAAGAATACGTACTCCGTTTACTTCTACCAGACCGGAACAACGCAAACGGTTGTCACGCGGGTCGGAACTTGTACATACCTTACAAGTACATCCCACCTGAGGCACTCCCGTAGACGTTCCGCTTCCTAAAATTGTTATTTTCATTGTTTTACTCCAATAAAGTTCACTTCCGGATGAATGGCTACTCCAAATTTTTCTTTCACAGAACGAACGACTTCTTCTGCCAGCTTGACAACTTCACTTCCGGTAGCTCCTCCCAGATTCACCAGCACCAATGCCTGCTTATCATGCACTCCGGCATTCCCTAACCGTTTGCCCTTCCATCCGCAACGGTCAATCATCCATCCTGCAGGAATTTTCACACAGTCATCACCGACCTTATAAGAAGGCATATCAGGATATTCCTTGAGTAAATCTTCAAATTGTGCAAGCGGCACAACAGGATTCATAAAGAAACTGCCGGCATTTCCAATCTTTTCCGGATCAGGAAGTTTCGTCTCACGGATACGTATAATCACACTACGAAGCTTTTCCAGTGACAATTCTCCTCCCTCCTTCTCCAGTTCGGACCGTATATTTCCATAATCCAGATGAAACTCCGGCTGTTTTTTCAGGCGATAAGTGACATAAGTCACGATATAAAGTCCTTTCAGTTCACGTTTAAATATACTTTCACGGTACGCGTATCCACACTCAGCTTGCTTGAAAATGCGAGTTGTTCCATCATTTACCGCTACCGTTTCAACCAACACAATCAAATCCTTGGCTTCTACTCCATAGGCTCCGATATTCTGTACAGCCGAAGCTCCAACCTCTCCAGGTATCAAAGACAGATTCTCCGCACCATACCATCCTTGCTTGACAGTGTAGTCGACAAAATCATCCCACACTTCACCGGCACCAACGCGTATTTCTACCCATTCATCGGTTTCACTTACCACCTGCATTCCTTTAATGCCTGAATGCAAAACGGTTCCTTGATAATCGGACACAAATAACAGATTACTTCCCTTTCCTACATGTAAAAGAGGAGTCTTTTGTGCTTTCCACTCTTTCAAAAAACAGAGCAGTTCATTCACTGATTCATATTCCACGAAACGAGCTGCCTTTACATTCATGCCGAATGTATTATAAGGAAGCAATGAGTAATTTGTATAGTCTTTCATAATGTATCAATCGCTCAAATCTTCAAACCGGATAAGTTGCCAAATATTCTCACGTCGCTCAAAATACAATGTATTACTAAAGCCGTTTCCAAATCCCTTGAATTCTACTACTTTATAATCAGAATGTATATTTTCCGGCTGACCATAATGTACATTAGTCATCTTTCCTTCCATCATCGGGGGACGAAAAGCAAACCATTGTCCTGGTTCCAGCGTGGTTTCTAATATCTGAAACTCATCTTCCGGATCGGCCGTTACAAAATACAGAGGTTCATGCAGACGTTCTTGCTGGAAAAGTGAGTCACGTGAGAAACGTTCATAGAAGGTATAGAAGTCTTCCTTACCATCGTGTTCTTCGGCCATCTTTTCCACATTAATGGCTTCGAGAAACCAAGAGTCTTTTTTCCGCTCAAAATAATAACGCTTGATTTTCTTCTCCGTCAGAAAAATCCAGTCCACCTGTACACTATGCATACTGGTGTCCTTTTCCATTTCCATATCTTCCTCTTTATCAAAAAGTACCGTATAAGCCTGTGCACGACTAAATAAAGGATCGTGTTTCCACTCCTCTTTTTGAATACGCTTCACCTGCTTGCCTTTATACAATGAAAAAGGGAATACCACACGCGACCGCTGGAACTTTTCATCCGAAGCGAAATTGTAGAAAAAGTCGGCAAAGCTCTCGTCTGCCGAAGCGGGTATTTGTTCTTCCACCACAATAGTATCCTGAATCGAATCAGGCAGAACTTTCATGGAATCAATTTGTTCTGTCAATGCGGCAAAAGGATCGGCTTTCTTTTTTCCTCCTCCGCAAGATGCCATCAGCGCCAGCAAACAGCATCCAATGATTAATCTTTTCATTTGGTCTCCTCAAATATCGCCGCAAAAATACCTTTTTTTTCTTATCATTGTTTCAGAAACAAGAGTTTTCTTTTTTGTTGAACGAAAAACGGAATTTTTCAGTTTAAATCCTTACCTTTGCAAACAAAATAATTAAAGAAGAGATATGTTAGCAAAAATAGAACAGTTGCTTCAGGAAGTAAAAGGACTCACAGCGCAGAATCCAGAAGAACTGGAAGCGTTACGAATCAAATACCTGAGCAAAAAAGGTGCCATCAATGCACTGATGGCTGACTTCCGCAATGTACCTGCAGAACAGAAAAAGGAAGTAGGTATGAAATTAAATGAGTTGAAGAACCTTGCACAGGAACGGATTGCAACCCTTAAAGAAGCATTCGATAGCCAAGACAACGGAACAGCTGAACTCGACCTGACCCGTACAGCTTACCCGGTTAATCTTGGAACACGCCATCCGTTGACGATTGTCCGCAACGAAATCATCGACATTTTCAGCCGTATGGGCTTTACTATCGCCGACGGTCCAGAAGTAGAAGATGACTGGCATGTATTCTCTTCCATGAACTTTGCTGAAGACCATCCCGCACGCGACATGCAGGATACATTCTTCATTGAAAGTCACCCAGACATCATCCTTCGTACACATACATCTTCTGTACAGAGCCGTGTAATGGAAGTGTCACAACCTCCTATCCGTGTAATCTGCCCGGGACGTGTATATCGTAATGAAGCTATCAGCTACCGTGCACACTGCTTCTTCCATCAGGTAGAAGGTCTGTATATCGACAAAAACGTTTCGTTTACAGACTTAAAACAGGTATTGCTACAGTTTGCACAAGAAATGTTCGGTCCGGAAACAAAAATCCGTCTTCGTCCGTCTTACTTCCCATTTACAGAACCCAGTGCTGAAATGGATATCAGCTGTGATATCTGTGGTGGTGAAGGCTGTCCGTTCTGTAAATATACCGGATGGGTAGAAATTTTGGGATGCGGTATGGTAGACCCGACTGTATTGGAAGCAAACGGTATCGACAGCAAAGTCTACACCGGTTATGCATTCGGTATGGGAGTGGAACGTATCACTAACCTGAAATACAAAGTCAAAGACTTGCGTATGTTCTCAGAAAATGACACACGCTTCCTTGAAGAATTTGAATCAGCAAACTGATTTATAGCATCATCATAAGAACACGGATTACACCGGAGGTATCGACTTCCTTAGTGTAATCCGTGTTTATCTATTCAAACCAGCCATCTCCCTTTTTCTTTTGGTGAAATATGGAAAAAGAAAAACTTGTCACTCCGAGTTTCTGTGCCATCCTGGCTGCCAACTTCCTGCTCTATTTCGGATTTTGGCTTCTTACTCCTATTCTTCCTTTTTATTTGTCGGAAGTATTCCACACTTCACATACCGCTATTGGAGTTATTCTTTCCTGCTATACGATTTCCTCTTTATGTATCCGTCCTTTCTCCGGATATATTCTGGATACATTTGCCCGGAAACCATTATACCTGCTGGCTTATTTCATTTTCACACTGATTTTTGCCGGCTATATGACTGCAACGGCGCTGACCTTATTCATTATCTTCCGCATCGTGCACGGATTTTCGTTCGGTATGGTTACGGTAGGAGGAAATACCTTAGTTATCGACATCATGCCGTCTTCCCGACGGGGAGAGGGATTGGGCTACTACGGACTGACCAATAACATTGCCATGTCTATCGGTCCCATGTTCGGTCTGTTCCTGCATAGTGGAGGAGCTTCCTATACGACTATTTTCTCGTATGCGCTCGGTTCGTGTGTAATCGGATTTATAGCGGCCTGGACTGTCCGTACACCTTATAAAGTTCCTGTGAAGCGTGCCCCTATATCACTCGACCGCTTTATTCTGTTAAAAGGACTTCCTGCCGGATTCACCCTCCTGCTGCTCTCCATTCCTTATGGTATGACCACCAACTACGTGGCCATGTATGCACAGGAAATAGGTATTACCGCAGAAACCGGATTCTTCTTTACGCTGATGGCAGTCGGCATGGCAGTGAGCCGACTATTCAGCGGCCGACTCGTCGACAAAGGATTAATCACCAAAGTAATTGCAGCTGGACTGTATCTGGTGAGTGGATGTTACTTCGCACTGACCGCATGCGGATGGCTAGTCAACTGGAATTTAGAACTGACTACGGGTATCTTCTTCCTGATTTCACTGTTGTTGGGAATAGGATTTGGTACTATGTTTCCGGCTTACAATACCCTGTTTGTGAACTTAGCCCCCAACAGCCAGCGTGGCACAGCCACCAGCACCTACCTGACTTCATGGGATGTAGGTTTGGGAATAGGTATGCTTACAGGAGGATTTTTGGCCGAGATAGCCACCTTCAAAATAGCCTACTTGTTCGGAGCCTCACTGACAGTAGTATCACTACTTTATTTTCACCTCAAAGCAGGCCCTCACTTTGAAAAGAACCGATTAAGATAAATCCAATTACTCTTTATAAGTAAATACAAAGATATGCGACAAGCGATTGTTTACTTCCGTAAACTGAACAGAAAGAATAAAAGAACGGAATAAATCGGCATGACGAATAATAAACGGAGGAAGATAAGATGCAAACTGTTCAGGCGAAGCCGCCACTTTTTCCATATCAGTCACCATGATATAAGAAGCATCACGCGATAAATTCGATACACATTCATCAAACAAGGTATGAGAAGGAGAAGCAATCACTTTAGATATGCACGAATCAACTCTCTCACAGCCTGATACAACAAGCAAACTATCTTTTTCAGAAACAACTGGAACTGTATGCACAGCCTGCAACATACGATTCTGACAATCTGTCAGTTCTTCTTTCATCTGTCCGCTCAGATAGAACACTTCACTGTTCAAATGAATATCATATTCACTCCAGCTATGACAGGATTCTTTTCCTAAGAATGGAACGGAAGGCGTACGACCATAAATCGTAATAAAGTTCGCCGGCTGAGGATGATGAATAGAAGCAAAAACAGAATCTTCACGAAGTGAGCTATTGTCCTTCACCGCATCAATCACCTGCTCAATCAATTTTTTCTGATAGCTGACTACTACCAGTCCATCTGTAGTATACACCGACAGATATTTTGTGGAACTGAGCGGATAAATTTCTATTTTCTTGCCCCGGTAGGTTTCTTTCTTAGGCACGAAATCAGCTCCATGTTTTCCTTTTACCGCCTCAATAAGCTGATGTTTACCTTCTTTCCCAATACGGAAATAAGCCACCACATCCATGGCAGTATGAGGACGATGAAAACTAATTACCACATGATTCATCTGATAGGAAAGCCCATGAGCTGCTGCAGAAGAATAGCGGCTCAAATCACTCAAAATGTCATTCATCAGGCCCGCACGATGAAGCGTGTCCAACTGGGAAGAATATGCAGCCTGCGAGAAGACATGCATAAAATTATCAATGTTATCCGTTTCAAGAATGCCCGCACAGTCTTTAGGAACAAATTCAAAAATATCCACACGGTTTTCCTTATCGGCCATACTTAAACGGGCAAAACCATAAAAAGCAATCCCGATACAAAAAAGTACCACGGAAAGCACTACTCCCAATTTTATAACCGAACGAATTTGCATCACACTTCACCTATTTCAGGCAAAGATAGCAAAAACTTTTTAAAAAGTACAAACAAAAACGAAAGTTTTTATCGAATGTTATTTACATTGTTTCAGTTTCTCAGCCAATTCAGCCCGCGATACCCCCAACTCCAACGCTTTTTCGTATGCCTCTCGGGCTTCTGTCTTTCTTTTCTGTTGCAAATAAATATCTCCCTTCATCACATAGCAAGAAGCATCTCGAGGGTCAAGTTTCAAGACTTCATTTAAATCAAATAAAGCGGCCTCTGCCTGCCCGTGTTCCCACTCCATATTGGCACGCATCCGAAGTATGGACACATCATGAGGATAGTCTGAAACCAGCAGATTCATGGCATCCATCGCCGACTGATGCCGCCCTTCTTTCTCATCCAGCATGATAATCCCGATACGGGCTGTTTTATTTTTCACATCCTGTTCCAACACCACATTATAGTCAATGCGCGCTTCTTTATATTCGCGACGCTGCATGTAAATATATGCCCGAAAAAGACGTGCTTCCAGATTCTTAGGCAAAAGGTCTATCACATTACAATAATCCAGATAAGCCTTTTGTGTCAAGTCTTTTTCCAGGTAAAGAGCAGCCCGATTCAATAACATGGTGGTAGAATAGGGTATAATATTTAATGCCAATGTGTAAGATTCAATAGCCTCATCTGTCTTTCCCATGCGCTTCTGCACCGTACCCAGATTCGAAAACAGCAGGGCATTCCGGGCATTATCCGGTTCCATTTTCAGTGCCTGCCGGAAAAGACGTTCCGCCTGTACAAGACTGTCTTTTTTCACACAATCCATAGCCTGCTCTACCACATCGTTATATGATTGGGCCTGCAAAGGAAGACTGAGTACCCATACACAAAGAATCCACACAATGTATTTCATTTCTTCTTTCGTTTGAATTTGTGGCGAAGGTAGTATTTCTTCCTCTAACTCAGGAGGGATTACAATATTTTTTTGTAAGTTTGAACAATCATTAAACAGACGATAATCATGAAAACAGAAAAAGCCATTTTTGCTTGCGGATGCTTTTGGGGAGTACAGTACCAGATGGAGCGAGCCAAAGGAGTTGTTCGCAGTACAGTAGGATATACAGGAGGAAAAGAACAAAATCCAACTTACCAAGAAGTAAAAGCACACACTACAGGGCATGCCGAAGCAGTATTAGTGGAATACGATGCGGAGCAGACCACTTACAAGGAATTATGCAAACTATTCTTTGAAATTCACGACCCGGCACAGACAGATGGACAAGGTCCTGACATAGGGCCACAGTACCGAAGTGAGATTTTCTACCTGAATGAAATGCAGAAAGCGGAAGCAGAGGCAATTATCCAAGTATTAAAAGAAAAAGGATACGAAGTAAATACCCGCCTTACTCCGGCATCTGAATTCTGGCCAGCTGAAGATTATCACCAGCACTATTATGACAAGACAGGAGGAGAACCTTACTGCCATATCCGAATCAAAAAGTTCTAAACATAAAAGGGAGGCCTGCCATGAAGCGACCTCCCTTTCTATTTAACAAGAAATTTCGTCTTATACCTTTTTAATATAGTCTACAATCCAGGTGCCAACTTCTTTTGTTCCATATTTTGCTCCGCCTTCTACCTGAATTTCCGGAGTGCGTACATTGGCATCCAAAGAAGCATCTACTGCACGACGGATAAGTGCGCCTTCTTCTTTGCAATCAAAATATTCAAACAACATGGCTACTGAAAGAATCTGTGCCAACGGATTGGCAATGTTCAGCCCTTTTGCCTGAGGCCATGAACCATGAATCGGTTCAAACACCGGTGTGCTCTCTCCTGTAGAAGCAGAAGGCAACAAGCCCATTGAACCACTGACAACTGAACCTTCGTCCGTCAAAATATCTCCGAAAGTATTTTCTGTGACCATTACATCAAAGAACTTAGGTTCCTGAAGCATCTTCATGGCTGCATTATCCACAAACATATAGTCGGTAGTCACTTCCGGATACTGAGGAGCCATTTCCTGTGCAATCTGACGCCACAAACGAGAAGAAGCCAGCACATTGGCTTTGTCTACTACAGTCAGGTGTTTACGACGTTTCATCGCATATTCAAATCCGACTTTCAAGATACGTTCAATTTCCGGACGAGTATACATGTTCGTATCGTATGCCTTGTCATTATCCTGGTATTTTTCACCAAAATACATACCGCCGGTCAGCTCACGGATACAGAGGAAATCTGCTCCATCTACCAGTTCTGCTTTCAACGGAGATTTGTGTACCAGACACTTGAAAGTCTGTACCGGACGAATATTGGCAAAAAGTCCTAATTTTTTACGCATAGCCAGCAATCCCTGTTCCGGACGTACCTTGGCGGTCGGGTCATTGTCAAATTTCGGGTCTCCTACTGCTGAGAACAACACAGCATCAGCATCCTTACAAATCTGATAAGTTTCTTCAGGGAACGGATCACCCACTTCATCGATAGCATGTGCTCCACAAAGTGCATATTTATAATCCACCTTGTGACCAAACTTCTCACAAACGGCTGTCATTACATCTACTCCCTGAACGGAGATTTCCGGTCCGATTCCGTCACCGGCTAATACTGCTATTTTAAAATCCATAATTGTATACTTTTAATTTAAATCTTCTATCATGTTCAACATTTTAATTGTGGCCTTAATGGCTGCTTCTGTCTGGTCGGCATCAAACCCTCTTGTACGGAACTCCTTATCCTCATAATTCCAGGTAATAACGGTCTGCACAAAAGCATCCGTACGTCCGCCAGGAGGAATGGTCACAGCATAGTTCAGCAACATCGGGAATTTTCTTCCTAAAGTTCCTTTATATATCTTACGTAACGCACGTACAAAAGCATCATACTGTCCGTCGCCACTGGAGCTTTCCTGATACGTCTTACCGTTAATCTCAATGCTAAGCGTAGCCATCGGCTTCAATCCTTTGGCAAGGGTCACAAAGTAACTAAGCAGTCTTACCTTATTTTGTATGCCATCGTGCTTCAATACATCACTGATGATATACGGCAAATCCTCAGGAGTGACTAGTTCTTTACGGTCCCCCAATTCGATGATTCGTTCGGTTACTTTGCGCATGGATTCTTCATCCAGTTCCAGTCCCAAGCTTTCCAAATTCTTGCGGATATTAGCTTTACCAGAATTTTTTCCTAACGCATATTCACGCACACGACCAAAACGTTCCGGAAGCAAGTCGTTGAAGTAGAGTTTATTCTTATTGTCTCCGTCTGCATGTACGCCAGCCACTTGTGTAAACACACTCTCTCCCACAATAGGTTTGTTGGCGGGAATTGTCACACCAGAATAAGATTCGACCACCCGACTGACATCATTCAGGCGACTTTCATCGATGCGCGTAATGGCATGAAAATGGTCCTTCAAGATAGCCTGCACACTGGCCAGAGGGGCATTGCCAGCCCGTTCTCCCAACCCGTTGATGGTAGTATGCAATCCTTTCACCCCGCTCAACACGGCAGCCAGTACATTACTTACAGCCAAATCATAGTCATTGTGCGCATGAAAATCAAAATGAAGGTCAGGATAACGCTTCTTCATTTTACGCATGAATTCGATGACCTGCAAGGGATTAAGAATCCCCAAGGTATCAGGAAGCATGAAACGACGGATACCGATGTCGCGCAAACCATCTACCAATCCGAACACATAATCTGGTGAATCCTTAATACCATTACTCCAGTCTTCCAGATACAGATTGACTTCAAGCCCTCTTTCGTGTGCATAGTCTACCGTATTCCGTATGTCTGCCAGGTGTTCCTCTAAAGTCTTTTTCAACTGATAGTGGCAATGCTTTTCAGACCCTTTCGAGAGCAGATTAATTACCTGTCCTCCTGCATCATGAATCCAGTCGACAGACATCTTTCCGTCAACAAATCCCAAGACTTCTACCCGTTGCAGAAAACCTCTTCGTGCAGCCCAGTCACAAATCATTTTTACTGCATTGAATTCACCATCCGACACGCGGGCTGAAGCAACTTCGATTCGGTCTACCTTCAAATCCTCCAGCAACAAACGGGCTATCATCAACTTCTCGTGAGGGACAAACGATACGCCACTGGTCTGTTCCCCGTCGCGTAACGTAGTGTCCATTATCTCTATTCTCGGATGATTATTCATAATCACTCTTTTTACAATCAGTTGCGTGCCTTTTCAAAAGCCTCTATCTTATCTTTGTTCTCTACCAAAAAGTCAATGTCATCCAGTCCGTTCATCAGACAATGCTTCTTATACGCATTAATTTCGAATGTTTCAGACTTTCCGGTTGCCTTGTTGGTTATGGTCTGTGCCGGTAAGTTCACCTCTACTTCCGTCTGAGGGTCTGCTTCAATCGAAGCAAACAGTTCTTTCAGGAACTCTTCGCTCACCACCACCGGCAAAACAAAATTATTCAGTTCATTGTTCTTATGAATATCGGCAAAGAAGCTTGAAACTACCACACGAAAACCATACCCGGCAATAGCCCATGCAGCATGTTCACGGCTGGAACCGCTACCAAAGTTCTTTCCAGCCACTAAAATCTGACCGCTGTATTTAGGATTGTTCAGCACAAAATCTGTATTCAGCGATCCATCCGGATGATAACGCCAGTCGCGAAACAAATTGTCACCAAAGAATTTTTCATCGCGTGTAGTTGCTTTCAGGAAGCGTGCCGGAATAATCTGGTCGGTATCCACATTTTCCAATGGCAAAGGAATACAAGTACTTGTTATGATATTGAATTTCTGTTTCATGACACTCATTTTTTACATTAACGTTCTTGGATCTGTTATCACACCGGTTACAGCAGCGGCAGCGGCGGTCAACGGACTTGCCAGCAAGGTACGTGAACCCGGTCCCTGGCGTCCTTCAAAGTTTCGGTTACTTGTAGATACTGAATATTTTCCTGCCGGAATCTTGTCATCGTTCATGGCCAGACAAGCGGAACATCCCGGCTGACGGATTTCAAATCCAGCTTCCTCCAACACTTTGTCAAGACCTTCCTGACGAATCTGTTCGTCTACCATCCAAGAACCCGGAACCAGCCATGCAGTGATATTATCAGCTTTCTTTCTTCCCTTCACGATAGAAGCAAACGCACGGAAATCTTCAATACGTCCGTTAGTACAAGCTCCTAAGAACACATAATCCACTTTTTTACCCAGCAGACTTTCACCCGGCTGGAATCCCATGTACTGCATAGATTTTTCGAAAGAGCCTTTTTCTACTTCGCTCATGCCTTCCGTGGTAGGAATATTCGATGTAACAGCCATACCCATTCCCGGATTAGTTCCGTAAGTAATCATCGGCTGAATATCTGCAGCGTCATAACGTACTTCCTTGTCAAATACAGCATCGTCGTCGCTCTTCAATGTTTTCCAGTAAGCCAGAGCCTTGTCCCACTCTTCACCTTTAGGAGCATATTCGCGTCCTTTGATGTATTCAAAGGTTACCTCGTCCGGAGCAATCATACCTCCACGGGCACCCATTTCAATCGACAAGTTGCACAATGTAAGACGGCCTTCCATGGTCAGACTGCGAATGGCTTCACCTGCATATTCCACAAAATATCCGGTTGCACCGCTTGTGGTCATTTTCGACATCATATATAATGCTACGTCCTTTGCAGTAACACCCTTACCCAGCTTACCGTCAATTGTGATACGCATGGTCTTAGGACGTGCCTGAAGGATACACTGTGAAGCCATTACCATTTCTACCTCACTGGTACCAATACCAAAGGCTACCGCTCCCATTGCTCCATGAGTAGAAGTATGTGAATCACCACACACAATCGTCATGCCTGGCAGTGTCAGTCCTCGTTCCGGACCTACCACATGGATAATACCGTTTTTCTTGTTCATCATTCCGAAATGCGTCAGTCCGAAATCAGCCGCATTCTTTGCCAGCGCATCTACCTGCGCCTTAGATACCGGGTCTTCGATAGGTTTGTCCTGGTCATGAGTCGGCGTATTGTGGTCCGGCATACAATAAATACGCTCCGGACGGAAACACTTCAATCCACGGGCACGCATTCCGGCAAAAGCCTGCGGACTGGTCACCTCATGACAGTACAGACGGTCGATATACAATTGGGTAGGTCCGTCTTCCACCTTCTGCACAATATGTGCATCCCATATCTTGTCGAATAATGTATTAGCCATACGTTTCTCGTTTAATTTATTATTTTCTGAATTTATTGATACAATCTATATATGCTTCTACTGATGCAGCAATGATGTCAGTATTTGCGCCAAAGCCATAATACATCTGACCGTCGTATTCCACCTGCATATGTACTTTACCCACATCGTCACTACCTTTGCTGATAGCCTGAATAGTGAATTCTTTCAAAGTCATCTGGCGCTTGATAATCTGTTTCACAGCCTTGATAGCAGCATCCACCGGTCCGTTACCTGTAGCAGCAGCTTCAAAATGCTCTCCACTGATATTCAATCCGAGACTAGCTACCGAACGAACACCCACACCACTTGTCACTTGCAAGTATTCCAGTTTGATATGGTGATTCACATTGCGGTCAGCTCCAGCCAATACCAAGATGTCATCGTCTGTAATATCCTTCTTCTTGTCAGCCAGTTTCAAGAAATCCTCATATACCTTATCCAGTTTTTCCTGAGTCATTTCCACTCCCAGTACATGCAAACGATGCTTCAAGGCAGCACGTCCACTACGTGCAGTCAGCACAATGGCATTGTCATCGATACCCACATCTTTAGGGTCAATGATTTCATAGGTCTGCACATTTTTCAGCACACCATCCTGATGAATACCCGAAGAATGCGCAAAGGCATTACGTCCTACGATAGCCTTGTTAGGCTGTACCGGCATATTCATCAGGCTGGACACCATGCGGCTGGTAGGATAAATTTTCTGTGTATTGATGTTAGTATCAATCTGAATGTCATGGTGACAACGCAAAATCATGGCTACTTCTTCCAATGAGGTATTTCCGGCACGTTCACCAATACCGTTAATGGTTACTTCTACCTGTCGGGCACCATTCAGCACTCCACTAATGGTGTTGGCCGTAGCCATGCCCAAATCATTATGACAGTGAGTAGAGATTATCGCTTTGTCTATTCCGTCCACATGCTCCATCAGGTATTTGATTTTTGCACCATATTCATCAGGCAAACAATAGCCTGTGGTATCCGGAATATTTACGACCGTAGCTCCAGCCTTAATTACAGCTTCTACTACGCGTGCCAGATATTCATTGTCTGTACGTCCGGCGTCTTCTGCATAAAATTCCACGTCGTCTACGTAACGTCTTGCATATTTCACGGCAGCTACTGCACGTTCAATAATTTCTTCACGCGTAGAATTGAATTTATACTTGATATGCGGATCAGAAGTACCAATTCCCGTATGAATACGTTTATGTTTAGCATATTGTAAAGCTTCTGCCGCTACATCAATATCTTTCTGCACGGCACGAGTCAACGCACAGATGGTTGGCCAGGTCACAGCTTTCGAAATTTCAATAACGGAATTAAAATCTCCCGGACTTGAAATCGGAAAACCGGCTTCAATTACATCCACGCCTAATGCTTCCAACTGTTTTGCTACCTGAATTTTTTCTACAGTGTTCAACTGACATCCCGGTACCTGCTCCCCGTCGCGAAGAGTTGTATCAAAAATAAATAATCTGTCACTCATAATATTATCTTTTTATTTCTTGTTATCTCAAAAAAAAGCCTTTCACACAAGGAAGTGAGAAAGGCTTGATATAATTTTATTTTTACTATCAGTATGCGCACGACTCACTTCCCACTGGGCTTTCCAGCAGATTAATCAGACCGCATAGCAAAATATGTAAAAACAAGTTGTTCATATCGTTCGTTTTTATACGTTTTGTTTTAGATGCTGCAAAGGTATACAATATTTTGAAATAAGAAAATAAAAAGAAAGTTTTTTCACTATTAAAACAACAAATTCACACAAACAAAAGCAACAGACTAAAAATCTATCATTCTGTAAGCAGGCGAAGTTCATGAAGACAAGCTTCTACCTCTGTCATACTTCCCATATGTTTGCCCATATCGTCCGAAAGCTTTACGCATTCACGCCACTCCTGACTCTGACTCATCTTGCAGCGTGACAATTTCATGACAATGTTAGATGGCTGATAACCTGTATCGTTCGTCAAGTTAGTACCAATACCAAAGGAGCAACGGATTTTTCCCTGACAATACTGATAAATCTTTAATGCTTTCTCAAAATCCAGAGCATTACTGAAAATAATCGTTTTGGTAGTAGGGTCAATTCCTAATTCTTTATATCGAGCTATCAATCGTTCTATAAATTCGTATTCATCACCGGAGTCACAACGTACACCATCAAACAGTTTCGCCTGCTTCCGGCTGAAATTGCTCAAGAATGAATCAGAAGTATAGGTATCCGACAGCGCTGTTCCCAAGTCACCATCGTACACGTTTACCCAATTCTCTAATGCCATATAATTGGCGTGCTTGTAACCAAACTGGGCTCCGTGAAACATAAACCATTCATGAGGATGAGTACCCATAGGACGCATATCGTATTTCATAGCCAGGTGACAGTTGGATGTACCGGTACAATACTGTGCATGTTCCTTCAGATATTCCACCACCAGTTTCTGCACATCAAAAGAGAAGCGTCGGCGTGTACCAAACTCGGAGAAAGGCATCTGGTGTGTATTCGACAAATTCACCTTATCGGCCAGTTTTGCCAATATTGCCTGCTTGTCAGGAATACGATTCAAGAATTGATTTTTTATTTCAGAAACAATAGCCAGTAACGGCACTTCATAAAGAGTCACCTTATACAGATAATCGGTCACCGTCATCTGTAAGTGATGGTGCTCATCCAGCCATACTTCTATTTTATTGGGGTCAAAACGGAACGAAGAAAGCCACTCCCAATACACACTAGGCAGAAAGCGACAATGCGCTGTCATGTATTCCTGTTCTTCCGATGTCAGTTTTACCATTTCCAGATTATGGATTTCATTTTTTAGGGCTTCCAGAAATCCTTCCGTATATTCAGTCTCATCCCTATCTTTAAAAGTAAAGGTTCCTATGGCATAAGGGAATAACTTTATATAAGCGTATGAAGTAGTAAACTTATATAAATCTGTATCCAAAATTGTTTTTATAACCATGATATTTTGTTTTTCTTGTGGTAAATATAAACAAGAAAAAGGATTGTCACAACTATTAAAGTGTCAGACAATCCTTTTTTCTTATTTTAAAATCAAATTATTTCAGTTTTAGGGCTACAATACAGTCCACAGAAGGTTTCAGGTTTTCTGTATGTAATACAATTCCGCCTTGGATTTTCTCCCATTTTACTTTTTCATCGGTACCGAACAAAATAGAAGAAATGACTTTTTCCGTCACTGGCAAAGTCACAAACTGAGGCATGTGGTCCGCTAACAAATGTACATAAAGCATATTATCCTTACGGGTTGTGGTTCCCCACGAAGCACTCATCACATTTCCTGCAGTAGTGCCATAAATGGTTTCCCCATATTTCGACATCCAGTCTCCTACTCCCTTCAAACGTTCTACAGCCACAGCCGGAAGTTCACCATTAGGCTGAGGACCGATATTCATCAGCAGATTCGCTCCTTTACCTGCCGCACGTACCAACAGTCGAACTAAATCAGTAACCGACTTATAATTCTGGTCTTTTATTTTGTACCCCCACATGCCATTCATCGTTTCGCAAGTTTCCAACGGAAGATTTCCCACTACAGACTGTCCGGAAAATCCGGCTTTATTCTCGCCGGGAAGGTCACGTTCAAACATCTGAAAGTCTTCCCCGGGATAAGGTGCTTTATGGTGATTGTTCCCAATCAAACAGGCCGGTTGCAATTTATGAATCAATGCATACTGTTCTTCCAACTGCCAGTCAAAACCATCAGGCTGATCCCACATACCATCAAACCAGATAGCACCAATCGGACCATAGTTAGTCAGCAATTCCGTAAGCTGATGATTCATGAACTGATAATAAGTTGCCCATTCCCCATGTGAAGTACGTCCAGTTCCATGCCCCGTATTTCCCAACGGATAATAATCTTCACGTGTCCAGTCCAGATGCGAATAATATAAATGCAATCTTATTCCCTGCTTGCGGCACTCTTCCGCCAGCTCCTTTATCACATCCCGCTTAAAAGGAGTTGCATCCACGATGTCATAGTCTGAATATTTCGTATCAAACATAGAGAATCCATCATGATGGCGGGAAGTAATGCAGATGTATTTGGCTCCGGAAGCTTTGATTGCAGCTACCCACTCCTGCGCATTAAAACGTGAAGGATAAAATCCTGATGCAGCTTTCGCATACTCATGGCAATCAATGTTAGCGGTATTCATATACCATTCTCCTTGGCCAAACATGCTATATATTCCCCAATGCAGAAATATACCAAACTTACCATCTTGAAATTCTTTTCGGGCTTGCAGATTCTCTGGAGTTGGTGTATAGTCAGTTCCCTCTGCCTGTGCCGACAATGAAGATATTCCCAATAATCCCCCTAAGAAAACCGTTTTCCAACGGTGTAAGATGCGTGTTCTCATACTTATTCAATAATTAAAAAACAATATAATTAGATTTAATCAGTTGCAAAGATACAATAAAATCTGAGTTACGGACACAAAAAAGCCCCGAAGTATTTCTACCTCAGGGCTTCAGTTAAAACGGCGACTAC